>ENA-OQAB01000316-OQAB01000316.1-human-gut-metagenome-genome-assembly--contig:-NODE-316-length-27892-cov-3.488241_pt1 | contig 27892 bp, 34 predicted proteins | sample MGYA00242490_ERZ504517 | MGnify/ENA primary metagenome ERZ504517 (study PRJEB26092, sample SAMD00036298) | human gut metagenome | host: Homo sapiens | study: EMG produced TPA metagenomics assembly of...
CTTATGGCGATATGCGGCAGGATTCCTATCGCTACCGTAAGGGTATCAATGCTTCCTGGCAGCCGCTGAACCGCAATAACAACGGCTATAGGTATGGCGACGGCATTAATATTATCGGCGCAGCAGAGATCTCCGGCAGTTTGAATAAAGATCTGGCGCTGAGCCTGACGCCAAGGTTCAGCTATGATAAAGATCAGCATGGTGACGCCAGTATTGAAGAAGGCTATGTAAAAACACATCTGGGCGTCTGGGGGATAGAACTTGGCAAGCAGGCTGTGCAGTGGGGAAAAGCGCCCTTTGCTATGAGTAACAATGCAACGCCGCAGACGATGCTCAAGCTGAATCTACTGGAACCGCATACCTTTGATAATGGTTTTTTAAAATTTCTTGGTAAAGCTAACGTCAATGTTTTTTACAGCCGACTGGAAGGTAACCGGATAGAAAAGGCACATGCTGCCGGTATGGCAAACTGGAATAGTGAGAAAAATCATGCGGGTCTGCTGGGAGTAAGGGTGGATATAGTGCCGACAGATAACCTGTCTTTAGGACTTGAACGTGTATCAATGTTCAAGTCATTAAATAAGCATTGGATACTGGGTGATAATGCTGAGAGTGACGACCAGTGGAACGATATTGGCGGCATCGATCTGCGTTACCGTTTCCCTGGTGTCCAGCTTTATGGCTCTTTGTACGGCGAAGATCAGGCCGGCGGGTTCCCCTGTGAGCACGCCCGCAGTGTCGGTGTGTATTTCCCTCAGCTGTTTGGCGGTGACGGCAGTTGGGATCTGCGTATGGAACTGAGCGATACTAACAACGTCTGGTACAGTCACTGGACTTTAGTTAATGGCTGGACCTATAAAGACGATATTCTGGGTGATGCCATGGGTAAAAATACCAGGAAATATTATGGCAGTATCAACCATTATCTGGCTAACGGCGACAGGATCGGGTTGGAATATACCGATATGGATATGGATCGTGCCGCTGCCAGAAATCCGCGTGTGCATGAAGTGCGGCTGACCTATGCGAAAAAGCTGAATAAGTCTTTGTATCTGGATAGCGTACTTGGATATGCCAAAATCAAAAATGCGGATTATACCAGTGGACGCAGTGACAGCAGCAAACTGGTAGCTGTAGGCTTGCGCTGGGAATATTGATAGAGTTACAGAGCAACGGTCAGTAAGTAAAAGCAGTATTTTTTAAAAATAAAGATAGGAAGATTTTAGAATGTATATCAAACGCCATTTGGAGACGACAATTGAAAAACTGAGCGGTTGTTGTAAGGTACTTCTGGTTACTGGGCCGCGTCAGGTAGGAAAGACGACTTTGCTGCGCAGGCTGGCAGAAGGCAACAGGACTTATGTGACGATGGACGATATCAACGTGCGCAGCTTGGCAATGACGGAACCGGGGCTGTTTCTGCAGCGGTATAAACCGCCGCTCTTGATCGATGAGATCCAGATGGCTCCGAAGCTGCTGCCGTATATTAAAATGTACGTAGACGAGCATGGCAATAACGGTGACTTTTGGCTGACAGGGTCGCATGCTTTTGATTTGATGGAAAACGTCACAGAAAGCCTGGCAGGCAGGATCGCTATCGTTCATCTGCTTGGGTTCAGCCATGCCGAAGTAGCCGGTCTTGGTGCGGGAGCTTTTGTGCCTGAAGAAAAATTTTTACTGCAGCGGGCGCAGGAAGCTGAGATACTGCCGATGCGGGATTTGTTTGAGCAGATGTGGCGCGGCAGTATGCCGGCGCTGAACAATGCCTCAGAGCAGGACTGGAACAACTATTACTCTTCCTATGTGCAGACCTTTCTGCAGCGTGACGTCAGGGCGCTGACCCAGGTCAATGATGAACTGCAATTTTACAGGTTTTTATGTGCGGCAGCCAGCTATACCGGCAGTATGATCAATTATGCGGCGCTGGCCAAGGAAGCGGAGATCACTGCGCCAACGGCGAAGCAGTGGCTGAAGGTACTGGCAGCGGCGGGGCTGGTATATTTACTGGAGCCGTTCATGCATCCGAATTTAAAATATGGTGTGAAAGCGCCGAAGGTATATTTTACCGATACCGGCCTGGCTGCTTATCTGCTGCGCTGGAGTAATGCCGAGATCTTGGAAGCAGGGGCAATGTCGTCGAGCTTTTTGGAAACCTGGGCGGTGATGGAGATCTACAAGAGCTTCAGTAATTGCGGACAGATACCGCCGCTTGGTTATTACCGTGACTTTAACAGCCGTGAGGTAGAGCTTGTGCTGAATGTTGATGGCAGCATACATCCTTTGGCGATCCGCAAAAGCTCAAGCCCTGTGAAAGAAATGAAGAAGTTTGATATCCTGCGGCCGGTGACAGAAGGAGAACGGGCCTTGAAATTAGGTGCAGGCGGCGTGATCTGTTTTGCCAATGATCTGCTGCCAATAGATGCCAGAAACTGGTATATACCGGCCGGGCTGTTGTAAATAGATGATAGTATAATTAAAAAGCTGATAAATATAGGCGTTTAAGCGCTTCTATTTATCAGCTTTTATTGTTTATTTCCTCACCCGCAGGCTCTGCGCGGTGAAGGTAACTAACGGTATATAATTTTGTTTTTCAGCATAGGGAAAGACGAACAGTCCGTCAAAGGCTTTCTGATTGCGTTCGCTGTGGGTAAGTACAGCCATGCAATGCTGTCCGTCGGCCGTACAGCTGAGATAAAGATATTGAACGATCAGGTTTTCTGCTGTCCGTCCGCTGCCAGCATCCACTATTTTGACGTTGGTGATCTGCTTGGGCAGCTCCAGCGGCGCCGGGTCAGTATTGTAAGTATAACGCGGGGCTGGGATATATTCGTATTCTTCGTTCGGTCCTAATGGCGGCAGCGGTATCTCGCTTCTGTTTTTGAGCGCTTCGCTGAAGATCCGGTTTTTAACAGGATCATTTTCTGTGGCGGCAAAGGTCATCAAAACAGTGTTGCTTTGGGCCCGCATCAGCATGGGACCTGCAGCAGGCAGTCCGGCGAGGGTATCAGTACCGAAATCCTTGGGCAGCGACAGGCTGTAATAAGGATCGCCGTTATAGGAATAATAATAAAAGTCCTGCGGCCAGATCACGCGCAGCGGTTTTTCCTCAGGGATCGGTGGCTTGATTTTTTTGATCACCGGCTTGGTTGGTTCCGGCTGCATATCAGCAGGCGGAGTTTTGATATCCGAATCGACAGAGGAGGTAGCATTGGATGCAGTATCAGCCGGTGTTTTGGCGTTCGGCTGTGCTTTAGCCGTAGCTGCTGCCAGCCTCTGGGCCTGTGTCTGCGGCGTGATGCTGATGCCTTCAGGCGGATGTCCGTTACTGTTATCAGCTTCTGTATGGACAGAAGGAGCCTTATTTTGATTTTATCGTTGCCTGGGTCAGCGGCCCAAACAGTGATTATTTCAGCGAGCAGTGCTGCTGTGACGATAGCGGCGAGAAAGAAATTTCATGTTTCTTACTCCTTCAGCGGCGCGGCGATAATACCGCCGCCGACTACGTAATCGCCGTCGTAAAATACTACGGCTTGACCTGGGGTGATGGCTCTTTGCGGTTCGTCAAAGGTAACTTTGATTTTACCGTCCGCCAGCGGCTCGATAACTGCCGGTACGTCTTTCTGCCGGTAACGGGTCTTGGCGGTGACACGCAGGGGCGCTCCAGCTTATCGATCGCGATCAGGTTACAGTTTTCGGCAAGCAGAGCTTTCTGGAACAAAGCATCATTAGGGCCTAAAATAACTGTGTTGCTGGCAATGTCTTTATCAATAACATAAAGCGGGTATTCATAAGCAATGCCCAAACCTTTACGCTGACCGATAGTGTAGTGGATCAGTCCCTGGTGCGTTCCCAGCACCTGACCGTTTTGGTGGATGAATTTACCGGGGCGCGGTTTATTTTTGGTAATGCGTTCGATAAAAGCGGTGTAGTCGCCGTCTGGGACAAAGCAGATATCCTGACTGTCCGGCTTATGAGCCGTTACCAGGCCCCGGTTTTCGCTCATCCGGCGGATCTCGGGTTTGGTAATATCTGCCAGCGGCAGCAGGATATGCGCCAGCTGCTGTTGAGTCAGGTTAAAAAGCATATAGCTCTGGTCTTTGGCGTGGTCATCGCCGCGGGCCAGCAGCCAGCGGTTTCTGTCAGCGTCGAAAATGATGCGGGCATAGTGACCGGTAGCCAGATATTCACAGTCCATCAACCGGGCGCGATCGAGCAGTTCGCCGAATTTGATGTGTTTATTGCAGTCGACGCAGGGGTTTGGCGTACGGCCGGCTTCGTATTCGCTGATAAAGCGGTCGATGACGCAGCGCCTGAAGCAGGGGCTGAAATTAAAGACATAGTGGGGAATGCCCAGCTTGTGTGCAACCAGTTTGGCGTCTTCAACGTCGCTTAGTGAGCAGCAGGCACTGTCCTGCTCCAGTCCCAGATCCTCGTTGGAGAACATACGCAGCGTGGCTCCGGTTACATCGTAGCCCTGCTGCTGCAGGAGCATAGCCGCGGCAGAGCTGTCAACGCCGCCGCTCATGGCGACTAAAACTTTTTTCTTCATAATTTATTATAAAACCTCGTTCGTTCAGGCATCAAAGGAAGCGCAGGCTTCGTTGATAGCGGCTTCGTCTTCGCGCATAGCCAGAATAGTCTTTTCGATCAGCTCGTCGACGGTCCAGCCCAGGTTGGCAGCGCCCTTTTCAATAACGTCGCGCGAGCAGCCGGCAGCGAATTTTTTATCTTTGTATTTTTTCTTGACTGATTTCAGTTCCAGGTCCATAACGCTTTTGGAAGGGCGCATAATGGCAGCGGCGCCGATCAGTCCCGAAAGCTCGTCGATAGCGAACAGCACCTTTTCCATCTGGTGCTGCGGTTCGATATCGTTTTGCGCCAGGCCGTAGCCGTGGCTGGCGGTAGCGCGGATCAATCTTTCGTCCAGTCCGTGTTCGCGCATGATTTCCTGTGATTTGAGACAGTGTTCAGCAGGATAAACTTCAAAATCCAGATCATGCAGCAGGCCGACCTGAGCCCAGAAGTCTGCTTCGTCGGCATAGCCCAGTTCTTTGGCGAAGTATTTCATGATGCCTTCTACCGTCAGTGCGTGCCGCAGGTGAAAAGGTTCCTTATTATATTTTGTCAGTAGCTCCCAGGCTTCACTGCGGGTTAAATCAGCCATGAAAATCAATCCTTCCGTTTATGCGTATTGACGCGTATTTAATAAAATAATTATACCATAAAGGCACGTATGAACACTAGGCTCGAAAATACCTCTCCAAGGGTTTAAACAGTACCATAAAACAAGCGCAGAGGTGTACTCTGCGCTTGTTTGTCAGGAGAGGGTAAAGTTGATTCAGTCGCCGATAAAGCCCGGGGTGGACAGGTAACGTTCACCGGTGTCGGGAAGCATGACGACGATTTTTTTACCGGCGTTTTCGGGTCGCTGCGCCAAAAGCGTAGCGGCATAGGCCGCAGCACCGGAGGAAATGCCGACCAGCAGGCCTTCATTTTTCGCCAGCTCGCGGCTGGTGCTGAAAGCATCTGCCGCGTCGATAGCGATAACTTCATCGACAACGCTGCGGTCAAAGTTTTTGGGGATAAAGTTGGCGCCGATGCCCTGGATCTTGTGCGGGCCGGCCTTACCGCCGGACAGCAGGGGAGAATCGCTGGGTTCGACGGCGACGATCTTGACGCGCGGATTTTTTTCTTTCAGGTAAGCGCCAGCACCGCTGACAGTACCGCCTGTGCCTACGCCGGCAACGAAAATGTCGACTTCGCCGTCGGTATCGCGCCAGATTTCGGGGCCGGTGGTTGCTTTATGGATGGCCGGATTGGCCGGATTAACAAATTGTCCGGGGATAAAAGCATTGGGTATTTCTGCTGCCAGTTCTTCTGCTTTGTCGATGGCACCCTGCATACCCAAAGAACCAGGTGTAAGTACCAGCTCGGCTCCATAAGCCTTCAGCAGGTTGCGCCGTTCAACAGACATGCTTTCAGGCATGGTCAGGATCGTACGGTAACCGCGTGCTGAGGCTACGCTGGCCAGGCCGATACCTGTATTACCGCTGGTCGGTTCGATGATGACCGAATCTTTTTGCAGCAGTCCCCGGGCTTCGGCGTCGTCGATCATCGCCATGGCGATACGGTCTTTGGCGCTGCCGGCCGGGTTAAAATATTCCAGCTTGGCGATGATAGTCGCCTGCGGAGCAAATTTCCTGTTATAGTTGGTCAGCTCTAAGAGCGGGGTGTTGCCGATCAAGTCGGTCAGGCTACGGTAAATTTTAGTCATGATATCAAAACCTTTCTTTAATAAATTATGCTGCAAGCGGTAATTTACTTACAACATCGGCATTTCTGCCGCTGCTGTTCCACTAAGTCAGCCAAGGTGATGTTATCGACTACTTTATTAACGGCGTCTTTTATTTCACGCCATACTTCCATGGTTACACATTCGTCTGCACGGGTGCAGGCTTCCTTGCTGTCGTCTACGCAGGCTACCGGGGCCAGATTGCCTTCCAGCAGCCGCAGTATTTCGCCTACAGTATATTCCTGCGGCTCTTTGGCAAGCATATAGCCGCCCTGGGCGCCGCGGGCGCTTTTGACAAGTCCGGCGCGGCTCAGCTGGGTAATGATCTGTTCCAGATATTTGTCGGAAATATCCTGCCGCTGGGAGATATTTTTAATGGGGATGAAGCTGCCGGTATGATTGTAAGCCAGGTCAAGCATCAGCCGCAAAGCATAACGTCCTTTGGTAGAGATTTTCATAAGCACACGTCCTTTCAAAAGCTTGATATTATTTTACTACTAGTTTACTAGGAATTCAATAGCTGAACAAAAAAATTTTTTCCTACACAAAAAATTCACAAAATAATCTTGACAAAAATACTGGGAATTACTATACTGAAAGTGTAATCATACTAAACAAGTAGGAATTAAGAAAGGACGGATCGCAATGCGGGAAGTTTATTTAGATAATGCGGCCACGACTAAGGTCAGACCGGAAATAGCAGAGGCTATGGCAAAGGCTATGGTAGAAAATTATGGAAACCCTTCCAGTATATATAAGGCAGCACAGCGTGCGGCAACAGCTATTGCCGCTGCCCGTCAGCAGGTTGCAGATCTGATCGGCGCGTCGCCGAAGGAAATCATTTTTACAGGCGGCGGCAGTGAGGGTGATAATATGCTTATTAAAGGCGTGGCTCATGCCAATGTCAAGAAGGGACGGCACATTATCACTACGCAGGTCGAGCATCACGCTGTACTGCATACCTGTGAAGAACTGGCGAAGGAAGGCTTTGAGATCACCTACCTGCCGGTAGACGAATTCGGCAGGGTTACAGCGGCCCAGGTAGAGGCCGCCTTACGCGACGATACGATCCTTGTTTCGGTGATGTATGCCAATAATGAGATCGGTACGATAATGCCGATCAGAGAGATCGGCGCAGTCTGCCGCGCACACAAGGTGCTGCTGCATACTGACGCAGTACAGGCGGCAGGTCATATCCCTATTGATGTTACCGGCGACAATATCGATCTTTTAACATTGACGGCGCATAAATTTCATGGACCAAAGGGCGTAGGCGCGGTGTATATCCGTCAGGGTGTGCGTGTACCGGCGCTGATCGTCGGCGGTGGGCAGGAAAAAGGCCTGCGTGCCGGCACTGAAAATACGGCCGGGATCATCGGTATGGGGCTGGCAGCTGCTTATGCGAAAGAAAATATGACGGCCAATGCCGAAAAAACAAGTGCTTTGCGTGACAAATTGATCGAAGGGATTTTAGCAAAGATCCCTGAAGTAAGGTTAAACGGACATCCTACTGACCGACTGCCGAATAATGTAAATGTCAGCATCAGATATATTGAAGGCGAAGGCCTGCTGCTGCTGCTTGACCATATGGGTATCGCGGCTTCCAGCGGCAGTGCCTGCACTTCCGGGTCTCTGGACCCGTCGCATGTTCTGCTGGCTATCGGACTGCCGCATGAGATCGCGCATGGTTCGCTGCGCCTTACCTTGTCGGAAGAAAACAGCAGTGCCGATGTCGATTATGTTTTGGAGCAATTACCGTTGATCGTTGAAAAATTAAGGGCGATGTCGCCTCTTTACCACAAGTAAGAAAGCAGGTGTAGTTTATGGCATACAGTGAAAAAGTAATGGATCATTTTATGAATCCCCGTAATGTGGGTGTGATGCCCGATGCCGACGGCGTCGGCGAGGTAGGCAATGCCAAATGCGGCGATATCATGAAGATTTTTATTAAAGTCAAAGACAATATCATTACCGATATCAGTTTCCAGACTTTTGGCTGCGGTGCGGCTATCGCTACCAGCAGTATGGCAACAGAGCTTGCTAAAGGCAAGTCTGTCGAGGAAGCGCTGGAACTGACTAATCTGGCGGTAGCTGAAGCACTTGACGGACTGCCGCCGATCAAGATGCATTGTTCCAACCTGGCAGCTGACGGCTTGCGTGCCGCGATTTATGACTATAAGGTCAAAAACGGTATGTCGACCGAAGGTATTGAAGTGTGCAGCGGCTGCTGCCACGACTGCGGTCACTGACAGCTGTTTGACTGTTAAGATTTTTCATCTCCAACCCCTCCTTTTATTCACATTAGTTTTACAGAAAAGCCGATGGTTAGCGCCATCGGCTTTTTTGTGGTAAAATAGGAAGTATAAATTATAAAATCAATAATTTACCGTCGGAGGATGAAACAATGGCAGCAATCGATATTGAAAAAGAGTTTAAGCATTATCTGGAGATCTTTACCCATGACGAGGAACTGGGAAAGATTTTGGCAAAGGTATCTTTTCAGGAATTGTTCAACGATAAATTTTTAACGGAAAACAGTAAATATACCTCGATGGACGATCTGATCTGGCGCAGCGGCTTCGGTATCATGAATCTGCTGGAGGTAGAACAGGTGAATCAGGATAAATGGAACGAATATATTGCCAGGAATACTGAATGTAAAACCTGGCATGAATTCGGCAAACTGGCCATGATCGACTGGATGAAGCATAAATTGGAAGAAGCGAAACAGGCCAAAAACTGATTTGAGCGGCACCGAGGCGAAGGCTTCGGTGTTTTTTATTTTTAAGGAAGTGATTTTATGGCAGCGATCTTACATGCACTGCAGGGGATTTTGACTATCGTTATTATGATAGCTACCGGTTTTTATCTGTCCCGTAAGGGCTGGTTTTCTGAAAGCTTCAGCTCGGCTGTGGCCCAGCTGGTGACCAAGGTCTGCCTGCCTACCTATATGATCGTCAATCTGACGGTCAATTTCAGCCACGATCAGCTGATCGAGATGAGCGGCGGTCTGCCGGTACCGATCATTTCCATGGCATTGGGCTATTTTATCGGCCATGCGGCAGCACGGCTGCTGAAGGTGCGGCGTGACCGGGTCGGCGTGTTCTGTACTGTCTTTTTTGTTTCCAACACTATTTTCATCGGCCTGCCGATGACGCTGGCTTTGTTCGGTGAAGAAGGTATTCCTTATGTCATGCTGTATTATATGGTCAATACTACGATGTTCTGGGTCGTAGCAGTGCACGATATGGCGTCTGATGCCGGTGTGGCGGCACCGTGGCTCAGCAGAAAGACTCTGAAAGTGGTTCTGAACCCGCCGCTGTTAGGTTTTTTGGCAGGAATTATTTTAGTAATGCTTGATTGGCGTCTGCCGATGCCGATCGAAGCTTCTTTTCGTTATCTGGGCGGAATGACGACGCCGCTGGCCATGCTGTTTATCGGTATCGCGATCAGTAAAGCGTCCTGGAGCGAGATCAAATTTGACAGAGAGCTGACGGCGGCAATGGTGGGAAGGTTTGTGATCTGTCCGCTGTGCGTTATGGTCTGTCTGCCGTTTTTTGCGCTGCCGAAATTGATGAGCGATGTATTTGTTATGCAGGCGGCTATGCCGGCGATGACGAACACTTCTATTGTAGCTAAGGTTTATGGCGGCGATTACAAGTATGCGGCGATGCTGACGGTGGTCAGTACACTGCTGGCAGTAATAACGACGCCGTTTTATATGTGGGTGCTGCGTGGTTAGATCTGTTCGCCTGATTACAGAAACGTTCGCCTTAAAACTCTAAAATACGAACAAATTTTTAGAAAACTCTTGACAAACAAAACAGTTCGGTTTATTATATGTTTAACGAACAGATGTTTTGAAAGGTCGTGGAGTTATGAAGAAGTTGTTTGTATTAATGCTGATGACCACTATTTTATATACAGGCTATAATTTTTTACAGGATGATACTGTTTATCATTACGAACAGATCACTGTACATACAGGCGATACCATGTGGGCTATCGCTGACCGCTGGGCCGATCAGGACGAAGATGTACGCGAAGTCATTTACCGTATCTGCGAAACCAATGCGCTGGCGAATACTAACCTGAAACCGGGACAGAAGCTTTTAGTACCGGTCAGGGTGCAGTTTGTCGATCAGCTGATGGTGGCAGAGGCCGGCGATATCAAAGGCTGATAATTACGGCGCCGGCGTAGGAAACTGATTCAAAAGTAAATAACATGCGTTAGGGCACAGTAAAAAAGACGTGCCTGCCTTTTGGCAGACGCGTCTTTGTGTTTTTTAGCTTTCTTTTTTTATGGGATTTTATCCGATGGAAAAGAAAGCTTTTTTATTTTGAGAAGTCTATTTTTCGACGTAAATACAGAAAATAGCGGACGGGCAGTTTGCTGCCGGCCGCGTACCCGTTAACGCGGCAGAAAAAGTAAATCTTACTAAAAATTTAACGTGTCTTGTGGGGGGGGTACAGACGTGGTATAATATAAAACAATATAACTGATATATTAAAAATATTTCCAAAAATAAATGTTTGATGATGTAAGGAGAATAAAAATGAAAACTAAAATCATAAGCCTGATGCTGGTGTTGAGCTGCGCCGGCGCTTCGGCTGCCACAGCTTTGCCAAACAGCAGCGGGGATCTGCGCGCTTTGGAAGAAAACAGGGCGGACGGGGATAAAACGGCTGTTCTGACAAAAGAAGAAACAAACACTGATGTGAGCGGGCAGCAGAAAGTTTTATCTGCAGAATTTTGTCTTTACCAGTGAAGATGCTATCCAGCAGGACGTATTGGCTGCGCTGGTAGAAAGCTATTGCGGACGTGAAGTCGATTTTAATGAACTGCAGCAGGCGGTCAATAAGTTGACTGCGTATCTGCGCGGACAGGGTTATGCGGTTGCTACTGCTTTTTTGCCGCAGCAGGAAATCACTGACGGTATCATTGAAGTCAAAATAGTCTTAGGGCGGTTAAGCTATGTACAGGTCAATAATACTTCGGCTCTGGCGGAAGGACAGGCAGAAAAAGCCGCAGGGATTCTGCAAAAGGGAGAGCTGCTGCGTACAGACCGGCTGGAAACAGTTTTGAATAATATCAACGATCTGGCCGGCGTTACAGCCGTAGGTGTTTTGCGGGCTGGGCAGGCCAATGGTACCAGCGATTTTGTGATCGATCTTCGGGCTGATAAACCGCAGCAGACGATTTTATACACTGATAATTATGGCAATAAATACAGCGGCAGATACAGATATGGCTTTCAGACAACGATCAACAATCCCGGCAGGATCGGCGATAAATTTTTTCTGGGTGGGATGCTTTCAAATGATAACCTGCATAACTATAATTTGGGCTACGAAATGCCAGTCGGCAGCCGCGGGACAAAAATGGGCGTCAGCTATAGCCTGATGGATTATACGCTGAGCGGCTTTTATAATATCCTTGACGCGGTCGGACGGGCTAAAACTTTCAGCATTTATGGCAGTACGCCGCTGATAAATACTGCTTCTGATCACCTGGCGGCAGTTTATGGCTACGATAACCGCCAGCTGAAAGATGAGCTGCGCACCTTTGGCATCGATACCAAAAAACACAGTAATGCACTGTATGCCGGCATAGCGGGCAATATTAAAGGTGCCGGCAGTTATACTGGCTACAGCGCTTTATATTATGCGGGACGGCTAAGTTATGACGATGCCAGCAGCTACACGGAAGGCAGCTATCACAAATTCAATACTGACGTCAATCATATCCGCAGATTAGGCAATGTTTTGAATCTGCATGTAAATTTCCACAGTCAGCTGGCCAGCAAAGATCTGGATGGCAGCGAACAGTTTGTTCTAGGCGGCGCTAACGGTGTGCGGGCTTATCCGCAGGGTGAAGCCAGCGGCGACAGCGGCTACCAGGCTACGGCAGAACTGCGTTATGCCACTCCCGTACCTGATCTGACTCTGGCAGCTTATGTGGATTGGGGCGAAGTCGAGCTGTCTAAAAGTTATGGTCAGCACCGCGGTCTGGCCGGTTGGGGACTGGGCCTGCAGTACGCCAAGGCTGACGATTACTATCTGCGGCTTGACTATGCGCGCAAGCTGGGCAGTGAAGAGTTTACCAGTGAAGAAAGCGATAAAAACGGCAGGCTATGGTTTTTGGCCTACAAACTGTTTTAATATCGGTCAAGGATAAGGAGCTGTGTGAAGATGAAAAATGAGAAAATGCTTTTATATAAAAAGATCATGGTCACGGTTGTAAGCGGCGGCATGCTGCTTTTGCCAAACTGGGGCTATGCCCTGCCGCAGGGCGGCCAGGTCGTGGGCGGCAGTGGCAGTATCGGCTCTCCTGGCGGCGGTACAATGGATATTACCGGCAACGGCGGCAATCTGGCTATAGACTGGGACAGCTTTAATATAGCCCAGGGAGAAACAGTAAATTTTAAAAATATGCAGGCCGTTTTAAATTATGTGACGGGCAGCCAGCGCAGCGAGATTTTCGGTAAGCTGAATGGCAGCGGCGCGCATGTCTTCCTGCTCAATCCCAACGGGATCTTGTTTGGTGCCGCGGCAGAGGTCAATGTAGGCAGCCTGACAGCATCGACAAGAAGTCTGCCGGAAGAGGCCCGTAAAGGCTTTAACGGGACTTTGGGAAATTTGGATGCCGATGGTATTGCCAAAATCCAGGCCGATATTGTTAATTTAGGAACGATCGCTGCTGACGCCATAAATTTTGAAGGTAATAATATCTCGATCATCAAGGCTGATACGCTGCAGATACAAGGCGGCGACCTGGGTAAAGTCAGTTTAAAGGCCAAGGACAATATCAACATCGGCTACGAGGTGACGGATAAGACTACCATTGATGTAGGCGATGGCAGCGGGGGGCATACTGTCAGCGATTACAGCAAGGGCAACGGCACAAAAGCCAGCAGCTTGGGCATTGTCACAGCGGCCTTAGATGGCAGTGAAAAAAATATTACTGATTGTATGCTGGTACATGACGTATATGAGCTGCAGGCGATCAATAATAATTATGAAACCGAAAAAAACAGTGCAAATTTTGAATATAGTTATGTCAATGGCGATTATATGCTGGCTAACGAAATAGATGCTTCTGTTACCAGCAGCTGGAACAGCGGTCAGGGGTTTGCGTGCCTTGGCGCTTTAAAACAGCTGCCCATGGGAACCCCAAGTGGATTTCAAGGCGGGTTCACCGGCAGTTTGGACGGTATGGGGTATACTATCAGTGATTTAACGATCGAGCGCAGCGGAGAATCGTATGTTGGTTTATTTGGCTGCCTGACGGAAAGCGCGCGTGTAACGAATTTGACACTTTCCGGAAGTATCAGCGGACAAAGCAGCGTCGGCGGCATAGCAGGAAAAAACCTGGGGCTGATCCGTAATGTTGCAAATAAAGCCGCTGTCAAAGGTAATTCTTCGGTAGGTGGTATCACCAGCACTAATTATGGTACGGTGGAATTTGTCAGTAACAGCGGCAGTATCACAGCAACAAATGGCGGTAGTGTTGGCGGCATTGCCAGCAGTAATGGTGACGGGAACAAAACTGGTATTATAAAGTACGCTGAAAACACTGGTGCTGTTATTGGCTGGGGAAATCTCGGCGGCATCGCCGGTGTCAACAATAGTAAGGGGACTATTGAAAACGCTGTTAATAAAGGCTCTGTTACAAGCAATGTTGACGACAGTACCGGTTTTGGGGGGATCAGCGGGATCAATAAAGGGACAATAAAAGATGTGGTCAACGAAGGCGACGTTAAGATATATAAAGAGGGAACAATGGGTGGCAATTCGGTAGGCGGTATCAGCGGCAATAACATAGATAAGGGAACTATCGAAAATGCTGTTAATAAAGGCGCTATCCTTGGCGGCGTAGCTGTAGGCGGGATCGTTGGGGAAAATTCCGGCAGTATCAGGAACACTGAGAACAGCGGTAATATTATCGGTGTTATTTCTGCTGCCGGAGGGATCGTAGGCAGAAACGCGAATGGAAAAGGATCGGTCATCGAGGCCTTTAACAGCGGTGATGTGAGCGGCAATGGTTATATAGGCGGTATCGTTGGTAACAATAAAGGCGGTTTGATTGAAGCTGCAGCGAATGAAGGCAATATTTCTGCAGATCAGCAGCTCGCTGGCGGTATTGCCGGTTATAATACCAATGGCGGGAAAATAGTAAATGCTTCTAACAAAGGTATTATCACCAGCGGTAATTCTAAAGGGGATAGTTTTGCCGGCGGTATCTGTGGTTTTAATTCCGGCGGCAGTATCGCAAACAGCTATAATACAGGGGACGTAACTGCTGATGGAAATTATGTCGGCGGGGTCTGCGGCGCTAATGCCAATGCGCTGGTTGACGGTGTGTACAATACCGGCGCTGTCGAGGGCGCGGATAATGTGGGCGGTGTTGCCGGTTATGACGGCAATGATGAGGAGCTAGACTATGCCAGTATCAAAAATGCTTATAATACCGGCAGTGTCAGCGGTAATAAAAATATCGGCGGTATTTTAGGGCTGGGAGAATATGGCAGCGTTGCTAATGTTTATAATTTAGGCAAGGTCAGCGGCAGTGCTGACGTAGATGCAATTATGGGCGCGTCCGATACAGAAGCAGTTTCTGCCGTCCGGAATGCCTATTTCCTCACCGATAGCGGTTACCAAAAATACGGTGATGGAACAGTATATGCTACGACAGCAGAGTTCAATCAGGCTTTCGCAGATGGGCTGGGAGAAGAAGATAAAAAAGTCTGGCAGACCGATCAAAAACAGACGGCACCGTATCTGAAGCCGTTTCTGCAGGAAATCAGCGGTGATGTGGGCAGGCTGGAAGCTGCAGCTGGCAGTGATTTTAAGGCCGCGCTGCTTGCCAAACTGCAGGAGTTGGGTATAAATGTAGACCCTGATAAAATCCTGGGATTAGATGGTTTGGCAGCCGGTGAATATGATTTGGGCGAGCTGCTGTATTCTACGCAGGACGGCTATGCTCTGCAGCTGACAGGCACATTGGTGGTAAAATCCGGTACTCAGCCGGAACCTAAACCAGAGGCTCCCGCTACAGATGACAAATATAACGGCCACTTTGACCAGCCTTCAGAAAAAAGTTGTGCAGGCGTGGGAACAGAGCCTGGTCAATGACAGGGATTGGCATATTGAAGAAAATCGCAGAATACAGCTGGATAATAATTCAGTAAAAATCGAGCCAGTGCTTTTTGATGAAGTGAATCTGCAGGATGAAGAAACGCCGGCAGAGTAAAAAAATACAAAGGACAAGCAGTTAAACTGCTTGTCCTTTGTGTTTTAAAGAGGGTAAAAGTTTCTGCAGCAAGTATAGCCGCTGTTTTATCTGGCCATCCGGTAAATATTTTCCATATCGGCAGCGTTCAGGGTGACGAAGCCGCCGATCGTTCTTCTGCCCATAAAGCTGCATTTGTGTGCCAGCTCTTTGATTTGGGTGTCGGTGAGTTCGATTTCCATGTCGCTGATCGAGGTAGGCATACCAATGGAACGGAAAAAGTCTTCCATGGCGGCGATTCCTTCAAGCGCTGTTTTTTCGTCATTGCCGAAGCTGTAGGGAACATTCAGTATGTTAACTGCCAGTTGCGCGAAACGGCAGGGGTTTTGTTTGAGCACATAGCGGGCCCAGCTGCCCCAGATCGCTGCAAGGCCTGCGCCGTGAGCAATATCAAACATACCGCCTAATTCATGCTCCAGCTGGTGGGAAGCCCAGTCGCCCTGACTGCGGTCGCCGGTGATGTCATTATGGGAAAGCGTGCCTGCCCACATGATCTCGGCGCGGACGTCATAGTCGGCAGGCTTCTGTAAAGCCAGTCGGGCATTACGCATGACGTTGCGCAGCAGAGCTTCGGCCATGCCGTCAGTGAGGGCCAGGGAGGTGACGCCGGGTTTGGTAAAGTAACGTTCTAAAGTATGGACGATGATGTCAGTACAGCCGCTGGCTGTTTGGTAGGGCGGCAGAGTGCAGGTCAGCTCGGGATTTAAAATGGCAAATTTACAGTAGGCATAGGGCGACTGCAGTCCGCGTTTCAGCCAGCCGTCTTCATTGGTAATGACTGACGCATTGCTCATTTCACTGCCGGCCGCGGCAATAGTAAGGACGGCACCGATAGGGGCGCAGGCCTGCGGCGCTTTGCCGCTGTAGTAGTCCCAGACGTCGCCGGGATTGGTGATGCCATAACCAATGGCTTTGGCACTGTCGATGACGCTGCCGCCGCCTACAGCGAGAATAAAATCAACTTTTTCCCGCCTGCAGATTTCAATACCTTCATAAACCTTGCTTAAACGAGGATTGGGCACAACGCCGCCCAGGGTCACATAGTGCAGTCCTGCTTCCTGCAGTGCGCCGCAGACACGATCAAGCAGACCGGATTTTTTTGGCACTGCTGCCTCCGAAGTGTACCAGGACCTTGCTTGCTCCTTGTGTTTTGCAGAGTTCACCAACCTCGGCTTCGGTATTTTTACCGAAAAGTATTTTTGTAGGTGCGTAATATTTAAACTGTTCCATAATAACAGCTCCTTTGCTGCGGCAAATGCTGCCGCTGTAAAATCTTCTTAAACCTATCGTATCGCAAAACAGGCAGTTTGTAAAATGCAGAAGTTTCATAAAATTATCGGAAGGAGAAATATTTTGTGATTTCTTGGTGAACAATTTGCAAAAGAGCAAGAGTTTTGTTTGTTGATGTCGAATTGAAACGATAAATCTGAAATGATTCAGGCAGAGGAGGTAATATTATGCAGGGAAAAAAATGGATCGCCGCGGCACTGGTCTGCGGAGTTTTTACTGGGACAGGGAACGGCTCCGGCGCAGGCCGGTATTTTGGGTACCGTAGTTAAAGGCGGCGCTGTATCGTTATTGGTCAGCCAGTTTGCCGACCAGCTGAACAGCGCTATCAATACTTTGACGGCAAAATATCCTATCTCCAGCGATTACGCTACCAAGGTAGTGCCGATCATTACCGTGGGTGACGGAAGTTATGCCGGCGCTGCTCAGGTATCGGGACCGAAGGAGCAGGTAGATAAATGTCAGGCTGCTTTGCAGCTGGAGGCTTCCTTCTTTAAAAGCTTCCGTGCGAAAGCGCTGATCCCGGTCGATAAGGTCGCTATCAGCGGTATCAATCGCGTGCAGGGTGTGGGCGTATCGGCCCAGATCGATGTAAAGATCTAACAGCTTAAAACAATTTAAAAAGTGCAAGTCCGCAGGCTGATGTATGTCAGCCTGCGGACTTTTTTTATTTGCACGGGTATTTTAAGGGTCATGCTTTAACAAACCTTTAAAGAAAGGTGAAATTCTTTACAAGAACTTAAAGCCTTCTTAATTCAAAGCAAAGAAAGCTTTGTTATGATGACAGTGTTTCCAGATGCAAGCAAAATTTCAGTACTTGTGAAAAAGGAGAGAAGGAAATGAAATCAAGAAAATTATTCAAGGTCTGCGCCCTGCTGATGCTGGCAGTAATGAGCTGTTTGCTGTTCAGCGGCTGCGGCGGTCAGTCTGAGCAAAAGAAATTTGTGATCACTTATCTGCCGAATGAATCGACAGATAAAAATGCCGATGCCAGAAAAGGTATGGCGGGCGATTTGAGCAAGGTTTTGGGAATGGAGGTCACAGAGCTGGTATCTAACGATTATAATGCGGTGATTGAGGCGATGCGTACCGGTAAAGCCGATATGGCTTATTTTGGACCGTTAAGCTTCTGCCTGGCTTATGAACGTGCAGGTGCAGAACCGATCGGGATGATTGCCAAGGATAAAGATAAAAAGAACGCGACTTATAAGTCTGTTCTGGTTACGAGCAGCAAGAATACTGATATCAATAGTATCCAGGACATCAAAGGGAAAACGATGGCGTTCGTTGACCCGAATTCCACTTCCGGCAATCTGATCCCTTCAGCGGCGATTATGAAAGCATTTCCCGGTGAGAAGCTTTCGATGGATGATCTGCATACTAATGGCAAATTTTTCCAGGCAGTCAGCTTTTCCGGCAAGCATCAAGCAGGTCTGGCGGCTGTAGTCAAGGGTGATGTGCAGGTAGCTCCTATCTCTGATGCAATTCTGGCGGCTGAGATCAATGCGGGACGTGTCAGCAAAGATGACGTTAAAATTATTTTTGCTTCTGATCCGATCCCGTCCGAACCGATGGCTCTGCGCAGGGAACTGCCGGCAGAAGTGAAGGAAAAGGTAAAAAACTTTATCCTGAGCTATGACAATGCCGCTTACTACAAAGGGGTAATGGGTGCAGAGGATAAGCGTTTCGTAGAATGCAGTATTGAAGATTACAAAGGTATCATTGATCTGAACAAAGCCCTGAGCAGCAGTAAATAAGTTGGAGCAGAGGCCGGCGCTGTCCGGCCTTTTTTATAGGAGGAAGCATGAGCACGGTTTTAAAAATGGAGCATATCGAGAAAGTTTATGGCAATCAGGTCCGCGCTTTGCATGATATCAGTCTGGAGGTCAGAGCCGGAGAATTTGTCGCTGTTATCGGTCCTTCCGGATCGGGCAAGTCCACCCTGCTGAGAACGGTCAATCAGCTGGTAGTCCCCAGCGGAGGTCATGTATACATCGACGGCGAGGAAGTTACCGGTGCGTCCGGCAAAAAGCTGCGGCTGCTGCGGCGTAAAGTCGGGATGATCTTTCAGCATTATAATCTTGTGCAGCGGCTGTCGGTAATGCAGAACGTGCTGCATGGGCGCTTGGGTTATATGTCGGCGTTGGATGGGATGCTGGGTAATTATACGGAAGAGGATAAACGTAAGGCGATTGACTTGCTGCAGGAAATCGAGATGGGCGATCGTTTATATAACCGTGCCAGTGATCTGTCGGGCGGTCAGAAACAGCGCGTAGGCATTGCCAGGGCGATTATGCAGGAACCGAAGCTGCTTCTTTGTGACGAACCGATCGCTTCACTGGACCCTAATGCGTCTAAAATCATTATGGATCTGATCTATCAGATGACGCAGCGCCGTAATATTGCCTGTATCGTCAATCTGCATCAGCTGGATGTGGCCATGCGTTATGCTACGCGCATCATCGGTCTGGCAAAAGGAGAAATGATTTTTGACGGAACCCCGCAGCAGCTGAATAATGCAGTGATAGAGAAAATTTATAATACTTCGATGGAAAATCTGATCATTAAGCAGGGTGAAAATTATGCCTGAAAAAATAAGTATAATGAATCCCCGTGAAAAACAGGTTTATACCTGGTTTTTAGTGGTCGTGCTGGTTTTGTTCTGCCTGGCGACTTATATTTCCCGTTTTAATCCGCTGGAGGTTCTTTGGGAACAGGGAGAATTCTGGAAATTTCTGTTTCAGGATTTCCTGCCGCCACGCTTCAATGCTTCGCCGGTAGTAGTAGAATCGATTCTTGTAACTTTTGCGTTGGCGGTTTCGTCCAGCTTCGTTGCGGCAGTGTTTGCTTTTCTTTTCGCTGTGTTCGGCAGCACTTCTTTATCACCATGGAAGGGACTGGCCAGAACGATCCGGGGGTTTGCCACTTTTCTGAGGAATATCCCGACACTGGTCTGGGCTTTTATTCTTTTTTCCGTCACTGGGTATTGGTACCGGGGTTGTTTATTGCTTTGCTGATTTCGACCTTTGCCTTTATGACAAGAGCGTTTATTGAAGTGATCGACGAGGTATCCTGTGATGCAATGGAAGGGCTGACGGCCTGCGGCGGTACGTTTTGGCAGAAGGTCTGTCAGGGTATCGTACCGACCTGTCTGACACAGTTTATCGCCTGGTTCCTGTACTGCATCGAACTTAATATACGCGCGTCGACTATTGTGGGAATGGTAGGCGGCGGGGGGATCGGGCTGGTGCTGTTTTCCTATATCAAGTCGTTTAATTATGCCGGCGCGGCAGGAATTATTCTGGTTATTGCGGCGATGGTCATTATGGTGGAATTTTTAACTAATTATCTGCGAAGAAAGGTGTTGACATAAAATGGAGCAGACTTTTGTACAGGCGAGGGTGCAGTGTCTTGAGTTCAGTAACGGCAGGATCCGTGTTGCCCGCAGCGGGCAGGATAGGGAGCTGCGCTGGTTTTTAGCAGCTGTAACAGTCGTTTCGATAGTGGCGCTATATTATCTGCAGTTGGATTGGCTGAAGCTTATTTCCAGGCTGCCTGATCTGGGGAAGACCTTTGGTTTGCTGGCGCTGCTGGATTTTCACGATTTTGGGCTGACGCTGGAGGCCTTTTCCCAGACAGTGGCAATAACTGTGCTGGCAACTATTTACAGCGTTCTGCTGGGATTGGTATTAGCTGCCTTTGGTGCCCGTAACCTGATGAAAAATAAATTTGTGACTTATGCTCTGAGCGCGTTCTTTACGTTTCTGCGTGCCGTACCGACACCGGTTTGGGTATTGCTGGCGCTGGTCTGTCTGGGGTTGGGGCCTGCTGCGGGCATCGTAGGACTGTGTGTGCATGCCACAGCTTTTTTTTGCCAGGGCTTTTACGCAAAGCTTTGAAGATGTGCCTGAGGAAGTGATCGAGGCGCTTGAGGCAACAGGAGCCAGTAAGCTGCATACTTTTTTTGTCTGCGATACTGCCTGCGGCAGCTTCGCAGATCATGGCCTGGACTGGTCTGCGTTTTGAAATAAATTTTTCTGAATCAGCGATCCTGGGGATGATCGGTGCCGGCGGAATCGGCTTTGCGATTGCGAATAATATCCAGGGCTATCAGTTTGGAGCCGCAGGGCTGGCGATCGTACTGGTTTTTGTATTTGCCTATTGCGTGGAGCTGGTTTTTACAACAATCAAGAAAAACTATATCTGACAGATAAAGGGTGATGTTATGGAGAAAAAAGAGTTGTTCCGTATTATGGCGGCCGCCGATGGCAGTATGCTGCGTGAGCTGGCTCAGCCGCTGGCTGAAAAATATGGTGTCAGCGTTGTGAAGGCGCCTGCTAAAACACTGGCGATGATCAAGCTGCGTGAGCCGGTAAAAAACAGTCTGTTTTATCTGGGTGAGGCGTTGGTGTGCGATACAGTTGTGGAACTGGGCGGCACTAAAGGGACAGCTGTTGTGCTGGGTGATGATTTTGACAAAGTCAGCTCCATGGCGGTGATCGATGCTGCTTTTAACAGGCAGGTCAGCGAACTGGATGAACTGAAGACAGTGCTGCAGCGGCTGTCTATGCGGCAGCAGCGGGAACAGGAACTGGAAAACGGATTGTATGCCAAAACGATGGTTGATTTTCAGACTATGGATCAGGAGTAAAGATGATGCAGAAAGCTTATGAATTTGATTTTGTATATGACACTCAGGCTGCTTTTCGTCTGTTGCTGGAAGCGCTGAGCAATCCGGGACGCATCGTTGAGCTGGGACCTCTGGCCCGGAAACTGGGTGGAGCTTATGCCATGCCGCTGACTGTGGCGGCAGTGCTTTTGGACAATGAGGTCAGTTTTGCAGTCTGCGGTTCTCCTGCGCTGGCAGAGAAAATTACTGAGCTGACTCTGGCTAAAACAGCTGCTGTGAGTAAAGCGGATTATATCTTTGTGACGGAGAATGCGGATTGGCAGGAAGCAGTACAGGCTGCTAAGTGCGGTACACTGCGCGATCCTCATAAAAGCGCGACTGTCATTTTGTGCACAGCGGATCTGCAGGCAGGCAAGCTGCAGCGGATCAGCGGGCCCGGGATCAAGGCTGTCCAGGAAATCATTATGTGCCCGGAACTGCAGGCGGCTTTGGGGAAACGTGATGAGCAGGAATATGAGTATCCGCTGGGCCTTGAATTTTTTGTGCTGGATCAGCGGGGCTGCCTGATGGGTATACCACGTAAAACAAGAATAGAAAGCAGGTGAACAGATGGCTTATGTGGCAGTTTCCGGCGGTCAGGAAGCAATAGAGGAAAGCATCAGGCTGCTGCATTGTATGCGCGGCAGTACTTTTAAAGAGCTGGAAGTAGAAGCGATAGAAAAAAAGCTGGGCCTTTTAGTGGACCGGGTAATGAGCGAGTCTGGCTTATATGCGCCGGCTTATGCGGCACTGGCTTTGAAACAGGCGGAAGGCAGTATCGAAGAAGCAGTGTTTTTGCTGCGGGCTTATCGTTCGACTTTGAGCCGCAATTATTATACCCTGCCGGCCAGCGGGACAGAGATGCGCGCTGTCCGCAGGATCTCGGCAGCCTTTAAGGATATTCAGGGCGGACAGATTCTGGGAGCGACCTATGATTATACACATCGGTTGATTGAATTTAAACAGCCGTCGGCAGTGGAATTATGCGCCCGGCGTCAGTGCTGCCTTAAAGAGGCGAAGCCTGTGCCGGTAGTAAAGCTGCCACGGGTTTCGGAGTATCTGAAGGCAGAGGGATTGATCGACAGCTGTGAGATCGATGATATGGAACCTGTGGATGTAACGAAGAATGTTCTGGAATTTCCTGCTGACAGAAGCGCGCGTCTGCAGACTCTGACCCGGTCTGACGGGGGCTTTATCGGCGGACTGGCGTATAGTTCGATCCGTGGTTATGGCGCCGTACATCCAACTGTAGGTGAACTGCGCTGCGGCTATGTGGAGCTTGAAGTACCATATTTGTTTGACGAGACGGAAAGCATCTGCATCGGTGAAATTTTGCTGACGGAAGTAGAGGGCTTTATTCCTGAGGATGACGATAAGAAACTGAAATTGGCAGTAGGCTACGGCGCAGTTTTGGGGCGGAACGAAAACAAGGCGATCTCGATGGCGGTGCTGGACGCGTCGTTGGAAACAGAAGGGCCTGCTCCTGCACAGGATGAAGAATTTGTACTGCTGCATGGTGATTCGCTGGAGATGAACGGCTTTATTTCTCATTTGAAGCTGCCGCATTACGTTACCTTCCAGTCTAAGCTGGACAGCGTACGCAAGACCAGAAAGGAGCCGGAGCATGAATCCTGAATATAATTTTGCTTTCCTGGACGAAGGTTCTAAACGGGAAATCAGGCGCAGTATTTTAAAGGCGGTGGCTGTACCCGGTTATCAGGTGCCGTTCGGCTCGCGCGAACTTCCGATAGGGCGCGGCTGGGGGACGGGAGGCATTCAGCTCACTTTGTCGCTGATCGGCCCGCGTGATGTTTTGAAGGTTATCGATCAGGGCAGCGACGATAGTGTCAACGCTGTCAATATCAAGAAATTTATCAATTTGTGCAGCGATGTGGCGACTACTACAGACAGTACGGAAGCAACCCTGATCCAGACGCGTCATCGTATACCCGAGGAACCGCTGCGTAATGACCAGCTGCTGGATTTTTCAGGTGCCTTTGCCGGAACCGCTGCGGGTGATAGAACCAAGCGAGGAAGCAACGAAGCTGATGCATGCAGAAGCAGATTACACGGGCATTTGGCTGCAGCTTTATGAAAGCATTATGAAATATGGCAAGGTCACGATTGCTACGGAATATCCGGTTACTGTTGAGGACAGATATGTTATGAACCCCAGTCCGATCCCGAAATATGACAATCCCAGACTGCATGAGTCGGAATGTCTGTATTTATTCGGAGCAGGGCGCGAGAAGAAAATTTATGCGATACCGCCTCATACAAAGGTCGTGTCGCTGGCGTTTGACGATGTGCCTTTTGAGATCGAACATATGGAAGGCCGCCGCTGCCGTTTATGTGGAGCGGAAAATGTTTATTTTGACGAGCTTATCGACAGAGAGACAGGCGCTGTCAGCTATCAGTGCTCGGATACAGGTTACTGCTCTAAACGAAGGCTGCGCAAGGAGGCGGACTGCTGATGCGTACTAAAGAGGAATATTATGAAGATACATTAAAAAACAGGGCCTTGCTGGAGAGCCAGGAGGTGCTGAACTGCAGTTGTCCTTACAGACGCTGCGAATGGCACGGGAAGTGCCGCGAATGTGTAGCGCTGCATCGTTATCACGCCGAGCATCTGCCCTGTTGCCTGCAGCCGCTGCTGAGGGAGAAGATCACGGTGCTGGCGGGGTGCTGTGAAATGGAAACCACTTCCAGAGTCAAAGAATCTGAGAAATTCCGTGAATATGTAAAAGAGCAGGATGCTGTGCGCGGAAAGGGGCGGCAGATATGATGAATAAAGAAGAGGCCGTTTTACAGGTGCGCGATCTGCTGCTGCGTTATGGAAACGGCTGCGAGTGCTGCAGCAGCCGGCAGCCGCTGGAAAAGAATCGCTGTCCCCGCTGCGGTACTGTCTGGGCTGTACGCAATGTATCCTTTGACGTTTATCCCGGAGAAGTATTAGGCATTGTCGGTGAATCAGGCTCAGGAAAATCCAGCGTGATGAAAAGTCTGTATTTCGATCATGAAGTAACAGGAGGAAGTGCCTTTATGAAGCAGTATCAGGATGGAAAGGTCAATATTTTCGGCGCCAGTTCACAGCAGCGCCGGTATATCAAAAATCATCTGATGGGGATGGTTTATCAGAATCCTCTGCTGGGTCTGCGTATGGATTATTCATCTGCTGCCAATGTTGCTGAAAAGATCATTGCCGCCGGCAACCGTAATGTAGCTTTTATGGACGGCAGAACAGTGGAGCTTTTGGAAGCGGTGGAGATACTGACTTCCAGGCGTGCGGAACCGCCCAGAAATTTTTCGGGCGGTATGCAGCAGCGGGTACAGATCTCCAAGGCGCTGGCCAATAATCCGGGGCTGCTGCTTTTGGATGAGGTCACCACCGGGCTGGATCTTTCGGTACAGGCCAAGGTTTTAGACCTGATCAGGAAAATACGCAGCCGTTATAATATTTCGATCATTCTGGTATCGCATGATCTGGCAGTGATCAGGATGCTGGCAGACAGGACGATGGTCATGCTGGATGGCCAGGTAGTGGAAAGCGGTCTTACCGATCAGATTTTAGAGGATCCGCAGCATGCTTATACACAGCAGCTGGTACACTCATTGCTCTAACAGCGGCGCTGCCGCGGGAAAGGACGACTATGAAAACAGCTATTTATAATGGTAAACTGATCACACCTGCCGAGGTGTTGGAAAATAAAGTGCTGGTGTTGGAAAATGACCGTATTATCGATATTCTTGCAGAGGATGTTATAGATCTGGGGCAATATGATGAAAAAATCGATGCGCACGGAAGGTATGTCTGCCCCGGTTTTATCGATACTCATTCTGACAAGATCGAACAGATCATTCAGCCGCGTCCTACCAGCGTGATGGATTTCGAGATGGGACTGAAGGAGATCGAGCGGCAGTTGATCAATCAGGGGATCACAACGATCTACCATTCGATATCACTCTACCAGGACGATTATTTTGGGGCTTCGGAGCTGCGCTATAAGAAAAATGTGCTGAAGCTGGCTGAGCTGATCAATAATATCCACGAGCGTCATCACCTTATTCATCATCGTCTGCATTTGCGGATCGAGATCGATAATCTGGAAGCGTTTGATATCGTCAGCAAAATGCTGCGGGAAAAAACAGTGCATGAGATATCGTTTATGGACCATACGCCCGGGCAGGGGCAGTACCGCAATATCGAGACTTACCGCAAAACTATTACCGCTTATCACGGCGAAACTGTAACAACGCTGGGGTTTGAGGGCGTGCTGGAACATCATAAAAACAAACGGACCCTGAGCTTTGAACAGCTGCATGAGCTGGCGGAACTGGCCAGGGCTAACGGAATCCCCGCAGCGTCACATGATGACGATACTGCTGCCAAGTTGCAGGTAAATAAGGAGCTGGGCGTTGCTATCAGTGAATTTCCAATTACGATCGACGTTGCCAGGCAAGCACAGCAGTTAGGTTTGGCTACAGTGGTCGGAGCCCCTAATATTCTGCTGGGCGGTTCACATACCGGCAATCTATCTGCGGCAGAAGCGGTCAAGGAAGGCTGCGCCGATATTCTCTGCTCCGACTATTATCCTGCGGCAATGCTGCACAGTATTTTCATTATGCATAAGCAGCACGGCGTGCCGCTGCCGGAAATCGTCAATAAGCTGACGCTGAATCCGGCCAGAGCGATGTGTATCGATAACGATTATGGCTCGTTGGCGGTGGGAAAAAAGGCCGATCTGCTGATTATCAAGATTTTAGACGGTTATCCTGTTATTACTCACGCTTTGGTTGACGGCAAGGTTATTTCACAGTTGGAATACAGGGTTTAGGAGGAGTTATGGAGATACTTGCCATTGAAGGGCTGACGAAAAATTTTTATCTGCATAATTTGGGCAAAACTATCAAGAGCTGCCGCGATATCGGTTTCACGCTGCATGAGGGTGAATTTATCGGTATAGTGGGGCGTTCCGGTGCCGGTAAGTCGAGCATTCTTAAATGTATCAACCGTACCTATCTGCCGCTGCAGGGTACGATCGTTTATAACAGTCAGGCTTTTGGGCCTATTGATCTGGCTCAGGCCGACGAGCGGCATATGCTGCAGCTGCGCCGCTATGAAATCGGTTATGTGGCTCAGTTTCTGAATGTGATGCCGCGTACGACGGCAAAAGAGCATGTTATGTCGGCACTGCTGGAGATCGGCGTCGCCGCCGGCGAGGCCGAGCGCCGTGCTAAGGAAATGCTGGATTATTTTCGTTTGCAGGAGGAATTGTGGGATATTTATCCGCAGACCTTTTCCGGAGGTGAAAGGCTGCGTTTGAATCTGGCGCACGCTATGGTCAAACGGCCGCGGCTGATGCTGCTGGACGAACCAACGGCGTCTCTGGATAATAAGACTAAAGTTTTAGTAAAGGATATTCTGCAGCAGTTAAAAGAAGAAAAGACCAGTATGCTGGGAATTTTTCATGATCTGGAATTTATGGAAGGCGTTTGTGATAAGGTCTTCAATATGTCCGAAGGGAGTTTTGCCTGATGCGCGGTGATCTGCACTTACATTCTGCATATTCTGACGGCAGCGCTACGGTGATTGAACTGATCCAGCAGGCGGTGAGCAAGGGGCTGACCCATATCGCCATTACCGACCATGACCGGGTGCCGCGCTGCGGTGATATTCCGCCGGTCACTGCTTTGAAGGTGATGCCTGGAATCGAGATTTCGGCCTATGATTTTCAAAAGCAGCGGAAGGCGCATATTTTAGGTTATGCCATGCGTGACACGAGATCAGTGACGGCCTTCTGCCGTCCGCTGCTGGAACGCAGGCAGGCTAATAGCCTGCGCCAGATCGCACTTCTGGCAGAGCATGGTTTTCGTATCCGTCCTCAGAATTTTGTGAAACGGGCCGGACACGTTATTTACAAACAGCATCTTATGGAATATTTGGTGGCGACGGAGCAGGTAGAAGAAATGTTTGGCACTTTTATCATGAAACATTTAAAACGGCGGTTATTGTGATTTCGATATTGAGTACCTGGATGCTGTCGCTGCCGTGCGTGTGATTACAGAAGCCGGAGGATTGGCAGTATTGGCCCATCCGGGGCAGCAGCAAAATCTTGAGCTTGTGCCTGAACTGGTCGGGTATGGCTTAAAGGGTATTGAGCTGGAACACCGTAAAAATACAGAGGCTGATAAAGAAGCTATCAGACAGATGGCTGGTCAATACGGCTTATTTCTTACCGGCGGCAGCGATTACCACGGCACACTGGAGGATGGCAGCAGTGAGCTTGGTTCCTGTCTGGCGACGGAAAACGCGCTGCGGATAATATTTAATAATAACAGTGAAAAATAAAAA
>ENA-OQAB01000317-OQAB01000317.1-human-gut-metagenome-genome-assembly--contig:-NODE-317-length-27863-cov-3.913903_pt1 | contig 27863 bp, 36 predicted proteins | sample MGYA00242490_ERZ504517 | MGnify/ENA primary metagenome ERZ504517 (study PRJEB26092, sample SAMD00036298) | human gut metagenome | host: Homo sapiens | study: EMG produced TPA metagenomics assembly of...
TGAGATGGGAATCCATGCAAGACCAGCGGGAATGCTTGCAAAAGAAGGAAAAAAGTATGAGAGTAAGATTACAATTACAAAAGAAGGAAGAACGGTGGAAGCGTCTAAGCTGATGGCGTTGATGTCTCTTGCAGTAAAATGTGGACAGACTGTAGAAGTACAGATTGAAGGAAGCGATGAAGAAGCTGCATATGAAGGCATGAAGTCATTTTTTGAAGCGAATTTGTAGGAAGTGTAAGGAGAAGTAGTATGGAATGTTTGAAAGGAAAATCAGTCTATAAAGGAGTTGCATTTGGAAAAATATCCGTGCTGAAAAAAGATGACTTGATGGTAAAAGCGTGATAAAGATTGAAGATACACAGGCAGAGCTTCAGAGAGTGGAAGAAGCAGTAGAGGCTTCTAAACAACAGCTTCAAAAATTATATGAAAAGGCATTAAAGGAAGTTGGAGAAGCCAGCGCTGCGATTTTTGAAGTCCATCAGATGATGCTGGAGGATGAAGATTACAAAGAATCCATTGAAAATATCATCAGTACACAGCAGGTCAATGCAGAATACGCGGTAGCTTCTACAGGAGATAATTTTTCCCAGATGTTTGCAAGCATGGATGATGATTATATGAGAGCAAGAGCTGCAGATATTAAGGACATTTCGAATCGTTTGGTAAAAAATCTGTCTGGACAGTTGGCAGATGTAATGAATCTGGATGAGCCGGTCATTGTTGTGGCAGATGATCTTTCTCCGAGTGAGACGGTTCAGATGGATAAGGAGAAAATACTGGCATTCGTGACTGTACATGGTTCCGCGAATTCCCATACGGCAATTTTAGCCCGTATGATGAATATTCCGGCTTTGATCGGAGTAGATATGGATTTAGAAGCGCTGCATACCGGAACAGAGGCGGTGGTGGATGGATTTCATGGAGAGTTCTTTGTGGATCCGTCAGAGGAAGTTAAAGAGAGGATTCAGAGAAAAATTGAGGAGGAGAAGGAAAAACAGGAGCTTCTTCAGCAGTTAAGAGGAAAAGAAAATGTCACAAAAGGCGGAAGACATATCAATCTGTATGCAAACATTGGCAGTGTAGCAGATATGGGATATGTATTGGAAAACGATGCAGGAGGTATCGGGCTGTTTCGAAGTGAATTCTTGTATATCGGAAGGAATGAGCTTCCAGATGAAGAAGAACAATTTCAGGCATATAAACAAGCCGTGCAAAATATGGCAGGCAAAAAGGTGATCATCCGAACGCTGGATATCGGTGCCGATAAGCAGGCGGATTATCTGAACATTGAAAAAGAAGAAAATCCGGCGCTTGGATACCGGGCAATTCGGATCTGCCTTGCACAGCCGGAAATCTTTAAGACACAGTTGCGGGCACTGTTCCGTGCGTCTGCTTATGGGAATCTGTCGATCATGTATCCGATGATCACCTCCACAGAGGAAGTAGCACAGATACAAGCAATTGTGCAGGAAGTCAAAGAAGAGTTGAAAACAGATGGAATCCCATATAACGATGTTGAGGAAGGAATCATGATTGAGACTCCGGCAGCAGTTATGATCAGTGATGAGCTGGCGAAGATGGTAGATTTCTTCAGCATTGGGACAAATGACCTGACACAATACACATTGGCAATTGACAGGCAGAATGAGAAACTTGACCGTTTCTACAATCCACACCATAAAGCAATTTTGAAAATGATTCAAATGGTTGTGGACAGCGCACATCAGGAAGGAAAATGGGCTGGTATCTGTGGAGAGTTAGGAGCAGATCCGGAATTGACAGAGACTTTTGTACGCATGGGTGTAGATGAGCTTTCTGTAGCTCCGTCTATGATCTTGAAATTAAGAAAGATCATTCGTGAGATGGAATAGGAGAAAGGCACAGATGGAGTATGTTCGCAGGCATAAAAAGATTGTTCTGATCGGTCTTATCCTACTGGCAGTATTTACAGTTATTTTTGGTTTCCAGAGAAAAAGCGTGATGGAACAATCTGTAGAAGATGAACTGAAAGATGAGCCGAGAGAAGAAACTGTAAAAAGTGCAGAATTTTATTTGGATCAGTTGACAAAAAAAGGAGATGGAAGTATATCTGTTCCTGAAAGATCAGATTGAGCAATTTCAGGGAGGGATACTGACTCTTCCGAAAGCTGTGAACGGAAAAGAATATGAGCGGATCACGGTGGCATTGGAATATGAAGGATATAATTATTTCTATGGATTCGTAGATATTCCGATGAATGAAGATAATGTGTATCTTCTCAATGATGAGAAAGATTTTTCCAAGATCACAGAGGATGAGATCACAAAGGTCGTGCTGTTTTTATCCTGTGCCAGTGGGATTGAGACACCAGGGGAGATTGCAGATGACGGAACACTGAAAAATGCAGAGGAGATCCAGAAAGGCCTGTCGGTCAACGACGAAGAAAAGATAGTAAAGATTAAAGAAAAACAGGAAGAGACAGAGCGTGTACTGTCTGAGATCATAGATGGAATCCCTGAAAACAGCGGTCAGAAGAGTACCGTTGACTATTTCCTGAAATGGCTTGATCAAGAAATGAAAGTTCCGGATGACACTGTCACGACGGCAAGTGAACTTTCACATATGGGAGAGATGCTGGAGCAAGTGTATCTGCAAAATCATCTTGTGGCAGTTACCGAGAAAAAAGCAAGTGTACTTGGGTATGCAAAGATTTTTTCGGAACTTTGCAGAAGAGCCGGCATGGATTCGCATGTTGTCATGGGACACTGGAATGGGAAATGGAGTCAGGATGAACAGTATGTTCTGTGCGCAGTGAAAATTGGAGATCAGACGGTTTACGTAGATGCCAGTGGAGCAAAAAGCAGTTCGCTGGCAGGACATCGATATTTATCAGAGAAGGAAGCAAAGAACCGTCTTGCCTTTGCAGACTGTTTTCAATATGACTAGGAGGAACAAGATGTTTAATTTTTTTAAGAAGAAACAAAACAATACATATATGCTCGGTGCGGTGGCAAAAGGAAAAGTCGTAGAGTTAAAAGAAGTAAACGACCCGACATTCAATTCAGGAATGCTAGGCCAGGGAGTTGCAATCGTGCCGTCTGAGGGCAAAATCTATGCACCGGCAGATGGAGAGATCGCGATGGTATTTGAGACACTTCATGCAGTCAGCATGACAGCAGATAATGGGGTGGAGATTTTAGTGCATGTCGGTCTGGATACGGTGGAGTTGAAGGGAGAAGGATTTGAGGCTCATGTTCAGGCAGGGGACAAAGTAAAAAAAGGTGATTTGATGTTAAGTGTCGATCTGGATGCGGTTCAGGCAGCCGGATATGATATTGTGACACCGATCCTCGTATGTAATACAGATGAGTACGCAGCAGTGGAAGGTCTTGCAGGGAAAGACGTTGTTCCAGGCGAAGATGTTGTGAAGATTCAGCTGAAAAATTAGCAAATTACTAAGGATTTTATTGCCGGGACTCCGGTGTAAAATAAATAATGAAAGAAAAAGAGGACTTTCATTGTGAATCAAAAGGGATTAAGAGTAAGGAGGAAAAAATTATGATGAGATATCTTCAAAGATTAGGTAAATCTCTGATGCTTCCGGTTGCATGTCTTCCAGTTGCGGCTATCCTGCAGGGAATCGGTTACTGGATCGACCCGACTGGATGGGGAGCAAACAATGTAATTGCAGCATTTTTATTAAAGGGCGGCGGATGTCTGATCGACCAGATGCCAATCTTGTTTGCAATCGGTGTAGCTGTTGGTATGTCTGACGATAACGATGGTACCGCAGGTCTTGCCGGACTCGTTTCATGGATCATGACAACGACATTACTTTCCACAGATGTTGTGGCAATGCTCACAAACACAGCAGTGGAAAAAGTAGACCCGGCATTTGGAAAAGTTCAGACACAGTTCATCGGTATTCTCTGTGGTCTGATCGCAGCTGCCTGCTACAACAAATTTTAAAAAGTACAAAATTTGCCAGATGCATTTTCATTCTTCAGTGGAAAGAGATGTGTTGCGATCGTTACCGCAGGTGCATCTTTAATTTCCAGCTTAGTGCTGTTCTTTGTATGGCCGATCATTTACAATGTACTGGTAGCTGTTGGTAAATTTATCATGGATTTAGGTCCGATCGGAGCAGGTCTTTACGGTTTCTTCAACCGACTGCTGATTCCATTCGGTCTGCACCACGCACTGAACTCTGTATTCTGGTTTGACGTTGCGGGAATTAACGATATCGCAAAATTCTGGGGAAATGCAGAAGGCGGTGTAATGGGAACAACTGGTATGTACATGGCAGGATTCTTCCCTGTAATGATGTTCGGTCTTCCGGCAGCAGCTTTAGCAATGTATCACACAGCAAAAGATACAAAGAAGAAAGCGGCAGCAGGTCTTCTGATGTCAGTAGCAGTTGCTTCCTTCTTCAATGGTGTTACAGAACCTCTGGAATTCTCCTTCATGTTCCTTGCACCGGCGCTCTATGGTGTACACGCAGTATTGACAGGTATCTCTATGGCAGTTGTTGCAGCACTTCCGGTAAGAGCAGGTTTCAACTTCAGTGCAGGCTTGGTTGACTGGATCCTGAGCTTTAAAGCTCCGTTTGCACAGAATCCATTGCTTCTGATCCCAATCGGTCTTGCAGTTGGTGCGGTTTACTATGTAGTATTCCGTTTCGTGATTGTGAAATTTAACATGAAGACACCGGGACGTGAAGATGACAATATTGATGAGACAAAAGTAGAACTGGCAAACAATGATTTCACAGGAATTGCAAAAATTGTTCTCGAAGGTGTCGGCGGACCGGCAAACGTAACTTCTATTGACAACTGTATTACAAGACTTCGTCTGGAGATCAAAGATTATACATTAATCGATGAGCATAAGATCAAATCTGCCGGTGTAGCAGGAGTGATCCGTCCAAGCAAAACAGCTGTACAGGTTATTATTGGAACAAAAGTTCAGTTTGTAGCTGACGAATTTAAAAAGCTTTGTAAATAAGCATGAGATAGTTTAATCCCTTTTAAAACATAACCGCTGTCGGGTAGCTGGAAGCAGTTACAAGGCGGCGGTTTTATGATATAGTGGAAACAGTATCATACAGATGAAATCAGGTTCAGGAGAGGAGAAAAAAATGGCAGGTATTTTAGAAGTGTGTGCAGACAGCATGGAGTCTGCTCTGGCAGCAGAAAGAGGAGGGGCAGATCGGATTGAATTGTGCGGAAATCTTGTGATTGGAGGAACAACACCGTCTCAGGCATTGTTTGAGAAGATCCGCAAAGAGACAAGCCTTAAAATCAGAGTGCTTTTAAGACCGAGATTCGGAGACTTCTGTTACAGTCAGAATGAGTATGAGATTTTGAAAGAAGAGGTAAAGTTGTTTCGGCGGCTGGGGGCAGACGGGATTGTGATCGGCTGCCTGAATCCGGATGGTTCCTTGAACATGGAGCAGATGCAGGGGTTGATCGCGGAGGCAGGAGATATGGATGTGGCTCTGCATCGCGCTTTTGACGTAAGCAGGGATGCCCTGGAAGCGCTGGAGCAGGCAATCTCATTAGGATGCCAGACAATTCTCACAAGCGGACAGAAAAACTCTGCATGGGAAGGAAGAGAATTTCTTGCAAAGTTGCAGCAAGAGAGCAGAGGAAGGATAGAGATTTTGGCAGGAAGCGGGATCAAGCCGGAGATTATCGACCAGCTGCATGAGGAGACTGGAATTGCATCCTATCATATGTCGGGGAAAGTTGTTGTGGAAAGTAAAATGACTTTCCGGAGAGAAGGTGTCAATATGGGACTTCCAGGATTCAGCGAATATGAAATCTGGCAGAGCAGTGTCGAGAAAATCAAAGAGGCAAGAAAGATTGTAGATCAGTTTTAAAAGGATGTGAGGTATGCCCTTCCGTGTAGACAGAAAAAATATCTGTCTGTATGGGAGGGCTTTTGAGTTTTTTGCTAAGGGGGAGAAAATACTTTTGCCTTTAAATTGACAAAAAGAAGTAGAAAGAGGTATACTAAAAGTAGATTTGAAACGGGTTTCATAATAAAAACTTTGTCACATTTTTAGGAGAAAATGGAGCAGTGAACAGAAAGGAGGGAAAGTGGATGGCAAGTATCAGAGAAGTAGCAAAGCGCGCGGGGGTGTCTCCCGCCACGGTTTCCCGCGTGATCAACGGAACTGCGAGAGTAGATGAGGAGAAGCGGGAACGGGTGGAAAAAGCGATTGAAGAAACCGGTTTCAGACCAAATGAACTTGCAAGGGCGCTATACCGGAAATCATCAAAGATAATCGGAGTCATCGTGCCGGATATTGAGAATCCATTTTTCAGTGAACTTGCAAAGGCGATTGAGAAGGAAGCGTATGAACAGGAATATCGTATCCTTCTCTGTAACTCGGATGATCAGAAAGAGAAGGAACTTGCAAACCTGCAAATGCTTGCACAGCTTCAGGCGGATGGTGTGATCTTAATGACAAATACCGGAGAAAAAAGCCAGAGTTATGAGGCAGTTTCCATGCCAATCGTTTTTGTGGACAGACGTTTGGATGAGATGGGACAGACCAGTGTTATCGAGGCAGATCATTATGCAGGGGGAAAACTGGCGGCGGAGTATCTGATTGCATGTGGATGCAGGCAGATCACATGTATTCGAGGCCCCCAAGAATTGTCCAGCGGCAAGAAGCGATACGAGGGATACAGGGAAGTATGTCGTCAGCATAGTATGAAGGAGCGTTTTGTGGACAGTACATACAAGTATGAGGATGGAGCCAAAGCCGCAGAAGAAGTACTCAGACGCTATCCGGACACAGACGGAATCATTGCCTGCAATGATATGACTGCGGTTTCGGTATATAAAGTACTGCAAAAAAGGGGATACCGGGTACCGGAAGACATCCAGATTATTGGATTTGATGGTGTGAAATTTGGACGTTTTTTGACACCGGAGCTGACGACAGTTGCACAGCCGATCAAAGAGATGGGCAAATGTGCGGTGCAGATGAATTTTTAGGTACTGTGAAGGAACTTCCAAGGGATAGAGAGATGAAGTTTCCAGTGATGCTGATCAAAGGAGAGACAACAAAGAATAAAATGTAGAACATGGAGGACAATGGGTATGAAGTTGGCAGTAGTGGGAAGTATAAACATGGATATGACAGTGACCGCTGAGCGGATTCCGTTGAAAGGGGAGACACTGCTTGGGGACAGCATTCACTATATTCCGGGCGGGAAAGGTGCGAACCAGGCGGTCGCGATGGCGAGACTTGGAGCAGAAGTAGAGATGTTCGGATGTGTGGGGGATGATAGCAATGGAGAAAAATTGCTTGAAAATCTTAGAAAAGAAGGGGTCGGGACCAGACATATCAAAGTTCTAAAAGAAGTTCCGACCGGAATTGCCTTGATTACGGTTGGGGAAAATGACAATACGATCATCGTTGTGCCGGGGGCTAATGGACAGGTAGACCAGATCTATGCAGACAGTATCAAGGAAGAATTAAAGGCGTTTGATATGGTTGTGCTGCAGCAGGAAATTCCTCTGGAAACAGTCCACGATTTAATTTGCTTCTGCGCGGAAAATGGAATCAAGGTGATTTTAAATCCGGCGCCGGCAGCGAAGGTGCCTCTTGATATCATTGAGAAAGTGACGTATCTGACACCGAATGAACATGAGGCGGTACTTATTTTCGGTGAGGAAGAGACGACCGAAGAACTTCTGAAAAAATATCCAGAGAAACTTGTGATCACGCAGGGATCTAGGGGAGTATCTGTGTGCAGAAAAAATGGAGAAGTACTGACCGTTCCGGCAAGACCAGCAATTGTGGCTGATACGACCGGGGCAGGCGATACATTAAATGGTGCTTTCTCAGTGCAGATTGCTAAAGGAGAGCCGATTGCAGAGGCGCTTCGTTATGCAAATACGGCGGCAAGTCTTTCGACTGAAAAATTTGGGGCACAGGGTGGAATGCCAACTGCAGAGGAAGTTGAGAGAGAATTAAAGCGGAACGAGGAAAAGATTGGATAAGTAAATAGCAATAGGATAAGGAAATGTAGTCTGCGGGCAAGAACTCACAGAAGATTTAAAAATTGATAAAAAAGATGGTGGGCACAGCCTTGACAAAATGGGACAAATGGAGTACGATAGGCAACATATAAGACATCAGCGATGAAAAGAATAAGTAATAACGGACATCACGTTCAGACAGAAAGCAGCCGGGTGATGAGAGGCGCATGGACCGTTTGTTATGAATACCTCTTGGAGCTTCACACCGAACAGATCAAGTAGGCTGTGACGGAGTAGATACACGTTATCGTATCTGAGTATTATGTTTTGTTCATCAGGAGAGGATGAGACACTGATACTTACTGAGACAGATGATGCGAGTCGTCTGTGAAAAAGGTGGTACCGCAGGATTTACTCCTGCCCTTTCTGATGAAACAGAGAGGGCAGGAGTTTTTTATTGCATAGGGATTTCTTTCGGAATTTTCTGTAATAAAAACGCTTTGCATGAGAATGCGTAGTTCGCGGAAAGGGAATTAGCCGCTGGCGACATCGCTTGCGGAGAATGATACAGGAAAATAAGGATACTACCTGAAAGGGGGATACAAAATGGAACTTTGGGATCTATTTGATGAAAATCGCAGATTTTTATATAAACAGCATAACCGGCAGGAGCCACTTGCACCGGGGCATTATCATGTTGTTGTCGTTGTATGTGTAGTGAACAGCAAGGAAGAGATTCTGGTCACACTTCGACATCCGGCGAAGGAAACTTACGCAAATTGCTGGGAAAATACAGGAGGAAGCGTACTTGCAGGGGAGACAAGCCGTCAGGGAGCAGTCAGGGAGCTTAAGGAAGAAACCGGAATCGGTGTATCAGAAGAAGAACTGATGCTGCTTGGAAGTGTCAGGGGAATCAGTGCATTTTATGATTTCTATGTAGTGAGAAAAGATGTAGAACTTTCGGATATTGTCCTGCAGGAAAATGAGACAGCAGATGCCCGATGGGTAACTTTGGAGAAATTTATCCAAATGGGAGAGGATGGAACACTGGCAGAACCGGTCTATAGACGCTTCCGGCAGTTTGAAGAAGCATTTTGGAAATTGATTAAAAATGAAGGAGAGGAAAAAGAAACATGAAAATTTTATGATGAATTGAAAGCAAGAGGACTGATCGCACAGGTGACAGATGAGGAAATTGATCAGCAATTTAATCAATGAAGGGAAGGCGACATTTTATATTGGATTTGACCCGACAGCAGACAGCCTTCATGTGGGACATTTCATGGCACTCTGTCTGATGAAACGTCTTCAGATGGCAGGGAACAAGCCAATCGCTCTGATTGGAGGAGGAACCGGATACATCGGGGACCCATCAGGAAGAACAGATATGCGTTCAATGATGACACCGGAGCAGATCCAGCATAACTGTGACTGTTTCAAAGAACAGATGAGCAAATTTATCGATTTCTCAGAAGGAAAAGCTATGATGGTCAACAACGCAGACTGGCTGTTAGATCTGAATTATATTGAATTGCTCCGTGAAGTGGGAGCTCACTTCAGCGTCAACCGTATGCTGACTGCAGAATGCTACAAACAGCGTATGGAAAAAGGACTTAGCTTCCTGGAATTCAACTACATGATCATGCAGGCATACGATTTCTACGCACTGTACCAGAAATACGGATGTAATTTACAGTTCGGAGGAGATGATCAGTGGAGCAACATGCTTGCAGGAACAGAATTGATCCGTCGAAAACTTGGAAAAGATGCAAGTGCGATGACAATTACACTGCTTTTAAACTCCGAGGGAAAGAAGATGGGAAAAACACAGTCCGGTGCAGTATGGCTTGATCCGAACAAGACTTCCCCATTTGAATTCTACCAGTACTGGAGAAATATCGCAGATGCCGATGTGTTAAAATGCATCCGCATGCTTACATTCCTTCCGCTGGAAGAGATTGATGCAATGGACAAATGGGAAGGAAGCCAGTTAAATCAGGCAAAAGAGATTCTTGCATACGAGCTGACAAAACTTGTGCACGGTGAAGAAGAAGCAGTCAAAGCACAGGAAAGTTCCAGAGCACTCTTCAGTTCCGGAAATGCAGCAAATATGCCTACTGCTGAATTAGAGGAAAGTGATTTCACAGAAGGAATGATCGATATCCTGACACTTCTTGTAAAGAGCGGACTTGTTCCATCCAAATCCGAGGCAAGACGTGCAGTACAGCAGGGCGGTGTGTCTGTAAACGGAGAGAAAGTAGAAGATATTAAGACAGCATATGCTCCTGAGACATTTGATGGAGAAGACTTCGTGCTGAAGAGAGGAAAGAAAAACTTCCGTAAGATCGTGATGAAATAGAGAGAAGGTGGAAAAATGCTGCCGGATAGGAAGGAAGCAGAGAGTTTTTTGAGGGAATCTGAAGAAATTCATCCCGGGCCGTGGGCAGATCACTGCCGAACGGCCGCAGAGTGTGCGGAGAAAATCGCACGAAACTGCAGTGGACTTGATCCGGAAAAAGCATACATCATCGGATTACTCCATGATATCGGAAGAAGGATTGAAACGGGAACCCATTTTAAACATATCGTAGATGGATATGAGTGCATGATGGAGTACGGGTATGATGAGGTTGCCAGAGTCTGTATGACACATTCTTTTCAGATTAAAAATATTGAGAGTTATATCGGGAAGATTGATGTTCCGGAAGAAAAGTCAGAGATGGTAAGAACATTTCTCAACCATATAGAGCTTGACGATTATGATCTGCTGATACAACTTTGTGATGCAATCGCACTCCCGGAAGGACCGGTTTCCATGGAAAAAAGACTTCGTGATATCGAAGAAAGATATGGCAGTTATCCCGAAGACAAACGACAGAGATGCTATGAACTAAAAGCATATTTTGAAGAAAAGATGGGAAGATCGCTTTATGATGTCATCGGGGTAGATGAAATAACGCTTCCATAAGTATAAGAAAATGAAATCAGAAATGCGGGAGATCTGCATGGGAAAGGAGAAGAAACATGTCATTTAGAGAAGGCAAAATCGAAGAATTACAGTTCAATCCATTTACAAAGATTGGAAAAGAATGGCTTTTAATTACGGCTGGAGATGAGAAAAAGCACAATACGATGACTGCAAGCTGGGGTGGTGTTGGTGTTCTCTGGGGAAAAAATGTTGTCACAACTTACATTCGCCCGCAGCGCTACACAAAAGAGTTCGTGGATGCACAAGATGTGTTTACAATTACATTTTTTGGGGAAAACTGCCGAGAAGCGCTTGCACTTTGTGGAAAAGTGTCTGGACGTGACGGGGATAAAATCAAAGAAGCTGGACTGACACCATACTTTGTAGATGGAACAACTGCATTTGAAGAGGCAGAAATGATTTTTGTATGTCGGAAACTTTATGCAGATGAGATTAAACCAGAGAAATTTATTGCAACAGAAAACGATGCGAGATGGTATCCGGAGAAAGATTACCATACAATGTATATTGCAGAGATCACAAAAGTGCTTGTAAAAGAAGCATAGGAAGAGAAAAAGAGCTTGAATTCCTTCAAAAATAGAAGGAGATCAGGCTCTTTTTTTATGCTTCGAATTATGGAAACTCTTCGCTTAAGATACGCATTTTAAAATAATATTACAGAAACATTGGTTGAAAATATACTCGTAAAAAATACTACATTTGAAAATACTGTACACTGTAAGGAGGAAGAGAAACCTGTCCGTTCATATTCACAGTTTCTCCGCTTAGTAACTCTTCGGCTGTGCCGTTTTAATTCGCCGGAATATGCAGTGTATTCGTTGTCCCCTGCGTTGACTGCTACAAGAATCCGTTCGCTTTCAGAACAGCGCTCAAAGATCAGCTGATGATTTTGGATCACTACATTTCGGTAAGAACCATTGCAGAGTGCATCGTGGCTTTTCCGGACGGAGATTAGTTTTGATACAAAATCAGTAAGAGTATTTGGCAGTGGTTTCTCAAAACACGGGCGCAAAGCATAATCATTGTCAGGAGATTTCACGCCTTCTGCTCCCCATTCACTTCCGTAATAAAGGCAGGGAATTCCCGGCATGGAAAACAGCAGTCCATATACGAGCGGAAGATGTGATGGATTGTTCAGGATACTTGCGATCCTTGTCACATCGTGATTATCTGCAAAAGTCATCAGGTGTTTTCCACGGTAAAGACACCATTGTTCAGGACCAAACTGACGATTCAGAGAGTGTGCAATCTCAAAAAGGTTCCTATCGTTGAAGCTGGAGTAGAGACCCTTGTAACATTCATAGTTTGTGCAACTGTGAAGCAGTTCATCGTTGACGATCAAGTTGTAATCGCCGAAGAGTACTTCTCCGATCAAAGCAAAATCAGGCTTTAGCTCCGCGCAGAAATTGCGAAGACGGTGCATGAAATTGCGGTCAAGGCTGTATGCGACATCCAGGCGCAGACCATCGATATTAAATTCTGTGATCCATTTTTGGACACACGAAAGAAGGTAATCGACAACCGCAGGATTCTGGAGGTTCAGTTTGACCAGTTCAAAATGTCCTTCCCAGCCCTCGTACCAGAATCCATCATTATAGCAGCTGTTGCGGTCAAAACTGATATGGAACCAGTTTTTGTAAGCGGAATCCCATTTGTATTTTCTGACATCTTCAAAAGCCCAGAAATTTCTTCCGACATGATTGAAGACACCATCCAGCACAATCTTAATGCCATGTGCATGGAGTGACTGGCAGACTTCGGAAAAATCCGCATTTGATCCGAGCCTACAGTCCAGTTTTGTGAAATCTTTTGTGTCGTAACCGTGCGTATCTGATTCGAAGACCGGATTAAAGAGGATCGCATCGATACCGAGTGACTGAAGATAATCTGTCCAGTCAAGGACTTTTCGGATTCGTGGTGTTACGATTCCATCATTGGAAAGTGGTGCACCGCAGAAACCGATTGGATAAATCCGATAAAATGTACTATGATATGCCCACATAAAAAATTCCTTCCGTTGCTGTTGATTTTGGAATCTGCCATTTAGGAGCGGATTCCAGTGTAAACACAGTATACCACAGAATGTGGGATTTTAAAATCGGGTGAAAGAAATTGCTTGTGACATTTCAGAGGAAATGTAGGTGATTTCAGGAAGAATATAAAAAATTTGTGGATCAGGACTAGGAGGAATATAGCTGGGAGAGAGAAGAAAAATGTTGGAAAACAGTAGAAAAATACGATAAAACAGTTGACAGAAAGACGTATTCATAATATAATCATAAAGTATGACATGAGAAGAAACAGTTTACACCAAAGCCCCGGAGTGAGCTGATTTCATAATAAACAATATTGATTTAATGAGAGAATATATTAGGAGGTCGACCAATGAAAACTTACATGGCTAATCCAGACAAGATTGAAAGAAAATGGTATGTAGTTGACGCAACAGACAAGACATTAGGACGTTTAACATCAGAAATCGCAAAAGTATTAAGAGGAAAAAATAAACCAGTTTATACACCACACATCGACACAGGAGATTACGTAATCGTTGTAAATGCAGAGAAGATCGCAGTTACAGGTAAAAAATTAGATCAGAAAATCTACTACAATCACTCTGATTATGTAGGTGGAATGAAAGAAACTACATTAAGAGAAATGATGGATAAGAAACCAGAGAAAGTAATCGAACTTGCTGTAAAAGGAATGCTTCCAAAAGGACCTTTAGGAAGATCAATGATCAAAAAGCTTCATGTATACGCTGGACCAGAGCATGATCATCAGGCTCAGAAACCAGAAGTATTAACATTTTAAGGAAAGGTTGAAAGGAGGAAATTACAGTGGCTAAAGCAAAATTCTACGGAACAGGAAGAAGAAAAAAATCAATCGCAAGAGTATATTTAGTACCGGGAACAGGTAACATTACAATCAATAAAAGAGACATCGACGAATATTTAGGATTAGAGACATTAAAAGTTGTTGTTCGTCAGCCATTAGTAGCAACAGAGACACTTGACAAATTCGACGTATTAGTAAACGTACGCGGTGGTGGATACACAGGACAGGCTGGAGCTATCCGTCACGGTATCGCAAGAGCTTTACTTCAGGCAGATCCAGATTACAGACCAGTTCTGAAAAAAGCAGGATACTTAACACGTGACCCACGTATGAAAGAACGTAAGAAATACGGTCTCAAAGCAGCTCGTAGAGCACCACAGTTCAGCAAACGTTAATTATACGTTTCAGAATGTACAATTTCAAAAAGAATTTCAAACCTCTCAGGGAGCATTCCTTGGGAGGTTTATATTTTTGTAAAATTATAGAATTATATTGATTTTTTAGGGGGAATTGCATATACTTATTATAGACAAAGAATTGTCTTAGGTGAGTTTCTACCATAAAGTGGAAACCTAAAAAAGCAGGTGAGTCTCCACCATAAAGCGAGAACCTAAAAAAGCGGTGAGTCTCCACCATAAAGCGAGAACCTGAAAAAGAGGCGAGTAATGTCGTCTCTTTTTTTGACAGATGAGGAAAAATGAAATTTTATAATATCAAAGATGAATACATCAATTATTTGAAAAAATATGATGCAAAAGTTGCAGATAATAAAAAGGGAAAGCGGCCGTATGTAGGCGTGGTGCTTGAGATTGATGGGATAAAATATTATACTCCATTTACATCGCCCAAAGAAAAGCATCGTAAAATGAAGAACACAAAAGATTTTAGGAAAATTAATCAGGGAATATATGGTGCAATCAACTTTAATAATATGATACCGGTTGTGGAATCGGCATTACTTCTTATTGATATTGATGCAATGGAAGATTCAAAATATCAGCGTTTGCTTCAAAATCAATATAAGTGTATTAAAGCTGATCGGGAACAAATTCAGTTGACAGCAAAAAGATTAAGAGATACTCTTTTTAAGAAAGATGAAGAATTGAATGGCAATGACAAGAGAATAAAGGAAAGATGTTGTGATTTGCCATTGCTGGAGGAGGTTGTGAAACATTATGACAACCATTAGTAAAAAAGAAGTACATAAATTTTTAGATAAACACCCGGATATACCTTTCTCGGCAGCTAAATTTGAATATAGTTTATATCTTGAGTCTGAAGCAGTTGAATATGCCAATGCGATTTCAGAAAAAATGCTTGGTGAATCTGAAGAGGATTTGCATTCGAAAAGAATGATTGAACAAGCAGAAACAACGGAAGAACTGTTGCAATTGGCTTATGAAAGAATACTTCAATATCCGGAATGAATATTTAAGATCTATGTTGTGCTTAGTAATTGGATTTCGAGGAGATGTAGAAATGATTCCTTTTTTGATGAAAGAAACAGAACGTCTGGAAAGAATGTATCCCCAAGAAACATATGCACAAGGTCCGATACTTGCTATTTAGGAACTTGCTGTCAGATTTCTTAATTGAAGTCTAGGAGATGTACTGAAAAGTAATGAGAAGCCCTGCGTTTGTAACGTGTTTGCAACACCACATTCCAAGAATCCAGTAAAATCAAGTGTTCCCAGTTACCTAAACGTTAATTATACGTTTCAGAACGTACAATTTCAAAAAGATTTTATAACTCCTCAGGACTTTGGTTCTGGGGAGTTTTTTTAGCAAAATAATGAACTTGATTTACGACACCAATATTGAAGTAGAAGTTTTTATGAACTATAATGGTTGACGAAGATTAACCATAGGAGGATGTATGGATAAGGATTTTAGCTTGGAGAAGAAAAATTTTATTGAAACTTATAATCTTGCTAGACCAATTATGACGATACTAGGAGATCAAGTCCGCCAAGAGATCCTGTTAGCTTTAATAGAAAGTGGGGGATGGGAGGAATTACTATTATATTGATTTTGATGATACGACAGTAAAGCCAGTGATACTATTTTGGCAACAAGTAGAGCCAATGTTGAAAAGATGTAGCAAAGAAAGCGAAAAGAGGTTATAAAAATGAGTGTATATTCTATTTATTTTAGTCCGACAAACAGTACAAAAGAGATTGCAAATTCAAGTATTTGATGCAGATGATGTTTGTGTGATTGGCGTCCCATCTTATGGAGGCCGAGTGCCAGGTATTGCACTAGAGAGAATGAATAAATTTAAAGGGAATCATGCAAAAGCTATATTGGTGGTATCATATGGAAATAGAGCATTTGAGGATACTCTGAAAGAATTAGCAGATGAACGCTTACAGATGGAGGAATTTTGTTAAAGCGAAGAGCATTGGAAATCCTTAATCTTGAAGAGCGAATGTTGGAAGAACTGAGAGGAACTGAAGAAGTGATAGAAGGAACAGTTACTTTTGGGTGCGGAGAGTTTACAGCAGTAGAAACATTGGCGAAAATATGTAAGCAATATAAAGAAAAATATCCGCTTGTCCAGATTGCGATTCATACCGCAACAGCGGACACTATATATGAGATGATGAATAAAGGGCTTGTAGATATTGCATTGTTCATGGAACCAGTGGATACAGAAGGGCTTGATTATATTAGAATAAAAGACTGCGATCATTGGGTAGTAGGAATGCGCCCTGATGATCCGCTTGCTAATAAGAAGTACATAGAAAAGAATGATATTTTGGATAAGCCGCTTATTTTACCAGAAAGGGTGGAGGTTCAGAGCGAACTTGCCAATTGGTTTGGAAAAGATTTTTCCAGTCTTGATATTTCATTTATAAGCAATCTTGGAACAAATGCCGGTGTGATGGCGGCAAATGGACTTGGGTATCCAATTTCCATTGAGGGTGCTGTAAAATATTGGAGGGAAGAGATACTTGTGCAAAGGAGACTTTATCCAGAGATTACTGCGAGCGTAGTGATTGCATGGAGAAGACATATTCCTTATTCACAAGCAGTAAATAAGATGATAGAAGAAATCAATACTTTTTAGGCATAAATGTGAATACGATATAAGTATTGGACATGATAAGATGATAGATTATAGAATAGATGTGCAGGATCAGAAGATATCTTGCACATCTATTTTTAGAAAGGGGGCAAATAACTATGGGAAAAAGATTAGTGGCATATTTTAGTGCAAGTGGAACAACGAAAAAGGTAGCAGAAATGATTGCTGATAGTGCAAAAGCAGATTTGTTTGAGATTACACCAGAGGTTCCATATACAAGTGCTGACCTTAATTGGATGGATAAAAAATCCAGAAGCAGTATAGAGATGAATGATAAGAGCATGATTGCAGAAGGAAAGGTATTTAACAATGCAACTAGACAACAAATCGTTGAATGGGTAGAAACATTATAAGTTTAGAGAGATGTAACATGAAATTACTTCAAATGAATGGTGTGAGCCGGTTACTAATGAAGGTTACAGCAAATTAGCATAATGAAAAGCAGTAAAGAAAGATGGATATCTATGGAAAGATAGAATGTTTATTTGCGAAGGGAGGGCATAAAAAATGGAATATGTCAAATTAGGAAATACGGATATCAGCGTATCGAAAATTTGCTTAGGCTGCATGAGTTTTGGGAAGGTAGGAACGATGCATGATTGGACAATTGATGAAAACGAAAGTGAAAAAGTAATCCAACATGCGTTGGAACTTGGAATTAATTTCTTTGATACAGCAAATGGATATTCGGCAGGGACAAGCGAGGAATATCTTGGTAAGGCAATCAAGAAAAATATTGCAAGGGATCAGGTAGTTATCGCTTCAAAAGTATATTTTAATGAAGGACGTTTATCGCGAAAAGCAATCCTGCGGGAAATAGAAGGCACTTTGCAGAGGTTGGGTACAGATTATCTGGATTTGTATATTATTCATAGATTTGATTATGATACACCGATTGAGGAAACAATGGAGGCTCTGCATGATTTGGTGAAAGCTGGAAAAGTAAGAGCAATTGGTGCATCTGCAATGTATGGTTACCAGTTTTACAATATGCAGCTTATAGCAAAAGAACGTGGCTGGACACAATTTTCTGTAATGGAGAATCACTATAATTTGCTCTATCGAGAGGATGAAAGAGAACTGATCCCTATTTGTAGACAGATGGGAGTTTCTCTTACACCATATAGTCCGTTGGCGGCTGGACATTTAAGCAGGCCAGAATGGAAAACAAATTCACTGCGTAGCAAAACAGATAGAGTAGCCATGGGGAAATATGATGGCATGGAAAAGCAGGATAGGAAGATTGTAGAGAGAGTATATGAGCTTTCCCAAAAACATAATTGCAAAATGTCTCAAATTGCACTTGCATGGCAGTGGATGAAAGGTATTTCTTCACCGATTATCGGTGCTACCAAGACAGTATATCTTGATGATGCAGTTAGAGCTTTGGATGTAAAGTTAACAGATTTAGATATGGAATATTTGGAGGAAATGTATGTTCCACATCCGATTGTGGGTGCAATTAATCATAATCCAGAACAGACAATTTCAAGGGGCACAGTAAAATAGCCAATTAAATTAAGTATAAATAGGCATTCCTATAGCGATGGGCAACGTTCTTTTTGGAGAAGTTTTTATAGAAAATTTGAATAAAGTATATAACGAAAAACAATTTAACATATGAAACGGATAGTGTTAGAATGTGACTGGTGTTGGAAAACATAAAAGAGGAGGAAAAATATGAAAAAGAAATTTTTGAGCCTGTTTTTAGTTGCTGCATTATCCGTTTCGATGTTCGCAGGATGCGGAAAAGGCGAAGAGAAAAAAGAAGAAAATGCTGCAGCGAAAAACGAAACAAAAACAGAATATGTAAGTAAAAATGGGAACACCATGGTTCTTACATTATTTCAAAACCCAAAAACATTAGACATTCAAAAAACAAATGCAGATTATTTTATTCCGCTTCAGATTTATGATCGTCTTGTCGATGTAACTGTGAATGAAGCTGGAGAAACAGAGATTATTCCAAGTCTTGCTGAAAAATGGGATATCAGTGAAGATGGTCTTACGTACACATTCCACTTAAGAAAAGGTGTAAAATTCCACAATGGCGAAGAATTAAAAGCAGATGATGTACTATTTACCATTGATAAAGCTGTAAATCCAGAAGAAGCTTGTATCAATGCAGCTCAGTATCAGGAAGTAAAAGGGTACCAAGATCGTCTGGATGGAAAAACAGATGTGATTGAAGGTGTTAAAGTAATCGATGATTACACAGTAGCGATCACACTTTCAGCGCCATCAGCATCTTTTCTTGCAAATATGACAGGTGCTCCGGCTTCTATCTATAACCGTAAAGCTGTCGAAGAAGGAAAAGATAAATTTGGATTTGATCCAGAATATACTGTTGGTACAGGGTATATGAAGTTTAAAGACTGGACACAAGATCAGGAGATCAATCTTGTAAGAAATGATGAATATTTCAATACACCGGCTAAAATCGATGGAGTCCGCTATTTAATGAACATTGATGCCTCTACCGAACGGATGATGTTTGAAAATGGTGAGTTAGATTACATGGGTGTAAAGGCAGATGACCTTGAGCATTTCAAAAATGATGAATTTTGGAAAGATTACTTAATCGGATATCAGCCACCAAGCATGGATTACATGATTTTTAATCAGAACGATACATTCATGGCGGATGTAAATGTAAGAAAAGCTGTTCAGGCAGCAATCAATCGTGATTTGATCAATCAGAACTTCTATAATGGTGAAGGAACGTTATTAAATGGTGTTCTTCCTCCGGCAATTCCGGGATACTCTGAAGATCAAACACCAATTAAATACGATGTAGAAGAAGCAAAAAAATTATTAAAAGAAGCAGGCCATGAGTCAGATGTGACACTTACAATTCTTCAGAATGGAGAAAGTACATATACACATCCTATTAATGAAATGATTCAGTCTATGCTTGGAGAAGCAGGAATTAAAGCTGAAATCAAAAACATGGATATGACATCTTACTGGGATACCATTGCAAGTGGAGAAGGGTATTCTATTTCACTGGGACCTGTAACAGCAGATGTTCCGGATCCAGGAGCATTCTTCACAACATTTACAGTGGAAAATAGCGCTTCGAATGGATATAACATCAAAGACAAAGCGTTAAGCGATAAGATCAAAGAAGCAAATGCAAAACTTGATCCAAAAGAAAGAATTGCAGCCCTTCAGGCATTAGAATCAGAAATCGTAACAGAACAGGCATTATACTTACCGATCGCAGCTGAAAAACGTACATGCATCATTAGCCCAAGATTGAAGAACTTTCAGCTTGGCTGGCAGGGATGGGTTTGCTGCTCAACACATAATGTAGAAATCGATGATTCTTACAATAAATAAATAGCAATGTATAAAAGGTATCAGATTTGATACCTTTTATACATATAAGGAGAAAAACTTATGCGTAAATATATTGCAAAACGAATCGCAGTATCTGTTCCTATTATTTTAGGGGTCATACTGATTACGTTTGTCTTGATGAATTACATTCCAGGAAATGCAGTAACCGCGATGATGCAAAATAAGATCAATAACGAAACGGTGGCTCGAGTGGAAGAAGAAATGCATTTGAACGATCCGATTTTGGTACGATTTGGTTTGTATATAAAAGATTTATTACATGGAGATTTGGGAACCTCTTTTGTAATGAATCAGCCAGTATTCAATCTGATTAAAAATGCATTCCCTAATACGATAAAGCTGGCATTATCGGCAATCGCATTTGCATGGATTTTAGGAATACCGATAGGAATTATAAGTGCTTTAAAGAAAAATACATGTCTGGATAAATTATTTATGGGAGTGTCGCTCATGGGAATATCAATGCCGACATTTTCCATTGGAATTATTTTACAGTATTTAATTGCCTATAAATTAAAATGGCTGCCAATTAGTGGATTTACAACACCGGCACATTTAATTTTACCATCTATTGTGTTGGGATGGAGCATGGCAGGAGAGATTTCGCGTTTAATACGTACAAATTTGATTGATGTGATTCAGGCAGATTATATAACAACAGCGAAGGCAAAGGGAAAGTCGCATATGGGAATTGTTATTTTTCATGCACTAAAAATGTCGATTCTTCCAGTGATCACGATTATGATGATGCAATTTACATCATTGCTGGGAGGGGCATTGATCACTGAGAATATTTTTAGTATTCCGGGAATTGGAACCTTATCAATCTCTGCTTTGAGCAATCGTGATATACCGTTGTTACAAGGAACGATTATTCTCAGTACATTTTTAATTATTATTGGAAATCTCATTGCGGATATTATTTATGCGCTGGCAGATCCAAGAGTGCATTATGATTAGGAGGATAGCATGAAAAATATGATGAAAAATACCGGACGAAAAATAAAAAAGTATGTCAAAGAAGATCCAGTAGGATTTATAAGTTTTCTTATGATCTTGCTGTTTATTTTTCTTGCTGTTTTCGCAGATTTCATTGCACCGTATGGAATCAATGAAACACAGTATATGAAACCGAAGGCGGCTCCTTCTATGGAACACATTTTTGGAACAGATGAATTGAGCCGTGATATTTTCAGCAGAATTTTGTATGCATCAAGAATCTCTCTATTTATTGGATTTGCACCAACAACAATCAATTTGATCATTGGAACATTTTTGGGAATGATAGCTGGAATGACTACATTAAAATGGGTAGATACATTGATTATGAGAATTGTTGATATTGTATTGTCTTATCCGTTTATGATTCTTGCGATGGCGATTGTTTACAATTTAGGAGCAAGTACAAAAAATTTATTTTTAGCACTGATCTTAGTTGGATGGGCTGGAACAGCGAGAACGGTGAGAGCGCAAACATTATCTCTAAAAAATAGTACATATATAGAAGCAGCGCGTTCCATGGGAGTGAGCAAATGGAAAATTATGATCAAACATATTTTACCCAATATTCGCTCTTTGCTGCTTGTGCTTTACACAATGTCTATCCCGGTTGCAATTCTTTCAGAGGCAGGATTGAGTTTCCTTGGATTTGGTGCACAGCCGCCACAGACAAGTCTCGGAGTTATGGTATCTAAAGGACGCACGTATCTGTTTGATGCCCCATGGATTTCTCTGGCACCAGCAATCTATATTCTTTTGCTTTCTTTGTGTCTCAATTTTTTCGGAGATAGCCTGAGAGATATGTTGGATTCCAAATGTTCAGAAAGATAGGGGGATATGATGGAAGATATAGTATTACAAGTAAAAGATGTCACGATTGGTGATAAAAAATCAGGGTATTCGATTGTAGACAAAGTAAATATAGAAGTAAAAAAGCAACAGATTGTAGGGATTGTAGGAGAATCTGGCTGCGGGAAAAGCATGACAAGTTTAGCAATCATGCAGTTGATGCCGGTGAACATCGCAATAAAAGAAGGACAGATTCTATTTTCTGGTGAGGAACTAACGGCACTAAAAGAAAAAGAATTACGGAAAGTGCGAGGAAAAGATATTTCTATGATCTTTCAAGAACCAGTGCGCGCCCTGCATCCACTGCATAAAGTAGGAAAACAAATTGAAGAAAGTTTGAAGATTCATACAAATTTGTCAAAAGAGGATAGAAAAAAACAAACTATTTCCCTCATGAAATCTGTCGGAATACCAGATGCAGAAATGAGGTATGATCAATATCCACATCAGCTTTCCGGAGGGTTAAATCAAAGAATTATGATTGCTATGGCGATTGCAGCAGATCCATCCCTGATTATTGCGGATGAGCCGACAACCGCGTTAGATGTTACAATTCAAGCTCAGATTTTACAATTGCTGCGATCCTTGCGTGAAAGAAGAGGAGTATCGCTCATCTTGATTTCGCATGATTTAGCGGTGATTTGTGAAAACTGTGATTATGTATATGTGATGTATTGTGGCCAGATTGTAGAGGAAGCAGATGTAAGGACATTTTCCAATCTCCGAAACATCCGTATACGCAGGCACTTATTCAGGCTTCTCCTGATCCAGAGAAAAAAATAGATCAATTGATGGCAATTAAAGGAACGGTTCCGTCTATCGAAAATATTCCGGAGGGATGTCGATTTGCGGAGCGATGTCCGCATAAAACAGAACGATGTACCAAAGTAGAGCCAAAATTGTATGAGCAAAATGATGGGACAAAAGTCAAATGCTTTTTATTTGAAGAGGGTAGATAATTTATGGGAAATTCATTAATCATAGCACAAAATATAAGTAAAAGCTTTTGTGGCAAAAGGACTGTTTAGTGCAAAAAATGGAAAATCATGTATTACATCATGTTGATTTAGAAATTTACAACAATGAAACGTTAGCTCTTGTGGGAGAATCGGGATGTGGAAAAACAACATTGGGACGAATCATTCTAGGATTAGAAAAGCCGACAGATGGAAATATACTTTTTGAGGGAGAAAATATTTTTTCTAAAAAGAAGTAAAAAAGGAAATGCGTAAAAATATGCAGATGGTCTTTCAGGATCCTTATGCATCTTTAGATCCAAAGATGAAAGTGGAAGAAATCCTGATGGAACCGCTTTTGGCAAATAAAGTGTATGCAAATAAAAAGGAAGCAAGAAAAAAAGTAAAAGAACTATTGGAAATTGTGGGGCTTAACGAAACGCATATGAAGCGATATCCTTATCAATTTTCAGGGGGACAACGTCAGCGAATTGGGATTGCAAGAGCATTAGCATTGGAACCGGCATTTATTGCATGTGATGAACCAGTATCTGCACTGGATGTTTCTGTACAAGCACAGATTTTGAATTTATTAAAGGAAATCCAGAAAAATCGTAATTTGAGTTTATTGTTCATTTCACATGATTTGGGAGTTGTGCGTTATATTGCGGATCGAGTTGCAATCATGTACTTGGGAAGAATCTGTGAGATTGGTTCCGTTGAAGAAGTGTATACCAATCCAAAACATCCTTATACAGAATATTTGCTCCAATCGGTTCCTAAAATGAGAGTTCCAAATGGGGACAAAGAAGATTTGCAACAATCTTTACAAGAGGCCAATGAAATCAAAGTAGAAAAAAGAGAAGATATGTGTCCATTCTATTCACGTTGTAAATATCATACAGATATTTGTAAGCAGAAATTTCCAGAACAAAAGAAAAGAAATGAAACAATATTTTTTTGCCATCATCCCTTAGCTTAGTAAGGAAACTGTATATGAGATAAAAAAGACTGGTAAACAGTGGTTGCTATGATTTTACCACCGCTTATCAGTCTTAGTATTTTATTCGATAGGCAGCTGTAATTGTGTAATATATTCTGATTCATCAGAAGTTGTGTGAATGTCGATCCAAAGAATTTCCAATAAGTTACCAAGCACTTTGAAGTTGTGAGTGTGTGCATATTGGATGAGTTCTTGTCCCCAGTAGGAGCTCTGTTTATAATCCCCGCGATAAGTGACGCAAAGGTAATGACCGCCGGCAAGAATATCCTCGCCTTCTTCATCGATAAGAAAAACAGATTGATAGGAAAGCACTTTTTTATTTACGAGAGAGGGCAGAGAAATCATAGTTCCAATTTGATTACTTCCGATAATGTATAAGCGATTTTGATTTAGATTGATAAGCTGTTTGATCAGAATATCCATTTCTTCTTCATTTTTATATCCTTCGGGAAGAAGGTGGCAACGGCGAGGGGGAATATTCATTAAGCAGATTTCACCTAAGGGAAGAGATAATGCGGAATGAATGTTATGCAATCTGTGCTCTACATTTTTTTGCAACTTTTGCAGATACTGTATTTGCTTTGCAATCGCGTCTTTTTCGTCTTCCAGCATAGAAATTGAAGACAAAACTGTATGATGGTCTAAGTATTCGCGGATTTGTTCCATTGTAAATCCAATGGAGCGTAAATCTCGGATTACATTTAATCTCCATATGTCGTGAATACTATAATAGCGATATCCAGATTCAGAACGCTGAGGTTTGATAATTCCAATTTCTTCATAATAACGTATAGAATCTACACCGATTCCATATAATTTAGAAATTTCACCAATTTTAAAAAAATTTTTCATATTTTCTATTGATCTCCTTGACTCTAGTATTATACCAGAGTTTATAATGAGTGTATAGATTTCATGATAGGTTAATAGAAAGGATTTTTTAAAATGCGTTCAGTTTGGAAGGAAATGAAATTATCATCCGTATTACTTTTACTATTGGGAAGTGCGATATTGGCATTTGGACTTTACAATATCCATTCAATGTCCAATGTGACAGAGGGCGGAATTTTAGGGTTAACACTTCTTTTAGAATATTGGTTTGGGATTTCGCCATCGGTTTCAGGATTTATACTGACGGTATTATGTTACCTTTTGGGATGGAAATTATTGGGAAAACTTTTTCTTGTATATTCTTTTATTTCTTCTATTGGATTTTCTGTTTTTTATGGGATCTTCGAACAGTTTGATCCATTATTCCCTGACATTGCCACAAAACCACTTCTGGCAGCAGTTGTAGGAGCAATATTTGTAGGTGTAAGCGTAGGATTATGCGTTCGAGTAGGTGGAGCTCCGACTGGAGATGATGCGCTTGCAATGAGTTTGGATCGAGTACTTCCGTTAGATATCCAATGGATTTATTTGATCAGTGATCTGGTGGTATTGCTTATCTCTCTTACCTACATTCCAGTAAGTAAGATCATTTATTCGCTTTTGACCGTTATTTTATCCGGACAGATTATTGGGGTTATGCAAAAGATTCCATTTAGAAAAAAGGATAAAGAAGACTCTTATTCTTTTGCTGTGGAATCAAACAGAGAGAGTTGGACAGCGGGGGATGGAGATATCAGCCAATAGACAGAAAGCATTTATTACTCCTCAGGATTTTAATCTTGGGGAGTTTCTGTATATGTTTTTAGTCGCTCTTCATTTCCATCTGCGAGCGCCTGCTCGTAATACCAGCATTTGAACTGGATCATGTCGAGTACTTTTTCCAGTTTTTCAATTTTTTCTTCTACCGCTTTGCGCTGATGTAGAAATAGTTCTAAGCGCTTTTCGTAAGTGGAACTTCCTTGGGCACACCATTCCATAAATAACTTGATTTCTTTGATCTTCAGCCCAGATTTTTTCAGACATTCGATCATCCGAAGTGATTCCAGTTCTTTTTCGCTGAATTTACGGATGCCGGAAGTACGTTCAAGTGTCGGGAACAGACCTTCCTTGTCATAATAGCGGATGGTAGAGATAGGAAGGTGAACTAGTTTTGCGACTTGGCCGATTGTATACATATGGGTTCCTCCAATTTCATTTATCAGATTTCTTTTTTGATTTTTGAAAATAAGTATTGACCTAAAGTTAAGTTCAGGTATTATGATGAACATAACATGAATAGCGAAGAAAGTCAATGTGTGCAGAGCTGCTCAAAAGCGACAGGGGTTCTTGGATAGAGCATGTTTTGCAAAAAGTGGAAAGGAAGGAAAAATTATGTTAGGAAATTTTCAATATTGTAATCCGACAAAACTTTATTTTGGGGAACAATCCCTTACTTTTTTGAAAGAAGAATTAGAAAAATACGGACCAAAGGTGCAGCTGAGTTATGGAAGAGACTCGATTAAGAAAAACGGCATCTATGATCAGATAATGAAACTGTTAAAAGAAGCAGGGAAAACAGTATTTGAGGACTCAGGAGTAATGCCGAATCCGACAGTAGAAAAATTGTATGAGGGATGTAAGATCGCGAGAGAAAACGAGGTGGATCTGATTCTTGCAGTAGGGGGAGGATCGGTGTGTGATTATGCAAAGGCCGTCTCGGTATCTGCATATTGTGAGGAAGATCCATGGGAAAAATATTATGAGAGGATGGAAGAGGTAGATAATCGAATCATCCCGGTTGGATGTGTGCTGACGATGGTAGGAACTGGATCAGAGATGAATGGTGGTTCTGTCATTACAAATCCGGAGAGGAAACGGAAGATCGGCCATGTATTTGGGGAGAATGTTTTCCCGAAATTCTCCATTTTAAATCCGGTATTTACCTATACATTGCCAAAATATCAGATGGTAGCAGGAATCTATGATATTTTTAATCATATTACCGAACAATATTTTTCCGGGGAGGATGACAATACTTCCGACTATGTCATGGAGGGTCTGATGAAGTCCTTGATCCATTCTTCAAGAATTGCGGTTGCAGATCCAATGGATTATGAGGCGCGCAGCAATATTATGTGGACGGCAACATGGGCATTGAATACTATGGTGGAACAGGGAAAGACAACCGATTGGATGGTTCATATGATAGGGCAGTCAGTCGGCGCATATACAGACGCCACACATGGAATGACACTGGCTGCAGTCTCAATGGCATACTACCGTTATATTTGTCCATATGGTTTGCAGAAATTTGTGCGGTTTGCCGAGAATGTCTGGGGAGTACAGACAGAAGGAAAGAGTAAAGAGCAGATTGCAAAGGAAGGTCTGGCAAGCATGGAAAGCTGGATGCGTGAAATTGGGCTTGTCATGAATCTGCGGGAACTTGGTGTGACAGAAGAGATGATAGAGGGAATTGCAGAAGGAACATTTGTTATGGACGGGGGATATAAGATTCTTTCGCATGAAGAAATTGTCGATATTTGAGGAAAAGCATGGAATAGACGGTGAACCCTCTGGAGGGAGGAGAGGAAAGAAATGAAACGTTCAAAAATTAGTCAATGTATAAAAGAGATGGAGAAACTTGCGAAAGAGAAATGGGTTTGCATTGTCTCCATTTTTGTAGCTGGAATCACCGAAAGACTGGGAAGACAAGTCTGAAGAATATGACGAAATCAGAAAATTTCTGGAAGATCAAAAAATTGACTTTTAGTTATTAGTGTGTTACTATTTTCTAGAAAAGTAAATAGCCGGGGAGCTTGTAGACAGGCTGAGAGGAAGGTGTGAACTTCGACCCTGATACCTGATTTGGATAATGCCAACGTAGGAAAGAATTGATTTTAAGAAGTTTGACGGAGTACCAATTGAGGTAC
>ENA-OQAB01000318-OQAB01000318.1-human-gut-metagenome-genome-assembly--contig:-NODE-318-length-27821-cov-3.742905_pt1 | contig 27821 bp, 29 predicted proteins | sample MGYA00242490_ERZ504517 | MGnify/ENA primary metagenome ERZ504517 (study PRJEB26092, sample SAMD00036298) | human gut metagenome | host: Homo sapiens | study: EMG produced TPA metagenomics assembly of...
TACGGACAGCTCTATCGCTGGAAGCGGGAAGGTCTGATTCCAGAAGAATGGTTCGTGAAAAGACCCAGTCCGACCGGTCAGGAGACTTTTTTCCCAAAAGAACAGATTTTAAAACGGGTGCAGGCAATCCAGACTTTGAAAGACCGCTACTCTCTCGAGGAACTTGCAAAGCTTCTCTCCCCGGAAATTACAAACCGTGTTTTCACAGAAGAGGAACTAGAATGTTTCACAGAGATTGATATCCGTGTTGCAGCAGATTTCATGGACGTTCTTAACAAAGATACCTTTACCTTTATCGAAGTACTCGTGATGATCACCCTTTGCAGGTGGAAGGAACAAAATCTGATCCAGGAACATGAACTATACGATCTGATTCCAAATGTAGCCACGACTGCGCAAATATCACAGAGATTAAGACCTTTTTTCTGCTTCTTGCGGTAAATGAAGCACATTATGGTCTGTTTCTTCTCAATCCTTCCCCGGAAGGATCACTCTTGCTTGACGAGCGGATCAAAGTTGTCTGCCAGATTTCTCTCCAGGAACTCTGCCATGAGATCAAACTCAAATACAAAGACACCTTTTCTTTTACATTCGATGAAGAGACTGTCAAAATAGTTAAATTTTTATCACTTTTCAACATCATTTTTCAAGCAGTATTTAACGCTGCTCAAAGAAGGAGGAAATTTTTATGAAGACGGATACTAAAATCAGCGGTTCCGGAAAAATCGGACAGGGAGAATATAACTTGATCAAGATCAGCGGCAGCGGCGCAATTGAAGGCCCGGTGACCTTTGAAACTTTCAAAGTCAGCGGCTCCTGTAAAGTATGTCCGGATGCGGCATTGGAAGGAAATGAGATGCATATCAGCGGATCCATTCATTCTCAAAGTGAAATTAAGGTAAATACACTGCATGTCAGCGGTTCTCTTCATTCTGAAAACGATATGAAAGTCCGTTCTCTCAAAGCCAGTGGTTCCTGCCACCTGCAGGGGAAAATTTATGCAGATGAAATTTATGTTTCTGGTTCTTTGAAAAGCTCAGAAGAAGTCAATGCTGATATCGTCGAGATTCGTGGCATGGCAACTTTAAATGACTTGTTCGGAGAACAGATTACTTTTATTCCCGAAAACTGCAACAACTTTAACTTCTTTCGTTTTGCAAAACATCGGAAACTCAGCAACGTAAAAAATATTGAGTGTACAACCCTGGAAGCCGGATGTCTGCAGTGTGACACAATCAGCGCTGAAAATATTCTCCTGACAGACGGCTGTGTCGTAAATCATATCCAGTGCGATGGTACGCTTTCCTATGACAGCACTTGTCAGATTGGCACTGTGGAAGGAAACTGTGCACAGAAATTATTATCCTAATCCAGTGTCACACCCGCTATCTCTACAGAAAAACTTTTTATCCCAACGCTTGACAAAAGCCAAAACAAGCCTTACAGGAAAGCAATCTCTTCCTCTGCAAGGCTTGTTTTTACTTACTTTTCTCTACAATGTATTCAGTTCTTCTGCTACCTGCTGTAGATTTTCCCGGATTGAAATTTTCTGCGGACAGACTTTCTCACATTTTCCACATCGGATACAATGATCTGCCTTCGCTTTTTCATCCATTCCAGACCATTTTTTCTTCGTCTGTTCTGTATTTTGGTATACTGCCTGATCGTTCCAGATTCTGAAATTTCCCGGAATATCTACTCCCGCCGGACATGGCATACAGTAAGCACAACCGGTGCATCCGTTCTTCACACGCGATTTCAAAGTATCCGCTGTGTTCTCGATCAACTTCTGTTCCTTCTCTGATAACGGCTCAAATGTCTCAAAAATACTAAGATTATCTTCCACTTGTCCCATCGTACTCAATACCGCTTAAGATGACTTTTACATTTGGAAGTGTTCCGACAAATCGAAGCGCCCACGATGCAATACTCGCCTGTGCCCGCTCCTTTGTCAACTGTTCTTCAATCTCTGTCGGAAGAGATGCAAGCATTCCTCCTTTGACCGGTTCCATAACAATGACCGGAATGCCTTTCTCCTCTGCCAAATGATATCCTTTCATTCCAGCCTGGATTTCTGTATCCATATAATTGAGCTGAATCTGACAAAAATCCCATGGATAATAATTTAGAATCTCCTCAAATACTTCATAATCATCATGGAAGGAAAATCCAAGATAACGGATCTTTCCTGCCGCACGCATTTCTTCCAGATATGGTACGATCCCAAGCGCTTTTACCTTCTCAAATTTTGCACGGTCAAGCGCATGAAGCAGATAAAAATCTACATAATCTTTGTGCAGACGTTCCATCTGTTCCTCAAAAACCTTTTTCGCATCCTCCAGTGTATCCAGCTTCCAGATTGGCAGCTTTGTCGCAAGATAGTAAGAATCACGGTCATATTTTTCCAGCACTCTCCCCACGAAAGGTTCACTGTCCCCATTGTGATACGGATATGCTGTATCAATGTAATTGACACCCGCTGCGATTGCCCGGTCGATCATGTTCTCTGCTTCTGCCTCGTCAATCTTCTGATCCGCTGTCAATGGAAATCTCATACATCCAAATCCAAGAAGTGACGTTTGGATCCCCAATTTTTCAAATGCTCTTTTTCCATAAAAATCCCTTCCTTTTCTACTGCTGTATATCATTACTGTTACTCTTTTGCCCTGACTGCCCAGCGCATTTTAGTAGAACGAGCGCGGCTGTTCCTTGTGCACTCCTCCGCTGAAGGACGGATGACATCCTGAGCGATCTCGCTGTAAATCCCTGCTCGCTTCAGCTCTTTGAAAGCCTTCTTTACGATCCGGTCTTCCCCTGAATGAAATGTAAGGATCGCCACCCTTCCGCCCGGTGCCAGTGCCGCCGGCAATTTCTCCATAAATGCATAGAGTACCTCAAACTCACTGTTCACATCAATCCGAAGCGCCTGAAATGTTCTCTGGCACGATTTCTTTACCGCTTCTTTCTGCTCCCGCTCCGGCAGGAAAGATAACGCCTCTTCAATCGCTTTCTGAAGTTGGATCGTCGTCTCCACCGGCTCTCCTTTTCTTAACTTTTCCATCACAGTGGCCGCAATCTCCTCTGCATAAGGCTCATCGGAATTTTCCCACAACATTCCTGCCAGTTCTTCTTCTGTCACCTCTTTGAGACGCTCCGCAGCCGATACCCCTTTCTGTGGATTCAGCCGAAGGTCAAGCGGTCCTTCCTTCTTATAGGTAAATCCTCTCTCCGGATTGTCAATCTGCATAGAAGACACTCCAAGATCTGCGAGGACGAAATCAAACGGACCTGCTTCTCTGGCAATCTGATCAATGTCCGCAAAATTCATCTGCCGGATGGTCAAAATCTCTTCTCCATATCCCGCTTTCTCCAATCGCTCTTTTGTCTTGACTGACTCAATCGGATCTACATCAAGCGCATATAGATGCCCCTGTCCCTGCAGACACTTTAACATTTCCTTTGTATGTCCACCATATCCCAGTGTGGCATCCAGTCCTTTCTGCCCCGGCTGGATCTGGAGAAAATCCAAGATCTCCTTCACACAGATAGAAATGTGCATCCCGACCGGAGTCCCTCCTTTTTGAATGACTTTCTCGATCGTCTCCGGATATTTCTCCGGCTGAAGCTCCTTATATTTCTCCTGATAGCTGCGCGGATGTGTCCCTTTATATCGAACGCGGCGCTTATGTTGCTTTTGTTCTGTCTGATTCTTCGGCACAGTAGTCTCTGCCTGAATCTCCTCCAGAGATTCTCTGTCATTTCTATCCTGGTCTTTCATATCCTACCTTCTCTTCCTTTTTTGTTTTTCCAATAGCAGCTGCAACGCAATCTTTTTACTGGATTTCTAACACCTGATAATCTTTCGCTTCGACAGCCTCTTTTAAAATATCAGACGACACATCTCCACTCAAAGTCACAACTGCAGTCCCTGTTTCATGACTTACAACCGCTTCCTCTACTCCTTGGATCGCCTCCAGCGTCTTTTTCACTGTCGCCTCACAATGTCCGCACATCATTCCTTCGATTTTCATTGTTTTCTGCATGGTCAATTCCTCCTCTTTTCTCTGTTTTTTATGTCTGTTTCTCTTTTTATCTTTTCTGGCATCTTCCAAATGGAACAAATTCAGCCGGAGCGCATTCGTCACGACGCAGAAGCTGGAAAGACTCATTGCCGCCGCTCCGAACATCGGATTTAGCTTCCATCCAAACAGCGGATACCATACACCTGCTGCGAGAGGAATTCCGATCACATTATAGAAAAATGCCCAGAATAGATTCTCATGAATATTTCTCAATGTTGCTCTGCTAAGCCGGATTGCTGCCGGAACATCACTCAGTCTGCTCTTCATCAGCACCACATCTGCCGCATCAATTGCCACATCTGTTCCTGCGCCGATCGCCATTCCGATATCCGCTCTCGTAAGCGCCGGAGCATCATTGATCCCATCTCCTACCATAGCAACTTTTCCATTCTTTTTCAATGCCCGAATGGTACTTTCTTTTCCTTCCGGCAAAACTCCTGCAATGACTTCATCCACACCGGCCTGTTTCCCGATCGCCTTGGCAGTCCGTTCATTGTCTCCAGTCAGCATGACAACATGGATTCCCATGTTCTGTAATTCCCGAATTGCCTGCGGGCTGTCTTCCTTGATTACATCTGCTACCGCGATCACTCCTGCTAACTTTCCTTCTTTTGCAAAGAATAACGGCGTTTTTCCTTCCTCTGCAAACGCTTCTGCCGTCTGTTTTATCTGTACCGGCACGTCTGCCTGCTCCCGGATAAATTCAGATTTCCTCCGGCAAGGGGCACTTCTTCCCATATTCCAGTCAATCCATTCCCCGGCACTGCCTGAAATTCTTTGACCGAAACCGTTTCCACTGTACCCTCTTCCTGTGCTCTCTGCACGATTGCATGTGCCAGTGGATGTTCGCTTTTTTGTTCCAGTGCATAGGCAATCTGAAGAAGTTCTTTCTCTGTCATTCCATCTGCCGGAAGAAGATCTGTCACCTCTGGTTTTCCACTTGTGATTGTTCCAGTCTTGTCCAGTGCGACAATTTCTGTTTTCCCGGTCTCTTCCAGAGAAACTGCCGTTTTAAACAAAATTCCATGTTTTGCACCCATTCCGTTTCCGACCATGATCGCCACCGGAGTCGCAAGGCCAAGCGCACATGGGCAGCTGATGACAAGCACTGCGATTCCTCTTGCCAGTGCAAATCCAACACTCTGTCCTGCCAAAAGCCATACAGCGACAGTGATCGCCGCAACCGCCATGACGATCGGGACAAACACGCCCGACACTTTATCTGCTACTTTGGCGATCGGAGCCTTTGTCGCTGCCGCATCACTGACCATCTGAATGATCTGGGAAAGCGTCGTATCTTCGCCGACTCTTGTGGCCTCACATTTCAGGAAACCAGACTGATTCATCGTCGCAGCAGACACCAAATCTCCTTCTTTTTTATCTGCCGGGATGCTTTCTCCTGTGAGCGCTGCCTCATTCACCGCACTGTTCCCTTCAAGCACGATCCCATCTACCGGTATATTTTCACCGGGTCTTACAAGAAATACATCTCCCTTTTTTACTTGTTCAATGGAAACCGTTTCTTCTATTCCGTTGCGCAGCACAACTGCATGTTTCGGTGCAAGGCGCATCAACCCTTTGAGTGCATCTGTAGTCTTCCCTTTGGATCTGGCCTCAAGCATCTTTCCGACTGTGATGAGCGCCAGGATCATTGCGGCTGACTCAAAGTAAAATTCATGCATGTACCCCATCACCTGCTCCATATCTCCACGAAGCTGTGCTTCTGTCATCGCAAAGAGTGCATAGGTACTATACACAAATGAAGCACCGGAGCCGAGTGCCACAAGTGTGTCCATATTCGGAGCCAGATGCCACAATCCTTTGAATCCACTGACAAAAAACTTCTGATTGACAATCATGACCGCAATCGTAAGCAGCATCTGGAGCAATCCCATCGCCACATGATTCTCTGCCAGTATTTTCGGAACCGACCATCCCCACATCATATGCCCCATCGAAAAGTACATCAGCACTACAAGAAATCCTAAGGATGCAATCAACCTTCTCTTTAAAACAGGAGTTTCCCTGTCTTTCAGCAGTTCTTCCTCCTTGTTTTTCGCTATCCCATTTGCTCCCTCTTTGCCATCTTGCTGTTTCCCGTTCTTTGTTGCTGCGCCATATCCTGCTGTCTCCACCGCCACAATCACAGCAGCCGGATCTGCACTTCCTTCCACTCCCATGGAGTTTGTCAAAAGACTCACCGAACACGCTGTTACTCCGGGTACTTTCGCCACTGCCTTCTCTACCCGCGCACTGCACGCTGCACAGCTCATTCCTGTGACCGTGTATTGTTCCATTCTCTGCCCTCCTACTTCATAAGCTTCTGCAGTACCCCTACAAGCTCATCAATCGTCTCTTCTTTTCCTTCTCTGATATCTTCCGCCACACAACTGCGGATATGATTTGCAAGAAGCACTTTGTTGAAACTATTCAGCGCTGCGTTGACTGCAGATACTTGAATCAAAATATCTGTACAGTAGACATCTTCCTCTACCATTCGCTTGATTCCCCGTACCTGTCCTTCAATTCTGCTTAACCGATTGATCAGGTCACGATATTCCTTCTCTGCACGTTCTTTCTTTTTATGACAGCATTGTTTTTGTTCTTCCATCATCATCTCTCCTTTTCCAATCAAATATACACTTCTATCCGCTGTATTTTTCACTTTTCCTATCATTTTCTTTTATTGACTAAGAATGGTTAGAAGTATCTTTACACTCGCATTATATACCCTTGCAGGGTATATTGCAAGTATTTTTTTGATTTCTTGTCTGAAAGAATTTAATGCCCATTTTCTCTGCTGATACAACAGCTGAGGTACAACAAAAAGAGCGATTGCTTTTCACATTCTCATGCTTTGCAATCGCTCATAATACTTTTCTATTTTGCTTTTTCATTACCGCTTAATTGTTTTCTTACAACAAATATAACGAGGAAAAATCCTGCCATCGAAATTATAACAGTAATTCTGAAAATATTGTTCACACCTGCTTGTACATTATTTGCACTCATTCCATAAACAACTCCGTTGATTGCTGCCGCAAATAAAGTGGAGAGTGAATTTACAAAAGTGACCAATGCCGTTCCGACTCCAAGATCTTTTTGCGGAAGTACTGATTGCGCTACCGGTGTCACAGACACAGAGCGGAAACTTTCTGCGATTCCGGTAATTCCAATGCAAATCAGATACACAATAAATGGTGTGGACGCAGTTGTAAAACCAAGCGGAATAAACGGAAGTGCTGCAAGTCCTGTGGCAATCGCCATCGCTTTCCAGTTATTTGCCGCTTTCTTTCCAATCCACACACCGGCAATTGTTGGAAGTACCATCGTCAGAATTGTTCTCGGAAGCTGAAGAGAACCTGCTGCCGCAGCAGACACTCCCATAACATCCTGTACAGCCAACGGCACATAAGCGCTCATCGCTGTCTGATAAAAATAGCATACAAATCCAACCGCCAAAAGTGTTGTAAATTTTCTGTTTTTAAATAAATACATTGGTACGATCGGTTCTGCTGCCTTATTTTCCATTTTTACAAAAATAATTCCTGCAACGACTGTGACTGCAAACCCTGCCAAAACTTTCAGATTTCCCCATCCGATCAGCGGACCATAATTCATTGCCAGACAGAATCCGCTAAGTAAAACGGCCAGACAAACAATTCCCGAAAAATCAATCTCAACTTTATCTTTCTTCTTGTTTGGCAGAGAAGTTCCAATCAATACAACCCCAATTAAAAGCGGAATCGCCGGAACCATCAAGGCAAATCTTAAAAAACCTGCATCTGCAAGTCCCCCCTAATAAGATTCCCCCTCCAAAACTTCCTACCGCAATAGCGCTTGCGAGATATCCCATTGCTTTTGGAACATCTTTTGACTCATTGATCTCCCGCATCAGAATATACGGTGCTGCGGTAAATGCTCCCTGTGCAGCTCCAAGCAGCAGACGGAAGATTGCAAATGGAAGAATCGAGTGTACAAGACTCATGCCGATTCCGCATGCAGCACAAATGATTCCTGAAATCACTACAATATTTCTTCTCCCGAATAAATCACCAAGTTTTCCTCCGATCGGCGTCATAATCGCCAACCCCAGCGATGCAAAAATTGTCAGCAGAGAATAATACTGTGATGCATGCATTTCTGCCAATATCGGTCCCTGAATGACAAAAAAACCAACTCCAAAAACAGTAACCGAAAACATCAGACACACGCATCCAATGATTACCGCATTTTTCTTTCCCTTCGTAAGAGGGATCATTACCTTTTCTTCCGACATGCGTTTTTTCTCCTTTACTGATTGTTCTTCAACCACTCACTTGCACAATATGCAAACGCACCTGCTCCAAACAGAAGTGCCTCTTCATTAAATTGTACTTCCGGACTATGGCTTACTCCTGCTTCGCGATCTGCAAATCCTCCTGCCAGGAACATATAAACACCCGGTACACGCTCTGTAATCTCTGCAAAATCGTCAGAAGCACTTGATTTTACTCCTGGAACAGAATATTTATTCGGTACCGGTACCTGATCTAAATATCCCAGCATTTCATCTGCCAATTTCTGATTACAGATTAGCGGAGGAACTTCTGACAGCATTTCTATTTCCGCTTCTACATGGAACATTTCCGCAGTTTTATTCACAATTTCTTTCATTCTTGTCACCAGAAGCTTTCTCATCTCTCTGGACATTGTGCGAATGCTTCCTTCCATCACTGCCGTATCCGGAATAATATTAAAAACAGTTCCTGCCTGCATATGACCAATTGTCAATGTACACGTTTCTGCCGGATCACACTCCAGCGCCACAACTTCCTGAAGAGCCTCATAAATCTTCACTGCAGCATTCAAAGGATCTTTTGCCAGATGTGGATATGCACCGTGTGCCCCTGCACCGGCAATCTTAATTCGGAATCCATCACAGGATGCCATTGTCGCACCATCTTTATTGAAGAAATACCCTCCCGGAGGTCCCCCCGGTCCAATGTGGAAGGACAATGCAGCGTCCACTTCTGGATTTTGCAAAACGCCTGCGGCAATCATATCTTTTCCGCCTTTAAAAATTTCTTCCGCAGGTTCAAACACAATTTTTACTCTTCCTTCCAACTCCTCTTCCTGCTCTTTTAACATTCGTGCAGCTGTCAACAGCATCGCCGAATTAAGATCATGTCCGCAAGTATGTGCTTCTGTCCCTGTCGGACAAGCAAACGGAAGTCCACTCCGTTCTTCCATCGGCAATGCATCCATGTCCGCTTTCAAAAGAATGACTTTCCCTTTTGTCTTTTTGCCAACCATTGCCACAACACCATGTCCACATTCCTGCGGTTCCATTCCATATTCTCTTAATTTCTCCATGATGTACTTCTTTGTTCTTGGCAACTCCAGCCCCACTTCGGCATTTTGATGAAGATACCTTCGGTTTTCCACCGTTTCTTCCTGTAATTCTGCTGCTCTCTTAAAAAAAATTCCATATCCTGACCTCCTCATTTTTATTATATCTTTTTAGAAGATATAAAGAATATTTATGGAATACTTATGGAATACTTTGTATGTTGAATTGTATCAGTATTTTCTATATAAGTCAATATTTTTTGTTGATTTTTACATCTGTATTCTTTCTCTCATTTTTTCAAAACAGTCTTGCACTCCAATTTTCCTATCTTGTAAAATAAAGCATAGGATATTTCCTTTTCTAGGAGATGTAACTTTTTACATCACCTCATTTTTACACTTCAAAAACGAAAGGATTTCCATGATGAACAAGCGAAAAATTATTATTATCACAAGTAAGTTTCTGCACGTTTTCGTACAGCACATAATTGATGAACTTCCTCTCGACTGCGATGTGGAAATCGTAGAATACAAGTGCTTTCAAGATATCAAACAGATCTATCAACAATATGAATCTACCTCTGATGGTTTTATGTTAAGCGGAAAAGCAGCGCTTGCCGCTTTGGAAAAAGCACTTCCTGATCATAGGAAACCCGCGGTTTCTTTCGGTTCCGATCTGGTTTCTATGTATCGACTGCTGTTAAAACATTTTGTGGAACAAAGAACTCTCCGCACAGACCGGGTAATTTTTGATTTTCTTCTCCCAATTCAGGAAAACGCTACCGTTTCATATTTTCTCCATGATATGGATTTTCCAAGTACCAATACTGCAGTAGACAACTGGCTTGCAACTCTGGACATTGGCAGGCTCTCCTCCATCGAAGAAGAAACTTCCCAGAAAATAATCCGACTATGGGAACAAAATCAGTTTGATCTTCTAATCTGCCAATACAGCAGCATTATTCCGGTTCTAGAACAGCATAACATCCCTTATATCTATTGCTATCCGGAAAAAGAAGTCTTTCAATCACTGGTAGAAACACTTCTTGCACAAATTGAACTGTCTTTCTTCCGCGAAAACCTCCCTGCTGCAATTACCATCTCTGGAACTTCCTCAGAGATTGGTGAAAAAGACCGCGCTCAGTTAAAGACTGCGTTGTATGCTTTAAAAGCTGAACTTGCGCTGGATATGATTTTTCAGGAAACACCAACCGGCTTCCAGTTATTTACAAGTGCCAAATATATTAACTACTTAACTGACCACTTTCAGACTTCCTTTCTGAGCGTCCGATTAAAAGAGGACTACGGCTTCCCGGTATCAGTCGGATATGGAATCGGGAAAAATATCACAGAAGCCCGCAGTCACGCGGAGGCCGCCTTAAAGGAATCGTTCTATGCCAAAGGCAGTTTTGTCATTGATGAAAATGGGAATCTAATCGGCCCCCTTAACCGCAGCCACTGCGTTACAATCCAGAAAACCATGTCCGAGCAGCTATACCGGATTGCCGAACAATGTAAATTATCTACTCTGACCATTCAAAAATTAAATACCATCCTTCAAATTACCGGGACAAATAAGATGACCTCTCAGGATCTCTCAGAACACCTCGGTGTCACCTTAAGAAATGCCAACCGTATTTTAAATCAGTTGGAAAAAGGAGGTGCTGCCACTATGGTATACAGTCATTCTTCCACCTCCAAAGGACGACCTGTAAAAGTTTATGAACTTCATTTTAACTCTGAAACATTATGATTTCATACAAAAATAAGGACACCTAATGGTGTCCTTACATTTTTATCGTATTCATTCATTTTTGAATCCTGACCGGTTCTTTTTTGAAAGACTTAAAACAGTTTATTTCCCTGCTTCCTTATCTTTCGGCAAGATCACATTCAGCAAGATTGCAGCAATCGTTGTCACAACAACCGGAGATTTTCCAAATACTGTTGTGACCCATGCTGGAAGCTGTGCCAGCGCATCCGAACACTGTGTGATTCCCATACCGAGTGCAACCGAAAGTCCTACGATCGAAGTATTGCGATAGGTCAGCGGCTGCTGTACCACTAACTTGATTCCGGTCATGGCGATGGACGCAAATACCGAAATGGTCGCTCCTCCAAGTACACACTGCGGAATCGTTGTAAGAAGCGCCGAGAACTTTGGAACAAATCCTGCCAGCAGGATAATCCCTGCTGCAAGTCCTAACACTACACGGTTTACTACCTTTGTTGTTGCCACGATTCCAACATTCTGGCTGAACGTCGCAGTTGGCAACCCTCCAAAGAAAGAACCTAAAATATTCGTAATTCCATATCCAATGATTCCCCCTGAAAGCTCCTTGTCTGTAGGTTCTCTGTCCAATCCTCCCCCACTTGTGGCAGAAAGATCTCCGATGGCCTGCACTGAGTTAATAATGAAAAGAATCACCAGAGTCATAACTGCCGACGTTTCAAATTTCATTCCAAAATACATCGGTCTTGGAATCTGAAAAATCCCTGCACCCTGCACTGCTGAAAAATCAATCATACCAAAAAATCCGGATATGATATATCCGACAATCATTCCGATCAGAATGGATGCCAGCTTCAGGATTCCTTTTGCAAAATGATTAAGTGCTACAACCACAGCCAGTGTAAGAAATGCCACAAGCCAGTTCTGCCATGCCCCATAGTTTGGGGAAGACTGTCCGCCCGCCATGTATTTCACTGCAGTCGGATAGAGCGACAGACCGATTGTAAAGACAACCGTTCCGGTGATCAAAGGCGGGAACAACTTCCTTAATTTTGTCACAAAGATTCCAACAAAGATCGCCACAATTCCTCCGATCAACTGTGCTCCAAGAATCGTAGCAATATCAAAATTACCAACGATCGCCTGCATACTTGGCAGATAAGCAAAACTCACCCCCATAATCACCGGAAGTCCTGAACCGATTCTGCCTCCAAGCGGGAACAGCTGAATCAGTGTGGAAACCGCCGCGATGAACAATGCTGCCTGGACAAAGATTACTTTGTCACCCTCATTTAGCCCTGCCATCTCTGCAATCACGATGGCTGGTGTCACACACCCTACGATCATCGCTACTACGTGCTGAAGTGCAAGCGGAAACGCCTGTGTCAATTTAGGAACACCGTTCAGCTCAAATACAGATGCGTACTTCTTTTCTGTTTTCATTTGTAGTTTTCTCCTTCCATTCGCTTACAAACGTGCTTTTCAAACCTTCTTACGACAGGTTTCGACAGGCAAAATAGCTCTGATTTTTTCACCCATACAGCAACTTAGAGCGTACCCGGATATCCGGACGCGCTCTGTAAGCATGAATGCTGTTTCTTTTTTATCTTCATTATAAAAAATACGCCATGCAGTTGTCAATGTTCCTTTTTCATATTTTACATATTTTCAGCTCCATTATCCTTTGGATCTTTCATCTGTATTTTTCTGTTTTGCATTCTGAAGTGCACTAAGTAGTTCCTCATACACTTTGGCAAACAACTCCGGACTATCTTTGTATGTATAATTATTTGTAAAAACGCTTCCCAGCAGTCTGTCATGAGCTGTTTCATCCACTTTCCTTAACATCTGCCACAATGCAGCATCTTCTGCACCACGCCGCTGTGCCTCCAGACGCATTCCCATCCTTGGTCCTTCCTTTCCAGGATAGATCAGGAAAGAATCTCCACATGGAAAATTCGTGCCGATTCCCGTATGGTTCGGGCAACTCGTTCCCTCATAGGGATTCATCTCCCCTGGAAATTGATTCAGTCCCCAGTGAAGGAATCCGGAAATCCGATTTTTTGCGCATCCCCAGAACAGCATTCTGCCTTTGAGCAATGCAAATCGAGAAATCTGTTCAGCCAATGTCCTTCCGGTCCACAGCAGACATACGTCCATACAGTTTCTCCAAGACGGATCAATGTGTCAAACTCTTCCTTTTTCTTCTCATATCCGGCAGTACCCGGAACCCAGATATCAATTCCACCTCTGAATTCTGCCGAATCCACTGCTTCAATGATCCGGATCCCCGGAATATATTTTCTTAAAATTCCGGCTGCAAGATAATACTGTCTCTTGCGTGCTTCCAATACTTCCTGCGTCTGATAATGAATGTCTGGTTCATCGTGGATATGGAACAATACTCGTTTCTCCCATCCATGTTTTGTCAGATAGTTTGCAAGACTTTTTACAAAGGTCACAGTCAGTTCATACCCTTCCAGTGTCTCAAATGGAACATCTTTCGCCATCGCACATGTAAAATGTTCTGTATACATATCCGGCATGCCATCCGACTTTTTCCCTCGATCAAGCAGCACTCCAAGTTCCATATACTGCATTCCCGCTTCAAAAAACGCTTCAATCTCTGGTGTCAGATATTCAAAATCAAACTGATACGGCTTTCTTGCAGTCACACACTTCTCATCCAACTGAATAAAAAACACATTCTGGTGCATCCGCCGCATCGTCTGAATATATTTTCGAAGCATTTGCAAATACTCTTCCGAACCTTTTTCCACCCCATGGAAACGGCAGATTGCCTCCTCGGAAAACCAGTTCGTGACCCAAAAATGTATTTTCCGGTATCCTCACATCATAGATCTGCACAGTGACTCGAAGCTGATAGATTCCTTCTGCCATCTTTGCCGTCACCATGACGGAATATTCTCCTGCTTCCAGCTCTTTCTCCGGACAGATGCAAAAGTAAACTGCCGCTCTTCTGTCATTTTCACTTTCCCTCGCTGGAATCTTCCCGGTCTGCTGTTCTTTCAGGCAATCATAGACGAAAAACGGCGCCTTTCTTGTTGCATAAGCCGGTGTTTCTTTCTGCTCCTCCACAAGTACCATCGCTCCGCCTTGATTTTCCCCATCTCCGGTATTGTATTCCACCGGCACTGCAATCATTTCATACCACTCTGCATAAAATCCATCACCTTCGAAATCCATCTGGATCTCATCGCCTGTCGTATCCAGCAAAAGCTGAATCCCCTGCTTTCCATTTTTCGGCATTACCACCCGAATGGACTCCGGCAGTGTCTCAGAGACACTGTCCGGATATAAAAATTCTTCCTTTTCTGTCAGGACACCCTGATATTTCTTACCCATGTTTTTCCCTTTCCTGCTCCTTATCTGTCTCAATTTTTTGCCTTTTACTGAACAGGCACAAACGTCCACTCATCGTTTGCATTCTCGTTTTTCTCATAACTCCACTGGACAATCGGTGCACCTTCTTCCAAAGAAGCATTTTCTACACACAATGCTTTTCCACTAAGCGCCGACATCAGTTTCCATGTCCCGCTCTCTGTTGGAACCAGATACCATCTCTGATTAGTTCCTCCATGATAAGGATATGCCACGACCGGATTCCCATTTGATGTCACTCCGGAATCCGCAGTCAGATCCACATAGGTTCCATCTGCCATATTCTGTATACTCCATGTCTGATCTGCATTCTGCATCAATGTCCACTTGGTACTGTCACTTCCACTCTCTGCCGAAGATTGTCTCAACTGAATTCCTTTCTGATCGCCGGAAAGATCCAGCACTTTTTTGCTTTCCTGATTGACGATCTGATAGGTTCCACTTTCCGGAAGCCCTGCAAAATCACTGTCATAGTAAGTTCTTACATAATCTACGAGAAATTCTCCCGGAAGATACTGTTCCTCTGGCGTACCTAGATGTCCCTCCAAACTGAGCACCATGTGGCGGGAAAGTTCTACAAAAGAATCCTCTCTGCTTGTCTTCTCCCATGCAAGCTGTCCGTCAAAATAGAACCTCATCTTTCCCTCTCTCCGCTCAAGGGCATAGGTATGATAGTCTGCACTGATATCTTCCAGGCCAGTCTTCCACCCATTTGTACCTCTCTGCAGATGGAGAGACGGACTCTGGTTCCACGTATGAATCGTACTTGTCATTTTTGTATAATCAAATGTTTCCATAATATCAATTTCCGGATTCGGATTCAGCTCAAAGCTCAATGGGGAAGACTGCATCCAGATTGCACTGAGTACATTCGCCTTTTTGTCTAATGCTTTCGCACGTACTTCTACATAGCTTGCAGTTCCCGGAACATCGAATTTTGATTCCACCGCTCCTGCCGTATAAGCCTTTCCGTTATAGTCCTGCTTTTTCGCTGTGAGTACAAGATTTCCATCTCGCACAGATACATTTTCCGGACAAAACGCAAGATCTGTTGTGACATCATACCAGATTCCGTTTGTCCATTTGTTCTCATCCAGACAGTCTCCATCAAACTCATCGGAAGAAGCCGGAAGCAACGTCCAGTTTCCTCCTTCCGGCGGCGCTGCCTGCACTTCTGCTCCTCCAAATCCATATGCAATTCCACAAGCTCCCACAGCGATCGCTGCAATTTTCTTGAATTCACTTCTTTTCTTATACATATGACGTCCCCTTTCTCATACGAAAATACTAGAACTATTATCCTTTCACACCAGATGCGACAATACTTTGTTTTAACTGTTTTGAGAACAAAATCGAAAGCAGGATCACTGGCGTGATCGTCACGACCGCAAGTCCCATCAGCGCATTTTGTTTTGTCGCTACGTTGTTAGAAATATTATACAGTGCCACGTTTAATGTCCAAAGTTTCTGATCTTCTGTGACCAGCCATGCCCAGAAGAAATCATTCCAGTTCCCAATAAAGGTCTGCAGCGCAATGAGCGAAATGATTGGCTTAGACAGTGGCATACAGATTCTTGTATAGAGGTAAAAGCTTCCCGCGCCGTCAAGCTCTGCCGCCTCAAAATAACTTCCCGGAATCTGATCAAAAAATCCTTTGTACAGGTACACATAAAATCCATACGGGTACAAGAACGGAAGGAGCAACGCTGCATAGTTGTTGTAAGCTCCCATTTCTCTATACATGATCAACTGTGGAAGCATAATGCTTGCAAATGGCACCATCATTCCACCGAGGAAGAATAACAGTACAAACTGTCCTGCTCTCTTGGAAAGTTTCCTGCTGATGACAAATGCACATACCGAACACAAGATCACCTGTGAAACCATTGCGAATCCGATGACGATGATACTATTAAATACAAATGTCATAAATCCAAAGTTTTGTACTGCTTCACTTTCTGGATAAATATATGCCGGCATCTGTAAGTAGTATTTAAAGCTCTCCAGATTCAGAAAATTTTTCACTTTGTCACCAACGCTTACAAGCTCTCCGGTTGTCTGATATTTTTCGTCCATGATCTTTGCGACTTTCTCAGAGAACTTTGTCCCAAGTCCTTCCGGTGCTTTTTCAGACACTCCGTTCATATCAAATTCATAGCCAATGGAATCACATGCACGGATGTAGCGATCCCCGTGGAGAAGTACTTTTGTCTTGATCGCAGTTCCTTTATAAATTCCATAATCCTTTTCCATCTGCAGTTTCATCTGGTGTGCTCTCGAGTAAAATACCGTCTCTCCGTCTTTCACTCCGTACACTTTAATTTCCATAATAGAATCTTCCTGCATCTTCTGGCTGACTCCAAACATGGTCACAATATTATCCTGCAGCATTTTGTCCTTTAATTCCTTCTCGTCTCCTTTGACCTCAGAATAATCTAACACAACCGATAAACTATTTGCTGCATCCGGAAGCAGTTTCGGCGGTATCTCGTATATTTTTTTTGTTATCTTTCATCGCGCTGGAAACTGCAAAAATCATCGGATACAACATCGCTGCCGCAAAGATCAGCGACACGACTACTGCAACAATTTTCAGCCCGCGCTCAGATTTTCCAAGCTTCATTTTTGTTCTATGCTTTGTTTTCTTCATCTTCTCTGCCTCCTACTCCTTCTCCATTTTTTCAAAACGCATCTGGATCATCGTCATTGCTGCGATCACGAGCAACAGGATCACAGAAGCCGCAGAACCTCTGCCATAATTCAGATCTTGATTGAATGCATTGTAAATGAAGATTCCCTGTGTAGTAGATGCCCCACTTGGACCTCCTGAAGCATACATATAAGGTACATCCAAAAGCTGCATCGTAGTGATCACACACATGATCAGCTGGATAAATACCATAAAGGAAATGTTCGGTAATATAATATGTATGATTCTTCCAAATCCGGTACATCCATCAAGCGCCGCCGACTCCATAATATCCGTGGAAACTCCCTGGATTGCTGACAGGTAAAGCAACACTGTCAATCCACCTCCGAGCACTCCCGGAAAGATGATACAAAATTTGACCAGATTTGGATCACTGAGCCATGTCTGCGGCTGACCTCCAAAAAACTTCACGATCTGGTTTGCCACGCCGTAGTCCGGATGCCAGATCCATTTCCATATAATTACGTTTACAGAAGTCGGAATCAATGCCGGGAGAATATAAAGTGTCGTCAGACATTTCTTCAACCGCACTAACTCATTTAAAAGAAGCGCCTGGATCAGTGGGATCAAAAAGCACATACACAGCTGTAATGCGAGCAGAATAAATGTATTCTTCCAGGAATCCCAGTATCCCTGCATCTGGAAAATATCTACATAATTCTGGAAACCAACAAATTTCCCCGGCTGGTTGATTGGATCGTAGTTAAATAATGAAATGAAAAATGCACTGAAAATCGGATAATATTTCAGCCATACTGTGCACGCCATCGGAATGAACAAAATACACCAAGGCGTCACTTTTTTTCGAAACTGATAACTGCCTGCTCTGTTTTTTTTCTGCGGACTTTTTTTCATCAGTATTACCTCCCTTGTGTTTTCTCCCTAAAAGTATATCGTTATTTTGTCTAAAATAGAATGTCTGAACCTAACGACGATGTCACCGTTCTTAAAGTCTTCCCGCACCTTTTTTCCTGTCCGCTGTCAAATTCGTCCATATCTTAAAAAATGTGACGTTTTTCGTTAGTTCTGGTTCGTTTCTTTTTCCCTGCAAATCTGTTATGATAAATCCATCAACAAAACGAAGTCAAAGGAGGACTTGATTATGAAGAAGAAACTGATCGCTTCTGTTCTCTGCCTTTCTATGGCTGCCGCTTCTCTTGCAGGCTGCGGCGGATCTGATGGAAATAAAGCAGATACATCCGGAAGCAAAGACAAAGAAAGCAGCAAAGGGAAGGTTGAGCTTACTATCTGGGACACAAGCCGTAACAAAGATGACTGGTACACTTCTATGGAGAAAAAATTTCTTGAGGAACACCCAGATATCACTTTGAATAAAGTTGTCAAAGAAGGAGATCCTGGAAATGAATTTTATCAGGCAGTCGCATCTGGAACTGCACCGGATCTGGTAAACTGTTCCTTTACAATGATGGACTCCTATATGTCCGCCGGAATCTTAGAGCCTCTGAACAAATATACAGATGAGTGGGATGAATGGGGTGACTTTACAAAAGAATATGTCGATATGTTCACAAAAGACGGAAATGTCTACGGCATTCCTAACCTTGTAGCACCAATGCTTTTTGCTTATAATAAGACTTTATTTGAAGAAGCTGGAATCAACGAACCACCAAAAACATGGGACGAAGCTCTTGAGGCAGCTAAGAAGATCAATGATCCAGACAATCAGGTAACCGGATATGCAACACTTGCCGCTGAATGGACAGAATGGTTCTTCCAGTATTATGTATGGCAGGCAGGCGGAGATCTCACAAAGGAAAATGAAGACGGAACTGCCGAACTTACTTTCACAGATCCAGCTGTCATCCAGGCTGCTGAATATTATCAAAAATTAAAGAGTGAAGGAGTTCTCCAGAGCGATCTTACTTTAAAATTCAATGACCTTGTGAAAAACTTTGGTATGGGAAAAATCGGTATGATGCCGTTTGCAGGAGACTGGGTATCTGAGGCGATCACAAATGGAATCGATCCAGATGACATCGGACTTTGCCTTCCACCAGTAGGACCTTCCGGCGAACAGACAACTGCAATCGCAGGAGACTGCTATGTGATCAATGCAAAAACAGATCAGGCAAAAAAAGATGCTGCATGGGAATACATCAGCTATATGACCGGAAAGGAATACCGCTCTTCTTACTTTGAAAACCTTGCAACTAAAGGTGCTCCAAACCCGGTGATCATTCCTAGAGATGACATGAGTATTACAGACTTCTATGAATTCCCGGAAGAATACGCAGAAGTGCTTGAATCTGCAAAATCCATCGGACGTCTGGAATTCTACGGAAAAGCAGACTTTGGAACTTATGTTGACAAAGCTGTACAAAAGATTCTGACAGATCCAAGTGCAGATCCAGAAAAAGAATTCTCAGAAGCACAAAGCCTCTGTGAAAAAGAAGCATTGGAAAAATTCAACGAAGCAAATAAAAAATAGTCAAAAAAGTCCTGTCAAACAGTAACCACCGTTTGGCAGGACTTTTTTCTTTGGAAAAATCCACACACACTCTCTTTTTTCTGCAACTATGCTGTTTCTAGCGTTCTCTACACTCTCTTGGTGTCATCCCGGTAAAGTGCTTAAATGCTTTGCTAAAAGACCTCGGATTGTCATATCCGACCATCCCGCATATCTCAATGATCTTATATTCCGAATCTCTCAACAATTCCTGCGCCTTCTGCATGCGCACCTCCGTCAAATATTCTACAAAATTTTCTCCAGTTTTTTCTTTGAACAGACGGCTCAGATAGTTTGGGTGCATATAAAACTGCTCTGCAAGCATATTCAGGCTGATATTTTCATTGTAATGCTGTCGGATAAAACTCTGCATTTCAGAGATGACTCCGCCTCCTACATTTTGCTGATCTGCCTGTCCGATGCATTCCATGATCCATTCCAGATAAGATTCCATATAGCGAAGCACCTCCTGTCCCTCTGCACAGAGCAGCAACTGTTTTAGCGCCTCATTTAAGCGATCATGCAGACTGGACTCCTCCATCCCGATTTCCTTTAAATATCCATTGACTTCTATGACGATCCGGATACATATGGTCTGCAGTTTCAGCACATCCATCTGCTTTTCCTTCTCGAGCTCTTTTAACATCTTCTCCATCCATTTTGCCGCATCGCTGCGCTCTTCCGGTGTATGTAACTTCTGTAAAAAGGCTGTGATCAGTTTTAGCACCTCCACCGCCTCCTCCGCGTAGAGCGTCTCAATATTTTTATAGAAGATAATATTTTTCTTCGTGTCTGCCAGAAGGTATCTCATTGCGCTCTCTGTCTCTTTCCAGGCCTCTGAAAGTCCGTAAATCCCTTTCTTTTCCTTGCTGACCGCAAGCGCCCAGTGCTTTTCTTCACTGCATACCTGCTCTGACACTGACACAAAATAATTCAGCTGCTCTTTTGTTTGAAACGGAATCACTGCAAAAAGCGATCGGTTCCCACTATCTAGTACAATGGTCTCCGGGATCACCGCCAGAATCCGATCCTTCATCAATTTTTTCTGTACTTGAACCTCATCGGTATCTGCTGTCCTCTCTGTCATAAAAATGGATACCCCATACCAGTTTTCCAATTCCGGAAGTCCATATTTCTCTATATCAGCACTGGCATATCCTCTCGCGATTGACAGCAGCAAACCTTCCATCTGTCTTGTATGATCCAATCTCTCTTCCACCAGTTTATTGAGCTTTGTCCGCATCCTATCAAGGAACTGTTCGACTTCCCGCAGATTCACTGGTTTCGTCAGATACTCTACTGCGCCATAACGCATTGCTTCCTTTGCATAATCAAAATCACTGTATCCGCTTAAAATCACACACTGTGTATCAAACTTCTGTTCTCTGATTTCTCTTAACAGATCAATCCCCGACTTCTCCGGCATCCGGATATCTGTAAACACTACATCAATATGCATTTTTCTGAGGATCAAAAGCGCTTCGTCTACGCTTGTAGCAATTGCCGCCACTTCAAATCCATGTTCCTTCCACTTCACAAACTGTGCCATTCCGCGGCACACAATCTCTTCATCATCTACAATCAGAACCTGATAGATCATCTTCCTTCTCCTCTCCGGACAGATTTTTCATATTTTCAGAATATTTTCGGATCGGAAGGATGATTTCTACCTCTGTTCCCTCTCCCTGTCTGCTTTCCATCTGGATTCCATACTCTTCTCCATAGAACAGACGGATCCTCTGATTGACATTTGCCATTCCGATATTTTTACCAGACTGAATCTCCTCATCAATCTGTTTCTGCAATTGTTTCTGTTCTTCTTCTGTCATTCCTTTTCCGTTATCTTTCACTACAATTTTTAATTTTTCTTCCCAATTTGTCACAAGGATTTCAATCTGGCATCCTTTTGCTGCATCATTAAATCCATGGACCACTGCATTTTCCATGATCGGCTGAAGCATAAACTGTGGAATATAACAATCTCTTACATCCGGTTCTATGCTGACACTTAATTCGATCTTATCCTGATGACGGAAATTGATCACTTCCAAGTATACATTCGCATGTTCCAATCCTTCTGACAGCGGGATTGTATTTCCGCCTGTGCGCATTCCCATCCGGCAGAGTTTGCTAAACTGCTCAATCATCCTCGTCACTCTGCTCTCTCCGTTTGCCTCGTACATCGCCTCCCAACGAATAATGTCAAGTGTATTGTACAAAAAATGGGGATTGATCTGCATCAGCATCGCATCTAACTGCGCATTTTTCCAGCTAAGCTGAAGCTTCTGCCGTCGGATCTCCGACAGGTATACCTGTTCGATCAGCTGGTTTGTCCTGTCTGCCATATCATTAAACCGTTCCCCCAGCACAGTGATCTCATCATTTCCACTGATTGGATAACGCACCGTCCACTTTCCCTTTCCCGCTTTATCCATCACCTTGATCAATTGACGGATGGGATCAGAAATACTGCATGTGACATAATAAGAAACGGCAAAGCATGCAAGTACCACACAGATCAACACAAAAATACAGACATTTCTCGTCTGATAAGTCCCCTCCAGGAGTCTGTCCATATTTCCCAGATATACAACAGACATATCTGTCCCCGGTATGTTTTCATAGGCAAACAGGACATCCCTTTCCTCAATTCTTTTTCTCACGGAATCTTTCTGTTTCTCTTTCATATCCTCAAAAATCGTCTTATCCTTCGGAAAAGACGGCGCATAGATACTTGGGGCAAACCCCTGAACCACACTGTCCTTTCCCGTAAGAAACATGTTGCCTTCCGGACCTCCCTCATATCCATCTGCTGCCGCTTCAAAAGCTTCTATATTGATATTAATAAAAAGAACCCCTAGAAATTCTCTCGTATATGGATCGTAAACAGCAACCCCCAGTGTCACTATACTTCCAAATCCATACACACTCTGCTCGTTTTCATAAAACGTCTCACTTTGTCCTGCATCCTCAAACCAAACCGGATATCCATGTTTTTCCTGTGGCTCCTGATAATATGTCTTATTATAAAAATTCTGTCAGATTTCCTTATCGTTCCTCCCCTGCGATATCCATTTTCCTCCATCATATGATACTGTCTCCCGGGTGTCACCAAACTGTACATTTTTAATATGTTTTCTCTGACGGCTCATAGTATACAGCTTCTCCTCGATCAGCGCAATGTTGTCTTCTTTTCCCTTCTCACCGTTCTGATCCGCCTCGGCATTCTCCACAGCAGCCTGCAAGACTCTTGCATCATCATAAAACTGAAGCGCAACATCTTCATATTCCCGCATAATATCTTCCATCTTCAAACAGATGTTTTGCACCTGCATCGCCGCATTCTGCTTCAGATTCCAGATAATCTCTTTTGAATACTTGTCAAAACTAAAAAAAGTGATAAATGCCGCTGCCCCAAGCAACAATCCGAGAAAAGAAAGATTCAGCCGCTTAAAAATACTTTCCTTTCTCAAGATTCTTTTAATAAATTCATTCCATTTCAGGCAGATGTGCTTCCACTGTTTCATGGCATATCCTCTCTATTGATCCGCCCACCGGATAATCTGCTCCCGCTCCTCTTTGACAGAAGAACCGTGGATCGGAAGTCCTTCTTTAACCTCTGCCCCGGCTGCAAGCCGTTTGATGTCTTCCTCACTTCTTCCCATCTTACTTCCTTCATTTGTGCAGAATGGATAAATCGTCTTTCCTGTAAAATCATTGTTCTCCAAAAAAGTCCAGACTGGCATCGGCATTGTTCCGCACCAGTTTGGGTAGCCAATATATATTGTATCGTAAGCAGAAACGGATTTTTCTTCCTTAAGCTTCGGTCTTGCATCCTCAGACAATTCCTTTTTGGAAACTTCTACACATGCTCTATACGCAAAAGGATATCCTGTCTCTGACTCAATTTCAAACAACTCCGCATGCTTATGTGCTGCGATCATCTCCGCTGCGATTTCAGTATTTCCCTTGTCCAGATTGACAATGCTCCCGTTAGAATAATTCTCTCCTTTATGTGAAAAATATGCAACCAGTATTTTTTGTTCTCTCATCTTTCTGCTTCCTCTCCTATTGTTGTATAAAAAAATTATTTTCTTTTATCTATTTTACTACAAAACAGCAGGTGCGAGTCAATAGAGAAAGTAAAATTTATGAAATTTCCGTGAATCGGCCACTAACATCTTGTTTCTTTTTCATAAATTGTTATAATGAAAGAATAGTCTTTACTTTTCGAAAAAGGAGGAGTTCTCTATGAAAACAACTACAACCTGGGAAACGATTGTTGATACTTTGATTCAGGAACTTGAACATGACGGATATAAAAAAGGAGAAAAAATGCCAAGCGAAAGCAAGATGGCGGCCCGCTTTGATACAACCCGCACAGAAGTCCGGAAAGCATATCTTCACTTAGAAGAAAAAGGCTACATCCACTCTCTGCAAGGCTACGGAAGCTTTTTCTCTGGAAAGAAAGAAAAGATCCGCCTGCTCTTAAATGACAGTCAGAGTTTTCTTGAAAAGATGGATTCCATTGGAATCCACTACCGCACAGAAAATGTCGGTTTTGAGCTGATCAAGGACAATCTGATTGTCTCTGAGATGTTTCAGCTCTCTGAAAAAGAAATGGATTTTCATGATATTTATAAACTGACTCTTCTTCGCTTTGTCGACGATGAACCGGTCGCAATCCGCGCCAGCTATCTTCCGGATTATGCATTTCCAGATCTGGCACAGCGCGGACTTTCCATCACATCCCTTCGCGATTACATGCACGAGTGTGGTTACAATGATTTTACCGACGAAAATTATGAATTTTCTGTCTCTGCTCTTGATAAAAAGGAGCGCGCCCTCTTTGATATCAAAGGCTTTGCTTCCTGCCTTGTCATGAGTTCTAAATGTGTAGATCAGTCAACCGGACGCATACTGGAGATTGCGAGGACTATCTACCGAAGTGATAAATTTGTATTTACTCTATAAAAATCTTTCCGCCACTATACATATTTTTCTATATACAAACAGTGCGTCTGCAAAATCAAACAAGATTTTACAGGCGCACTTAACATTTTTTCACAATTTTTCATCCCCTACGAAGCATGAAACCCTCCAAGAAGGATACTCTTTGAAAACATCTGTATAAAGAAAAACGAAAGAAACATCCCCAGTGAGACTCCATAGAAAATCCAGCTTCTTACCGATATTGCTGTCTTTCTCCTCCAGCAGCAGTATTTATTCCATAAAATATCGATCACGAGCGACAGAAACCATATAACAAACATCGGTGTAAGTATATTTATTGTGAGAAACTCTGACACACTTCCATTATCTGCCATCGTAAACGCTGTCAATGCTGCTGTCACAAGTGGAAGAATCAGTAAGAATATTGCTTTGACTACTCTTTCTATCCTTTGTTTTTTCTTTCTCTCTTTTTCCATCCCAGACACTCCTTTCTGCACGATTCTATGATCACTCTTTCTTCTTATATTCTTACCAAGCTATGTAAGGAAACTCCATGCATTCTTTTGGAACCGCCAGCAATAGCACCACAAAGATTGCCAGTAATACAACACCATATATCCCCAGCCTTCTTCGTTCGTACCGAAACCGCTGTCCTTCCTCATATCCGGAATACCAGAATAGAATCACAGCCATCACTCCTGCTCCCTGAAAAATCACCATCAGATCTCCGAGGCACCTCAATGTAAATGCAATTATGACCACAGCCGCAATTCCTAGAAGAAGCAGAATTTTCTTTCTACGGGACATCTCTTTCTTTGGATGGTGTTTCATATACTTCTCTCTGATCCGACCTGAAAAAAATCCCAAAAAATATCCAATCCACAACAATACCCAAAAATAAAATGTGATACTTCTATGAAATGCATTTGCCATATCCACACTGAGAAACTTTGTCATATCTAAAAACAACGTCTCCAGAAACGAGGCACATGATAACCAAAATCCTGATAACATCCATCGTTTTGCCTCCAGCATCCAAACCTCAAGCTGGTTGCATTTTCTCCGGTCAAATTTGTGTCTGCTTATTTGAATACACAAATACAAGAAATAGACTCCCGATACAAGAAGCGGTACTAAATACAGCAAACGGATACTATACACCGCCCATGCCAGCAATCTGTCTGTAAAAAACATTCCAATTCCGACAAGTAACAGCCAGAGCCACCTCTCCCTTTCTTCTTTTTCCTGATTTTGCATCGTATCCTTCCTCTCTTTTCTGCTACAAATATCATTCTAGATTTTTCATCTGCCATTTCCTTTTATCATAGCAGAAAAAAGAGGAAATTTCATTCTTTTTCAAAATTTTTTCCTACCGAATACATAAAAATATCCTGTTGTATAATCACATCTATGTACAACTGTAAGAAGCATCCCCTCGCAATGTTTCTTTCAACTTTCGTACCTTCTCCTCGATGCTGTTTATCACTTTCAAAAATTCTTCATCCCCTTTTCCCGTCGGATCTTCCAGTCCCCAGTCTTCTGTATACTGCCCCGGAACACACGGACATGTTACGTTACATCCCATAGTGATCACTACGTCTGGTTTTGGAATATCTGACAACAGTTTATTGTACTGTGTCTCTTCCATATCAATCCCATATATCTGTTTCATAAGCCTGACTGCGTCCGGATTGATCTGTTTTTTTTAAATTTTGTACCCGCAGAATAACTTTCAAATACGTCAGATGCCAACAGTTTCCCAAGTGCTTCTGCCATCTGGCTCCGACAGGAATTGTGTACACATACAAATGCCACTTTTGGTTTGCTCTCATAGGTTTGCTTACTCATTCTCTTCTCCTTCTCTTATAAAAATACAGACTGAAACAAATTAAACAAGTATCCCACCATCACGATTCCAGTCGTACAGATTGTTGCAAATGCTGCCAGTAATTTTGGTTTGACTGCTTTTCTCAGCATGATCATAGACGGCAGACTTAACGTTGTCACAGCCATCATAAAACTTAAAATTGTTCCAAGCTGTGCTCCCTTTGAAAGAAGCGCTTCTGCTACCGGTATCGTTCCAAAAATATCTGCATACATCGGAACTCCCACCAGAACTGCCAGAATCACTCCAAACGGATTGTCATTTCCGAGAATTTTTTCAATCCATTGTTCCGGAATCCAGTTGTGGATCACAGCTCCGATCCCGACTCCGACCAAAATATATGGAAACACCTTCCGAAAAGTCGTTTCTACTTGTGTCTTTGCATACAGTAGTCGATCCTTTTTTGTCAGTTTCGGCGCGTCTATCTCTATGCCAGATGCATTTCTAATAAATTCCTCTACATATTTTTCCATATGTAATTTTTCAATGATCGTTCCTCCGAGCACCGCCACAATGATTCCCAGCACTACATATACAACAGCCACCTTTCCTCCAAAGATGCTCATAAGAAGAACAAGACTCCCCAGATCGACCATCGGGGAAGAAATCAAGAAAGAAAATGTCACACCAAGAGGCAGCCCTGCGCTTGTGAATCCCATAAATAGCGGAATCGAAGAGCAGGAGCAAAACGGAGTGACAGTTCCTAAAAGTGCAGCGACCATATTTGCCCCGCTTCCATGAAAACGCCCCAAAATTTTTTTGCTTCTTTCCGGTGGAAAATAACTTTGAATATAGGAAATGACAAAAATCAGCAGACACAGCAAGATTGCAATTTTGATCAGATCATACAGAAAGAATAAGATGCTTCCACCTGTCCTTGATGAAAGGTCAAGACCTGCCACCGCAAGTCCATTCCCTATCAGTTCCCTGAGCCACTGCATGCCAAGTACTTGATTTTGAATAAATTCCCATATTTCTTTCACAAATTCCATATAGCCCTCTCCCATTCATACATTTAAATATATCAATATATTCTTTAAAAAAATGTGTCACTTGCAGCACAAACGAAGTTTCTGCTGCATTGACCACCTTTATTTTATTTTAAAAATCGTATAATTTCATCTTTTTTAGCCATTCGCCCAGACACAACTAACTTCCCGTCAATCATGAGCGAAGGAGCCGACATAACTCCGAGCTTTACAATTTCCAATAGTATCTTCCACTTTTTCTACTTCTGCGTCACATCCGGTCTCCGCTTA
>ENA-OQAB01000319-OQAB01000319.1-human-gut-metagenome-genome-assembly--contig:-NODE-319-length-27798-cov-3.971595_pt1 | contig 27798 bp, 30 predicted proteins | sample MGYA00242490_ERZ504517 | MGnify/ENA primary metagenome ERZ504517 (study PRJEB26092, sample SAMD00036298) | human gut metagenome | host: Homo sapiens | study: EMG produced TPA metagenomics assembly of...
CCGACGATGGCCGTGATCTTGCCCTTTGGAAGGACGCCGTCATATCGTGAAGGATGGTCTTGCCGCCCCGCTCGACGACGAGATGATTTGATGGTAATGGCATCCACGGCTTACACTTCCTTTCGCAGGAGAAATAAGAAAGGCGCCCCAAGGAGCGATGATGATGCCACGGGAAGTTCCGCCGGTGCCAAGAGGAGCCGGGCTGCCGTATCGCTCAAGGTCACCGTCGCCGACCCCGCAAAAAGGCCGCGCCGGGAATGATATAGCGGTAATCCGTGCCGATTAAGAGGCGCACCATGTGCGGTACGATGAGTCCGACGAAGCCTAAGAGGCCGGCCACACTGACGGCACTGGCTGCGAGAAGGGCTGCAATGGCCGTAAGGCCCAGGCGGGCTCGTTCGACATTGAGGCCCAGGCTGCGGGCCATGTCTTCGCCGAGTTGGAGAAGATTGAGGTAGTAGGCGCCGATAAAGGCCAAGACGAAGCCGACAGCGGCATACGGCGTAATGACGGACACGTCTTTCCAGCTGCTGGCCGCCAAGCCCCCGACCATCCACAATAAGGCACCGTGGACACGGTCACTGTAAAAGACGAGGATTCCTGAAATGATGGCTCCCAAGAAGGCCGATACAGCGACGCCGGCCAAGATGATGCGGACGACCTTGATGCCGTCCTTCCAGGCCAAGAGGTAGATAGCTCCGGCAGCGGCCATGGCGCCGACAAAGGAGACGGGCGTCATCAAAAAGGCGTATGACGGGACGACGATGAGGACGATGAGGCCGAAGAGGCCGGCACCGGACGAAATGCCGATGATATGGGGATCGGCCAGGGGATTTCGCATGACGGCCTGCAAAATAGCTCCCGACAGGGCCAAATTAGCCCCGACCAAAGCCCCCGTAAGGGTCCGCGGCAGGCGGATGTTCCAAATGATTTGGTCCGTCGTTCCCCCTCCCGGCTGCCATAAACTTCGGACGACGTCCGGCGCCGTAATGGCCGCCGCCCCCTGCATGACCGACAACAAGATGCCGGCCGCCGCCAAGACGGCAAAGACGAGGAGCATGAGCCAGCGCCAGCCCGTCCGTTCCCGACGCTGAAAAAATCTATTCATGAGGAATCACTCCCGGATAGACTAAGTTTGCCATATACCCTACGGCCTTGGGGTAGTCGAGGCCGGGATTGAGGAGGAAATACCGTTCGGGCAGGATATAGAAACGACCCGATTGGACGGCTTTCAAGGAAGCCCAAGCCGGATTGCTTTCGATATCGCCTTTGATGCGCTTTTCAATCTTGTCCGATGATCCCATAGACGTCAGGAAAATGACGTCGGGATTGGCTTCGACGAGGCTTTCCATACTGTAAGGAATGCGGTTATTTTCGCTTCCCGCCGGTGCCGCAGCGATGTTCTGTAAGTGAAGCAGGTCGGCAATGCCTCCGGCAATACTCGTCGGCAGTTCTAACGACACGGCACTGGGCGTTGCATGAATGATGGCAATGCGCTGCCCCTCTTTGGGCACGGCATCGGTGATGGCTTTAATTTCTGTATCGAGCTTTTCATCGACGGCAGCAGCCTCTTTTTCTTTGCCGTAGACCTTGCCCATGACGTCCAGATTGTGTTTGACGTCGTCATAAGTCTTGGTGCGCAGCAAGATGACGGGAATGCCGCTGTCTTCAAGCTGGGCCGCCAATTTTTCATGGTGGTCCGTACTGCCGATGACGACGTCGGGCCCAAGGGCCGTCACTTTTTCCAGGCTGACGCTGTAGACCGGACCCACGTCGGGCACGTCTTTATACTTTTCCGGAAGGGCTGCGTCTTCCGACTTGATGGCGGCCCTTCCGACGAGACTGCCGTCGAGGGCATCGGCAAAGTTTAGGAGTGACGTCGACAAGACGACGACGCGCTGCGGTTTCTGCGGCAAGGTGACGGCCTTACCCCGATCATCGGTGATGACGGCATAATTTTCCCCGGAGGTCTTCGGCTCTGACGCTCCTTGGGGACCGCAGCCGACAAGGAGCAAGAGACAAAGGACGAGCAGACATAAGCCAAATTTTTTCACAGTAAAAGCCCCCTCCTAGAATTTCTGACGGATCCCGATCTGCCAGTTTCTCCCGGCAGCCGGATAGTTATGGTATAAGTCGTAGCCGGCGTTGTTGAGATTTGCCGCCTTAACGTAAATCGTCGTGTTTTCGTCGGGTGAATAGGATGCGCTGCCGTTCCAGACGACGTAGGAATTGTTGCTGTAATACGTGTCATTCCGCCCCGTTCCGGCCGTCACATCGACGTTGGCCTGCCATTTGCCCTGATGGTAATGGATACCGGCGCGGTACCCGTTAGGCTGGTTGTACGTTTCATCAAAGCCCAAACCGTCTCCCGTATCGACTTTGGTGTGGATGTAGGAATAGCCCAATTCATAATCCCACTTGTCGTTGATGGTCTGCTTGAGGGACAGTTCAAAGCCCCGTTTATCTTCTTCATTGAGGTTTTCCGGTTCGCGGGGCGTAACGGCCCGGTTCCAACGGATGACGTTCTCTAAATCGCTGTGGAAGACGCTGCCTTCTAAGAGGGTCTTAGGCCCCATGCGATACTGGAATCCCAGAGTCTGAGTGTACCCCGTTTCGGGCTGCAAATCCTCATTGCCCATGGCCGTAATCTTGCCGCGGGACGTCGTCACATAGAACTGATCGTTCAGGCGCGGCGGTGAAAAGACGCGGCTCCACGACGCATAGACGTTGAAGTCGTCGCTAGCCTTATAATTGACGGCCAACCGCGGCGTCTGGTGGACACCGTACGTACTGTTGTCATCGAGGCGCAGGCCCGGCGTGACCGTCAGTTTGCCGAAACTCATGGCGTCTTCGGCGTAAAAAGCCAAGTTATGGCGCTTTTTGTCGATGTAATGGGCCTCGTAATTGGTCCCCATGTCTTCCGTCCATTCGGCGCCGGCCGTTAGATGATGACTGCCGACCTGCCAATTGTTCTGCCATTCAAAACCCTGGGTGCGGGTGAAATAATGGTTGGTCCAATAGGTCCGCTGGTAATCGTTGAAATAGCGCAGAAAACCGGGCTGAGCCTGATTTTTCTTGAAGTTATAAGTAAGGCTGTAATTATTGATGAGCCGCTCGATGGGCTTATTGGCACTGAGGTACCAGCCCGAAAGTCGTTCTTTTTGAAGGGCTTTGGGCAGCGACGACGAATAAGAAGCAAGGAAGGTCGAACCGTGGCCGTGATAATCCTGATGGTAAGCCTTAAAGGTCAACGACGTGTCGTCGGTCAAGTCCTGATCGAGGCGCAGGGATAAAGATTTTCGGGCGATGTCGCCGCGAGATTTGTCGGCATTGAGGCCGCCGGGAAAGGCGTAATACTTTCGCCGCTCTAGGTCGCCGCTGATGAGCCAACTGGTCTTGCCCGAACGGCCGCTGTTACTCAATGTGTAGCCGTGCATGCCCCACGATCCGGTGTAGGCGTCGAGGGTCGACTCCTTGCGGTCCCCCTTCTTGGTGACGATGTTGATGACACCGCCCACGGCCCCACTGCCGTAGCGGACGGAACCGCTGCCCTTGGTGACTTCAATGCGCTCAATAGCACCGACACCGGGGAGGTTTGCCAAATCGACGCTGCCCCGGCCGTAGCCCGATCCCTGGGCATTGGCCAGACTCTGACCGTCGACGAGGATCAAGACCCGGTCGTCACCGTTCAATTTGACGTAAGACGAAATGCCCGGCACCATCTCATTGACGGTAACGCCGGTGACCCGCTGAAGGGCCTGCCGGACCGACGTATCGCGGTGTTCGTCCATCTCCTTGGCAGTAATAATGGTTGTATTTGATTGATTGGCCTGTACGGGAGGAATGGCGGGTTCTTTCGGTGCATCTACCCGGGCTTCCGATAACTTATTAGGGAGTAAGGCCTTGACGCGGTCGAGAAGGTCCGCCATTTCATGGGGAACATGAAGATTTCCTGACGGAGCCAGAGGATCCTTCGTCCCGTGACCGGCCGCCCTCCTTCCCGAAGGCCCGGTCTTACCATGATGGTGACGCGGTCCTGATGTTTTTCCCTCAGGAGACGAAACGGGCTGACCGAAAATTCTCGCCGCTTCCGCCTTTCCTTTTTCGTCGGAAGATTCCTGTCGCGATTCATCGTTGGCGACGGCATACGTAAGGGCGTCCGGCGTCAAGGGCGTCGCGTCGACAGTTGGCCTTACTTCTTCGTTCGGAGCCTGTTCCGGTGTTGACATGGCTCTTTCCTGTTGGTCGTAAGCGCCACCCCCGTCTCGACTGACAGCATCGGTCCCTGACGCGTCCTGTCCGCCGGCACCGGCCATGTCGCCGGCATTATAAATCATGACGTCGGTTACATTCGGCTGACGAGAATAGTGCTGAAGGACCGTAAAGAAACCGCCGGCAGCCAAGCCGACATAGACGGCGGCGTGGAGGGAGACGGAAAATCCGGCAGCAATACGGCCCTTCTTCTTCCCCCACCTCACGGCTGAGCCCCACTGTCGGCGACGAGGCCGATGCGGGTCACACCGACTTTCTTAAAGGCATCCAACACGGCCATGACCCGGCCGTAATCGACGTCTTGGTCAGCATAGAGGATGACGCTGAAAGCCTTGTCTTCCCCTTGCCGAGCCCGGGCCGAAGCCATGAGGGCCTCGCCGTCGATGGCCTTGCCATTGAGCCACAGCGTCCCGTCAGACTTCAAGGTGACGGCATACTGGGACGACGGCGCTTCATTGGCATGGGCCGCCACAGGAAGGCGGACGCCTAAACTGTGCATGTCCACCATGGATAAGGACGACATCATGAAGAATACCAAGAGGAAAAACATGATGTCGATCATGGGAATGATCATGATGGAAGGCTTTTCAAAATCACGTAATTGACGTAGCCGCATCTCACTGCCCTGCTTTCTGGTCCATCGTTTCCATCGCCGAAAAACACAGCTCCATGTCGGTAATGATTCGGTCGAGGCGCTGGGTGAAATAAGAATGAATGATTAAGGCCAAAACAGCGACGCAAAGGCCGAAAGCCGTGGCAATGAGGGCTTCGCCGATACCGCCCGTAATGGCGATAGCCTGTCCTGACTGGACGTTAAAAACACTGAAGGCGCGGATCATGCCGCTGATCGTCCCGAGAAGTCCTAAGAGGGGCGCCAAGGTGACGATGACGCTCAAATAATAGAGGTGACTCCGAAGGCGGGACACGAAGATCCCCGACTGCATTTCGACAAAGGCTTTCCATTCAGTCCCTCCCTGACCGTCAAAAACCTCGGTCAACATGAGGGGCAGCCCGCCGGAACTGTCGGCTGCAAGGGAGCGCGCCGCTTCCGTCTTATGGACTTTCATATAGGTATAAAAACGATTGGCAAAGGCCTTGCCGGCATCCATCTGGGTAAAAAACATGGCCCTCTCAATGCCAATATACACCGCAAAGAGCGAACAGGCCAACAACAGATACATGACCGGGCCGCCTTGCTGAAACAACTGAAAACCATTCATCATCGCTTCCATGGTACGAATGAACCCCTTTCCTGTAACGACCTGCAAGAGAAGGGCTGCAAAGATAAAAGGACCGTCGTATAGACGACAGTCCCCGAATATGCTCCGTACAATCTCCTTCCCATCGCTCGCAGGTCTATCGGTGATTATCCGTCAGGCAGTTCTTCTGGCTTGGTTTCATGGCCAAAGCTGCGCCTTCCCATACGAAACGTACAGTGACATCATGCAGCCTGGCTCCACCTCACAGCGGCGGGACCGCGCCGGCATTGAACCGGCTTCTCTATTAAGTCTGTGACACCTGACCTATTCATTATATTATATCGTTTTTACTATAGCATGACAAATAGAAGACTGTCAATTTCAATCCACGCGCCCGATACGGGTACGACAAAACAACCTGATTCCTGCACTTTTCAATCCCAAGTTTCAATCCACGCCCCCAAAAGGGTTCGACAACGACCGTATCCGTTTCCCAGGATAGTTTTTCGTTTCAATCCACGCCCTCTACGACAATGACGAAGACGCCAGATCCTAAGTCTGGTGCGTTTCAATTCAAATGCCCGTAATGAGGCGCGACGCTACATCTAAAATGACAAACCTTTCCCTTATAAGGTTTCAATACACGCACTCCTGCGGGTGCGACGACGAGTTTTCTCTATGAGTTGGCGCTCATAGTCGTTTCAATCCACGCACCCCTGAGGGTGCGACGAACGATTGGCCATTTGATATGGTGGTTTGCGATGTTTCAATCCACGCACTCCTGAGAGTGCGACAATGAAGGTATTTAATGCATGGCGGCACGCTATAGTTTCAATCCACGCACTCCGAAAAGTGCGACTGGGCAAATCCTCCATTAGCCAATACGTTTCAGGGTTTCAATCCACGCACTTCAAAAAGTGCGACCCGCATCGGAGTCCCGGCGACTATGGTTCGCTCGGTTTCAATCCACGCACTCCAAAAAGTGCGACCACCATCTTTTGAGCGTTTTATATGCCAATTGTCGTTTCAATCCACACACTCCCAAGGGTGCGACAATTATAGAAAACTTTCTACGTCTTAATTATATTAGTTTCAATCCACGCACTCCGAAGAGTGTGACCTTTTCCATTAGTTCTTTCCTCATAAGTTTTGTAATTTCAATCCACGCATCCACAAAAGCACGAGACACGTTGAGGGTTCAAATCCCTCCCTCGGCACCAAATTTTAATCCACGCGCCACTCATGAGGTATGACCTAATCACCAATATAATAGTAACATTATATGACAGTTCAACTCATCCCAGGACGTGCCGAGGAACACTACAGGATTGACAGAGTTCGTTATTGATGTCATTGTCCCAAGATACCCCGTTTTATGTTCAGGCTTTATACATCCTTTGTTATTTTTTCTATTAAGGCTACCCGTTGTCCAGCAGTCAAAGTCTCTATTTTTTTAGACAATATCTGAAGTTCTTCTTTTTCCCCTATGTCAGAAGATAAAACATCTAGATGTAGTCCTCTAACCTTTCTTGATATTGATATATTCTCCTATAATGATTCCACGCAAAATATCTATTTCATCAGACGTAAAATCAGGAAGTACTTCGAGATCTATAATAAGTTGATATCGCTCAACAATCTCACATAATTTCCGTGAAAAACCCCCACTTTTTGATTCCACAATTTCTTCTGCCAGTCGCATTAACGGTTCTCCCAGATAAATACTTCTTCTTTTATTCATATTACTTGCCTTCTTTTCCTATACTAAGTATCCATTGTTCTAATTCACGCACCCCTATAAGGATGCGAATATAGTAGCTATGCTGAGCATATATACATACACGTTTCAATCCACGCACCCATGAAGGGTGCGACTAATTCCTGAACAATGGCTTCGGCCAATTCTTTGTTTCAATCCACGCACCCACACCTTAACTTGTGTCGGGCGTGGAGTCTGCGTTTCAATCCACGCACCCACAAAGGGGGCGACTCTGGTCTAATACCCGGATAACCTGGTTAAGTGAGTTTCAATCCACGCACTCCGAAGAGTGCGACACTAACTGGATACCGTCCGAGGTCATGTGGTCGGTTTCAATCCACGCACCCATGAAGGGTGCGACCCGCGGCGTTCGACCTTGAGCCCCGTTTCATCGGCGTTTCAATCCACGCCCTCCGAAGAGTGCGACGTTCCATCCCTCTGATACCAAGAGTCTTCATGACGTTTCAATCCACGTACTCCAAAGAGTGCGACTAGCCTGCTGATTGCTCTTTCCGGTAGCTGTCACGTTTCAATCCACGCACTCCTTGCGGAGCGCGACCTCGTCCGATATGGCCCGCAGCTTAACATTCCGGTTTCAATCCACGCGCCCTTTGCGGAGCGCGACTTTCTCGATACGGCGCCGTATATTCGAGCGAAATGTTTCAATCCATGCACCCCTGAGAGTGCGACTTATTTTCGTACCGCAGTGTTATGCCTGGATTGGTGTTTCAATCCACGCACCCCTGAGGGTGCGACCCGAAAAAGGTACCAAAAGGGTGCGACTCGGCTTGCTGAATAGGCCCATGACGCGATTCCAGTTTCAATCCACACACCCCAAAGGGTGTGACTGAAAGCTTGACGCGGTGCGTACTGAATATACTGGTTTCAATCCACGCACTCCGAAGAGTGCGACAAGACATTAACTGCCTTGTTTCATTCGCCAAAACGTTTCAATCCACGCGCCCTTTGCGGAGCGCGACAATGGCTCGTACCCGATTCAGCTGCCGTACATTGTTTCAATCCACGCACACCTTGCGGAGCGCGGCCTACTTCTTTGCCATTTTCCCAAATCGTAAAGGCGTTTCAATCCACGCACTCCTTGCGGAGCGCGACCTGTATATATTGTATCACAAGATTCGTTAAGTTGGTTTCAATCCACGCACTCCGAAGAGTGCGACATACATCGTTTGTCCCATCTTTTTCGCTATATGGTTTCAATCCACGCACTCCGAAGAGTGCGACATGCCCGAATTATTATTTTGAGTCGTCGAGATCACGTTTCAATCCACGCACTCCGAAGAGTGCGACAGCAAAAGGACGTTTTTACCGTCACTTTTGTTTGCATCTATGGGGACATAGTCCCACAGATGCGGTTTATTCTTACTCATGCAGGGATTCGCTCAAATTTTCCCTGCTTTCATCATGGTTTTTAATCGGCAAAAAGGATGTTCACTACGCTTTGGCACTGCGTACGGTTTCACGGCATGCTTTCCGCCATAGTTTTATATGACTTCCTATGCTCCGAGCATCCCCGCGGCTCAAGGGTTATTTCCCGTTACTTTTAATTTCATTATAGCACCATTTTACTTAAAGCCATAATATCGTCCCGTCACGCACACCGCATCCCTAACGCCGCTACGGCTTGATATGTCCTTTTCAAGAACGTATAATATTGCTAAATTCGTTCATAGCGTCCTTAGTAGTAAGTCCTCCCGATATAGGAAAGGTGCCGAATCCGGGGACTTTTTTTATTTACGCTCGAATAACTTTGAGGAAAGAAAATTCCTCACCATTCTCTTTACATTGTAACGTTAATTAATTTATATCTTCCTCATTCAGCTTTATAATAGTCATGAAAGGAGTTGATTTACATGGCTGAAACGAAAACATTAAATCTCCGTGTCGATGCCGATTTGAAGCATCAGGCTGAAAGGATTTTTGCTGAATTAGGTATTCCGACATCTACGGCAATCAATATGTTTCTGCGCACGGTCGTCCGCTATGGCGGCATTCCCTTCGACCTTCGGATTTCTCCCAACGAGCTTGAAACGCTGAGAGCCGTCGATGACGTAAACCATCACCGCAATCTCAGCAAGACCTATGATTCCGTTAAAGATACCATGGATGCACTAAGCGGTTCCTCAACAACGCCGAGGAAATGAAAGAAAATCTGCTGGAATTAGCACGGAACGCGACATCCGAAGACGTTAAATTCAGAGCGACGAAAGATATCCTTGACCGTGCAGGGCTCAACCCTATCAATAAAAATCAAACGGAGTCCGCGAAGTACGTATCTATTGAGTCAAGGTTCAGCCGTGACGCTTTAGAGCGATACAGCGAAGAAGTCAAAAAAAAGAGGCCGGGGAATAACCCCGGCCTTTTCTTATTATTTTTTTCTACTGGGTAACAATCCTAATATGATACAGGTAACGCCTAATAATTTAGTGTGCATTATAGCTGGCAAAACCCACCAGACAGATATATTTACATCCCGTAACCTCCGCACCAGCAAGGATATCATTCCTATAAAGGAAATCCAGTAAATTATTACCATCACTTCTGAACCAGATTCCCCATGAATAAACCCTTGTATTGTTCCGGGCAATGAACCTCCGTATCCACTGACGAATTTTGCATTCACAAAACTATATACATTAACAAGCCACATCGGGACCATGATTAGCCAATAAGTTTTCCTATCTATTGCCCCGGAAAAGCTTATTATTTTATTGAATATCTCACTCATAACACACCTCTCATATCAAGTTCTTTAATAAATGACCTCATGCCCTGTTGTTCTTCAATAGACTTCGGACAATACAGGTTATAAATAGTAACGTCCCGTGTTTGAGAGATTCTATGAACCCTGTCTTGAGCCTGTTTAGATACTGACGGACTCCAAAGGTACTCCATAAATACCGCCACCCGACTACTTGTTAAGGTAAGGCCGGTAGCCGAAGCTCATAATTTTGATTTTTTACAACCTCCTTTAGATGGGGATTTAGCTCAAAACCTATAAAAGCATACCTCCTTTCGCATCTATACTGTGACTTAAACGTGTTATTTCTTACATAAGTATATCATACTACTTCCCGATTCGAGAAGATATTCCCAGTAACGCTGAAGGTATCCTCCATTAATTATTCAAAAAAGAGCAGCAACTCCCTAAGCTGCTGCTCTTGATTTATTCTAATCATTGCTCCAAATATAAAAAATGGACGCGAGCGAGTCTTCCTCACTCTCGTCCATTTCTTTTTAATATAAATATGGCCAGCCTCACGTTAACCCGCCTCTTATCCAAGGGCCGCTTCCAATGCCTCACATTTCGAGGTAATCATTTTTTCAACGTTCCTTCGATAATCGTCGATGATCCAGCCCAGGACTTCTTCATAATATTCGTCCATATCCATCAGATAAATCGTGTCCAAAATATCCTTCTTAAAGTCATTTCCCATGCCGATATCGTAGTCATAGCAATACCGGGTTACGTTGTACAGCACGCCTTTGAAGATCCGGCCGGCTTCCACTCGTTCCATATCGTCGGTATCGATACACCTTTTATACCAGGCTTCATTGGCATAGGGGTCCTGCCTCATTTTCCGATCGACTTTGGCGCCCCATTTGATGGGATTATAGTCTTTGAAGCTATCGATATATTGCGTCGGCAATACGTTCCAGGTGCAAAAATCTTCCGGCAAAGCACCATCTCCCAAAGCGTCGGCTACGCGGTCTGCTGTGTCCCGCAAAATGGCCTCGAACTGTTTATTCCACTTGGCATACATCCCTTGTTCCGACCCATCGAAGAAGGGGGCAATTTTATCGGCCCCGTATTGACTGAGAACCTCCATGGCATATTGCTCGATACGGGCGTAATTTCTCCGATAAAACTCGTTCCACGCGGCATCGCGTGCGGCCGAACTGCTCTTATATTCATAATAATGAGTCCCGTCTAAGTAATCGTAGTCGATGTCGAAATCATATTTTTCCTTGTCAAAGTCATAATCGGAAGACGTCGGATTGGGAATTTCGATACTCGATAAGGCCTTCTTCAACTGTTCGACAATCGCCTGTGTTCCCACGGTACGCAAGGATGCTTTCTGAATGTCGCGGAGCTCAATGGCCTGTTCCGGACAGAGTTCGATCATTTCCTGAGCCGCCGCGAGAACCTTTTGGGTCCTCGATCTTCCCGCTATGTTTTACGCGAGCCTTGCCGTCCGTGCCTTCAGCAATATAGTCCGAAAAAACGAGGCACGTCCCGCATCCCGTGCATTTTTCCGCATCGATTCTTAATCGTTTCATCGTCGTCATCTCCTTAACCGATCTTTTTCACAGCCTCTACATATACCTTTTCCCAATCGGACGGTCGTCATGATTTCTTGGGCAAGCTGGCCATCCCTCGTCACCACCGGCGCATCGACAATTTTTTTCAAAGCATCGACTACATTCATACAGGTCATCAAAACATCCCGATCGGCTCGAGTGTAGCGATTGGGGGCACTGCCTTTTGCTTCAATCAAAGCCTCAGACGTCCGAATCGTTTTGGCCAGCAGTAAATTAAGGCCTGCGATGACCGAAGAAATCGTTTCACATTGATTCACCATGATATCGATGGCTTTGGCGATATTTTCCGCTTGATCATAGACCACGCCTGCCGCCCGCAGCTGCTTCACCGACTCAGCGCGAAACTGCTCGGCGTCGTCTAACAGCGACCGGCCCAATCCGCCTTTCAAGAGGGACATCATGACCTCGGAATCGGTGAATTGGCCCTTTGGAATGATGGCCATCCGCTGCAGCCAGTCGACGTAGTCTTTTTTCAAAGGGATAAGGACGAATGCCCCCTTCCGTTTCTCGGCTTGGAAATCAATTTCAAGAATCTTCTGATAGAGATTTACAAAGCGGCGGAAATTAGACAGGGTCCCCCATTTTCGTTGAACGATGCGCCCTAAGGCGGCCTCTAATTCCTGCGATTTCTGTTTCACTAACAGTCGGGCCTCAGTTTCACGTTGAAAGGCCTTCATCATGCGTCGCCGCGAATCTTCGTCCATGTTGCAGGCCTTATTCAGATCATAAATAAATTTCCCTACCACCAGTGCCGCGATGGGCCACATGGCTTCCGCCTCCTTTTCGTAGTGCCCTTCAAGCTAAAGGATAAAGCCTTTTCGATTCTTGGAATCAAAATATCGATTAAAGGCGTCTCGATTCTTAAAGCAGCATTCCTCGTCAAAATAAGCTAAGATTCGATCCAATCCGGCAAAAATCTCATCGACATCGTCGGCTAAGGCCGCTTCCACCATCTGCTCAAATCCCAAATGAAAAGCCTCCTGTTGGCGCCCCTTTTCCGCTTCATCCACGGCATCCAGCCATTTCTCCAGCTCTTCCAAAACCCTTTCCATGGCGGCCGTCAAGCGCTGAAAGGAAGCCAAATCTTCTTCAGACGCGGTTTCAACGAAATCATGAATCGCAGCCATAAGATCTTCCAGCAAGTCGTCATCGGCACTGCGCTCCATACCGGCATCATGAAAATTCCCGTCGAGAAGCCTCAAATGCCCTTCACGCTGCTGCCCAAACCCATCCGAAGTACGGTCTTTCCCATCTCCAACAACATACATAGTAACCATCTCCCCCTGTGTCTTCTCAGTCCCATTCAAAGGAATATGTCCCTTCCGTTCCATATCCATAGAATCACCTCATCTCAAAATACAACCTTTGCCAATGAGCCCCCATGCGCCAGCCTTTCGATACCCGTCTGCACCCTCTCACGAACCAGAGGCAACACCAACTCCGCATCATCGCCGACGCCGAAGGGACTCGCTCCTTTCTTTCAATTATACAGAACTCCCCTGACAGAATATGTCATGGCTCACAAAAATTATCCTGCCTCCTATACATCCCGTTTCTCCCGATTCCATAAGGCATTTACCCCTCATCGGGCGCAAAAAAAGACTTACCCATCAAAGGTAAGTCTTCTCTTTGCTTCGTTATCTCCTACTTTAATTCAATCCACGCCCCTTTAAAGGGCACTCCCATAGCCTGTAGTTCGCCAATAACCACCGACCCGTTTCAATCCACGCACCCCTAAAAGGCGCGACATATCATTTCAAATCATCCATTTAGAATGGCCGCCACTCATCTTTCATCCGATGACGAGAGTTCTATGAGGGCCTCTTTCAAAAAATCCAAAGACGGACTGGAAAAATCAAAACATTTTGCCCGAGCAGCTTCCCCAAGCTTCATTCCTACGAAGCGATCGGTTCCCGAAAAATAGGCATGCAATTTATTTTTATGGGTTGTCCGCAAAGAGATTCCCCGTTCATGTTCTACTGTCTCTAAATAAGAATTAGATAAGGTCAACAAAGACTCCCCTGAAAATTCATTAGGATTTTCTTTTAAAATATGGCAGCACAGGTCTTCTAAGGTGCCGTCACAAAAGTCTCCCTCCGTATTTTTACCCGGCAAGAGGACAAAGCCGAAGCGTATGCCGTCAGGATTTTTAACAAATTGGCCATTGAGCTGAATGTCAATCCCGAAAGCCTCATTCATATGGTGCTGCAATGATTGCGCTGCACCATTGGCATCGGATTCGGCATCTCGTACAATCAGAAAGCCTCGCATACGATCATAATTATCGAAGAATGGAATTGAGGATGGGAACTTACGCAATTCGTCTCGCAGGTCTTCATTTCCACCCAAATTGATGATATTAAAGGTGTCGGGGACAATCTGACGCTCTACAAGATATTCGATATAATACCGCAAAAAAAGTTCTTCATCTCTGCCTTCGCACAAGATGACATGCGGAATCTTCGGTATAAACTTTAGAGATTCTCCCTTTTTCGGCATATCATCGCACCTCCCATTCTGCATCTAAGGCAGATTCGAGTTCAACACCGGAAAAAGCGTAGGCTTTCCGCCCTTTATCAGAAACGCCGATTCTTTGATAGCAGAGAGCATCCAGCTGATGTAATTCTTTCATCACAGCCACCGACTGTCTCAAAATATCGTCATTGTGAGTTGTAATTACCAACTGGCAGCGAACATTCAAGGCCGCTTCGTACAAGGAGCGTAAGACCTTCGGATAGACACTGTAATGGAACCCGTTTTCGATTTCGTCGAGCAGGACACTCCCATTGGGACTAGTCAAGATGAGCAGCAGCAAATGAAGGACCTTATTAATCCCATCGCCCATATAGGTAATCGGCATCTTCATCCCATCATTTAAACTGACATACACATAAGGAAGGTTGTTTTCTACCAAAGTCATAATGTCCGAAATCCGCTCGTCAAAGAGGCGTAAGACAGCTAATAAATCGTCTTTCCGTCCATCTAAGATAAACTTACCGACGCCTTCGGCAATCGTCCCATTATCCAGCATATACATATTTTTATAGAAACTGACCTTAACAAAAGACGCCTCATCTTTCTTCGGCTTTTCAGAACTAGACACGTATCGGATCTGCGTATTTTCAAAGGAGAATTTTCCACGAGTCGTATGATTATCTCTGGTATGAGTGTACTCCAAAGCAAAAAAATGGTTATCCAAGTCCTGCGGCGCATAGCCTTGCTTAAAAATCCCGGTTACAGTCCCATTATTGATATCAAGGCTGACGTTTTCATCAGGAACCTTCCGCATCGTCAATACTGATGTTTTACCGTTATCTTGTCCTACCGATAAAGAGAATTCGTCCGTTTTTTCAAAGTTGAAAAATAAAGGATTCCAAACTCGTTCCGGCGTTGCCTGTAACTGGCCATTCCCGTTACGGCCGGCAGCTAGTGCCAAGAAAACATTCGCACTCCGATAGCCGAAAGCTAAAAAAATTAGCTTCCAAAATCGCGGACTTCCCGGAATTATTCCGTCCGCCCAGCAGCGTAATCGGTGCTAACTTAGTAACCGACAAATCTTGAAAACACCGGAAGTTATGTATATTCAGTGTTGTAATCATGTTTTCACCCGCTTCCATATTAACAGTTCCCGTAGTGATGATACTATTATATTTATTTTAACATATTATGATACGCTTTTAGCATAATTTTCTAGTTTTATGTGGGTACATTTTTTTCAAATTTATACGTATGTGTTTATAATCGTTATCACGCCCTTTCCCCAAGGTTATTTTCTATATTACATGCGATTGGCTAATGGCACTGATTGATTCACTCATCAGCAGTCCTATTGCAGAGCAAATTATTTATTAACCAGTATTTATTTCCAACTTAAATCTAATACTATAACATATATAAAAATATAGTTGAACTACATAACTTCATGGCATATATCAATGGCGTCGCTAGCTTCTCATTTCGTGCCTAAAGCCTATCTTGCCTCATATAACATCCCGTTTCTTCCCGGTCTCATAAGGCATTTAACCCCTCATCGGGCGCCAAAAAAAAAAGACTTGTCTTCAAAGTGAACCACCCCTAAAAGCTTAGATTTTTGGTCCAACTTTAAAGAGGCAGTTCAAAAGACAAGTCCCTTTATACTCTGTCATCCCTTATTCATTTTCATTTGACATACCCCCACGACTAAAGTCGAGGGATTCTAGGATACGAGCGAAAACTGCACCTCTCACGAGGGACGTCCCGGCTTACTTTGACGCACAAGAGGCGATAATCAAGCAGATAACTGCAAAAGCAACCACTCGCGAAAGCCAAACTTTATACCTTGGAGCCCTTTCTAAGTTCTTAAAATTCGGATTTTTCAATTGAGCTATAAACTCTTTTACTTCCAAACTATCCGCACTATTCACATCTCCATCATCGTTATATTTTAAGGCTTCTTCTAACAGGAAAATCACATGGGCTGGTGTCGTATTTGTCCAAGTATATGCGACGCCAAACTGGTAATAGACCCAAAAAGCAGGCTTCAAATACAATCGTTTTTTATCAGGAGATGCTTTTAAAAATTCAATACAAAAATTCGTATTTTGAGTAAAATCAGTATAAAAATAATCTAATAATTTCTGATTTCTCACTTCATACCCTTGTTCAAAGTTAATATTGTCTTGTATCAAATCTAAGGTCTTTGTGCACTGATCCGATAATAAATCTGCGTAATAGATAGTCGCTTTCTCTGAAGGCGTTTTAGTATCCTGATCTTTTCCCATTCTTTTTGTCTCCGTCACATCGTTCCCTAGTTCTTGCTCCATCATACATCCGTCGTACTTTATACGCTTATTATAGATAAAACAATAACTTAGACTACTCTATTATAAAAATATTATTTGATATCCCCCAGCATCTCCATGCTTATCAAAAACCAGATGATACAGCCAAAAAGAAAGGGGGAATAACATCCCCCATCTCTTTCTTATTCGTGTTTACCGACCGGTAGAAACCCGAACACGATACCCGTTCCCCAAAAAGAAAGATATGTGACAACCTCCCTCTCACGTTTTCTTCGCTCTTTTGTCATACCCTCTGGTAGCTAAATACCCGATCCCCAAAATCACGCCAATTTTTACCACCGTTTTTACGATCTTAGGCAGCATAAATCCAAACCCAAAACCGATCATCCGACGCATCGTTATCTTTTTCATTCGCTTCACCTTCCTATGGTTGAAAAAGAATGGTATCCTAATTATCGCTATTACACGATATCAGTATACCATACCCGCCTTCCTCAGTCCTAGAAATTCGCTCATAGTCTGCCATTCACATCTTGCCGAATACACATCATCAAAGGCGCCTTCACGCTTTTTTCGCATTCCCGGACGGTTCGGCCGCCGGCCCACCGCAGCCATCGGAAAGTTTATGGCCCTTTCACCTAAGAGTTCTGCATCTCGGCTAAGGCCTGCCGTACGAATTCCTGCAGTTCTTCATCGTACTCGTAATCCATGGCCGCTTTTTTATACCATTTATCGCTTGTTCACGATCTTGTTCAACGCCGGTACCGTGACGATAACAGTTGCCCAACTGACAGGCTGCCCAAGGGTTGAGGAATTCACGTTCCACCGCTTTTCGATACCAAGCAACGGCTTTTCCATAGTCTTGTTCGACGCCTTCTCCGTGATAATAACAGTTCCCTAAATGATATTGTGCCACATCATAACCTTGGTCGGCTGCTTTTTGGTACCAGGCTGCAGCTTTCCGGTAATCCTGCTCGACGCCCTGCCCTTCATGATAGCAGTCGCCTAACTGATTCTGCGCACTGGCATGGCCTTGGTCGGCTGCCTTTTGAAACCAGGCAAAGGCCTGTTCGTAATCGCTGCCGCACATTTGTCCCAACGTGAATTGTGCGCTGGGACTTCCCAGGTCAACGGCATCCCGATAAAAATAAGCATGCCATTTAGCATACATCCAGTCCTGCCGAGTCTCATACAGGCCACAGAAGACCTCACCGACATCATCTCGCCACAACGCAATTTCAGCAGCATCGTCGACCGTACGGAGCCTCAAACAAAAGGGTGAACGGCTCCTGGGAAGAAGAAATCTCATTTGGCCATCTCGCGATTACAGGGAAAATAGAATTCGGGTATCGGCCAACCATAAATTTTCAAAGATTGGTCTTGCATAATCGCAAAAAGCCCAAACATAAAAGGGCAGCATCTCCGTCTCGGCATCATAGTCATCCAGGACCGCCTTAGCGCAGCCAAAGGGCAGCAAGGTCATGCGGCTGATTCGTTCATCATAGGCTTCATCCGTCTCATACGGAAAAGGCTCCCAACAGAGGGGCTGCACGGCGATCAACTCGTCGCCATGCTTCAGATACACCCGGCTGTAATCACAGCAAACCTCATCGTCATAAATCATCAACTTTGCCACCAACTCCCCGTCGATGACCGTATCATCGCTCACGCCGGTCACATAAAAAGCTTCGACAGGCGAAAATTGGATATCCGGATTATGATCGATATGGTACCGCAAAAAACAGTTGTCCGTATACCCGTCGCCGTCCAGATTAGGATTAAGAATAGCACAGCCGATATACACGGGCTCCATAGCCTTTATCCGCTGCCGGAATGCACTTGGCGTTTCAAAGACCCGGCGGGACAGGGACGGCACCTGCCGCAACATTTTCCGGTCAGCCTCGGACGGCCTCTCTCCCTGTGCCAAATAGCGGCTCACGGCGGGAACATCAGCGGGTAAAAAGTCTTCCGGCCTGTAGGATTTCCCCTTATACAGCCCATAGGCTACCGTCAGAATCAACAACCGGGCCAAGCACGACGGCACATCCCCATCCTCCCTGCCATAGGGCTCAATCATACGGCGAACCTCATGGAAATGGCGGCTTAAGCCTTGATCCACGAACTGATTTTCTTCTAATTCATTGATTCCCTGAAACAAATTAAGATAGGCAGCCCCTAAATCATGAATCATCCATCTCATGGCCCGGCGCATCTCATCCATGGCCTCCTTAGGCCCGGAAGCTTCCTCGGCCCAGACGCAGCAATCATATAAACGGGGGAAATCATGCTCCAAAAAACGAAATCTCGATACAGTCATAACCCTATCCTCCCAATTGGCGAATTTCTCACGAATCCCATTGCCGTTATAAGCTCTATTATACAGAACCACCATGACAGAATATGTCCCCGTCAAATATGCTGCTTACCTGATAGCCCTTTCTTTACACCCGATTCAACCGGTCATACCTTTCCTATCTGTCAAAAAAAGCCTTGCCCCATGAAAAAGCAAACCTCAACTTATGCTCCGAGCGCCTCCATTTAGGACTGACAACCATCATTTCACCCTTACCCGTGAATCAATAGAATAACCCAAAATATACAAATGCCGGTACCGGACATCACAAAACAGATGCCCGTACCGGCATTTCTCAAGCAATCTTCATTTTTGCGCCTAGCAGCATACCGGCCCCTTATTGATAGACTCCTTTTCTAAAAAGGAGGCAATTTAACTCCGGGGAATGGGGTAATGTGACGGTCTTGTTAGTATGGTTGACCAAACTTGTTTGGCGGTTTCAGTCCCCTTACGGGGATTTTGGTACTCTGACGACAGTAAAACGTACATTATCTGGGGATGGGAACAATCGTCTCAGTCCCCTTACGGGGATTTGGGTAATGTAACACGCCGCAGCTTATCGGCATTTTTAATAATTCTATTTAGTTTCAGTCCCCTTACGGGGATTTTGGTAATGTAACCCTATCTCCCAGTACCCGCTCTGGGAGCGGGCCTACAGGCGATCTTTTCAAACCTCGGGCTTTTTTCGCTTTTTTCAAGGACCCGGGTGAAAATAAAAATCAGGCGATACCGTTTTTCCGCTTAGTTACGCCATTTTTCGAGCTTTTGAAAACTTTCAAACCTTCGCAGTACCTCGACTTATCTCAAGTATACGTTTTCCGCCAAGCATTATCAAACAACCGCAAGATTATCCCGTAAAGCATCCATAGGAGCAGCCATAACACCAGTCCCGGAGATGGTAGTACCGTAACCAACATTGCTGTACATCATTAATAAATAGTTTTTACGATTTCAGTCCCCTTGCGGGGATTCCCTACAAAATCTCACTTCTCACAAAGAAAGGAGTGTGTTCAATCGTTCTTAACCGTGAGGGGTGCGCGGATTGAAGCATATACGTCGTAGTGTTTCCGTCCCCCTATTGATAGACTCCTTTTTCCTAAAAAAGGAGTCTAATTAAATCCGGGGATTATGGTTCTAAACTTTATTCATGTGTGTTATCGCGTATTATGAAAAGTTTCCGTCCCCTTGCGGGGATTATGGTTCTTAACTGTTGGAACCTTTGCAATGACGCTAAATTCTGGCGGTTTCCGTCCCCTTACGGGGATTTAGGTTCTTAACGAAGGCGCTATATTCTTATCCTTTAAATTCGGAGAGTTTCCGTCCCTTTGCGAGGATTTAGGTTCTTAACTACGGCAAGACGGGGATTGAAGATTTTGGCTATGGGAAAAGGTTTCCGTCTCCTTACGGGGATTATGTTTCTTAACTCTTGGCAGTTGCTGGCGGAACAGCCGGATACTACGATAGGTTTCCGTCCCCTTACGGGGATTAAGGTTCTAAACATAAATATTGAAGTATTTGTAAAGTCAAAAGCTATGGGGGGTTTTCCGTCCCCTTTCGGGGATTAAGGTTCTAAACAAATACAAAATGCTATCTATGAACGCGAAAAATGGCACGAGTTTCCGTCCCCTTACGGGGATTCCCTGCATAAACTCTTTCTTGCCAAGAAAGGAGTCCGTTTAGTCGTTCTTAACAGCCCCCTTACAAACGGCTTCATTACACCGTCGAAAATGGCGTTTGCGGGGCGGATTTAGATAATATAAACTCCATGGATATATTTATATTATACCATATTTTTGAAGTCCCTTGTCGTATATTGAAATACTTTTCGATGGCGCCACTACGAAACACTTTTCTTTAAAAGCGCTCTCTGAAAAAGTGTTTTCATTTTGCCTAAATCTGTTTCGTATGCTATAATATTAGACAAATCAAAGGAATCGATCACCAGTGGACCATTAGGCGTCCGGGCTGAGGTATTTATACCAGTAAGCCAGTGATCGGTTCTTTTTTTGTTTATCTTTTTCCCATCTATTTCGCTACCAATCAACACCTGTGATTTCAAAAACCAACCATGTGATACGGTCAATCATGACCGCATCCGACGATATCGGAATTTTGACGAACCTCAAAATAAGACTGTATTCAAAAAAGAGACCCTCCCATCAAAAGGCAAGTCTCCTTTACGCTCCACCAGCCCTATTTAGGAATGGCAATATGATATTGTTCATTCATGGCCGCATCGGGCTGTATTTTGATTTTGATGTTCCGCGAGATAAGGCCGTGTTTATAAAGAGTTCGGCTGATTTTTCCGCCCATATACATGGGATGAGGCCAGTTATCGTGGTTATCCCCCTTCGGCACGCGAAGAACCATTTCGGTCTTGCCTTCACGATCAGCTGCTTGAATCTGTTCAATCAAGTTATAATCGATTTCATAACAAACGGAAGGCGGCACGCTTCCCATCGTACTTTCGGCAAATCCTTGCCCGCCGAGACCGACTTCAACAGCGAAAAACAGCACCAATAGCGGCCCGACAAAGACACTTTTCCCATACTGTTTGAACACATAGGCCAGGGACAAGGCCATCAATAAGACGGTCCAAATGATAAAGGAGATAAAGACGTCGCTGCGGCCGATGTAGCCCGGGCTGGCCTTGGCGCAGACTAGTAATAAATAGAGAGCAGACACGAGCGACGTACCAAGATACATCCCAATCAGCAGGTATCCCTTATCTTTTTTACGATAACTGCTATATATGGCTGCGGCGATGGTAAGAACACCGACGACGGCGACATCGACGCTTATTCGCCCGATCATAGACAGAAAGATTTTTCCCGTTTCACCGATCCCGGAAAGACTCATGCTCCTGCCGATATCATGAGCCCGGCCGCCGTGAGATTCGAACACGAGAGCCAGAAGCCAAACTGCGATGATGCCGATATAAAAAGCATTTCCCTTTACAAAAGCCTTATATCCGCCATGTTCTTTGAGATAAGCGAAGAACTTAAAGACCAGTACAGAACCGACATAGGCTGCCAAAATAATATTGGATAAGGCGTTGGAAAAAATAGCCAGATAGATACAAAACAACAGTACACTGCGTCGTCCCGGGCTCAAATTCAAAGCTTCATGAGCGATATCAAAGCGGGCCAAATACAGCACGACACAAAGGTTGACTAGGGCCGGGATCACATAGTGATAGATGCAGGTCAAATTACCACTGCCAAAGAGATACGGCACGGGCGATGATTTTTCATAGAAAAGGGCAAAATGAAAGAGGAAAAATAGAGCCGTGACCAACATATTGGCATAGTCTGACAGCGAAAGCCAGCGTTCGACGAGTTTAAAGAAGAGATACATATAAAGACTGATAAGGCCGGCCATTACCAAAGCGGACGTCAAGGAAATAGCCGAGATATAGTCGCCAATGAGCGGATAGACAACATAGGCAGCTACGAGTCCGACTAAGGGAAAGAGCGTTTCCGGAAGGACCTTAATCGGATTATAGGCCCCGGTCATAGGAACTGTTTTTCGCAATATCGACAGGTTCAACCAGTCGTCTCCGTCATAAGGAACTAAGGGATGGGCTGTCGTAAAAAAGATGACGATGCTCAGAAAGATGAGTCCAAAAAATATACCTCGCCGATAATTAAAGATGCTTTTACTTCCCATACTTGCAGACCTCCCTGACCTTATCCTGATTCATGACCCGGTCGCCATTGACGTCCTGCACCAAATAAAGAGGCCGGAATTTGCTTTCATTGAAGACCCGTCCCAAGTATTCACCAATGATACCTAAGAAGGAGAGCTGGACGCCGCCGATGAAGAGGATGATTGAAATGAGTGACGGATACCCCGGCACGTCTTCACCAAAAAGAATCGTCCGCCCGATGATAAACAGCATATAGATCATGGCAATAAAGGCTAGGAAAATGCCGACATAAGTCGCAGCCCGCAGAGGCGCCGTGGTAAAACTGGTAATGCCTTCGATGGCCAAGTTGAGGAGTTTCCAATAGTTCCACTTAGTCTTGCCGGCAGCCCGGGCATCGCGGTCAAAGAGGATTTCCTTCTTTTCAAAACCGATCCAGCTGAATAGGCCCTTATTGTATCGCTGAGATTCGCGCATCATCCGAAGGGCATTCAAACACTGGCGGTCGAGGAGACGAAAATCACCGACGTCACGCTGCATGGGCGCATTGGAAAGTTTTTGCAAAATCGTATAAAAAGCATGGGACGACCATTTCTTGAAAAAGGTTTCCCCGGCACGGCTGCGCCGTTTGGCACTGACGTCCTGATAGCCCTTTTCCCACCAGCTTATCATCTCGGGAATGAGTTCCGGCGGATCCTGCAAATCGGCATCCATGATGATGGCCGCATCACCGGTCAAATAATCGATGCCTGCCGTCATGGCGATTTCCTTGCCAAAATTACGGGACAAATTGACGTACGACACGCGGTCATCCTTCTCCCGCAATTCGTGCATAATCGAAAGCGTCCCATCCTTACTGCCGTCATTGACAAACATAAATTGGAAATCATAGGCCGAAATCCCATCGATGACGGCTGCCGTGCGGCGATAAAACTCGTGCAGCACAGCCTCTTCATTATAACAAGGCACCAAAATCGAAATCAGCTGCCTTCCCTGTCGTCTCTCCACTTCATTCATTTCCTCAGCCACTTCTTGCGTCCTTTCCTAATCTAACTGCTCTCATCAGTCAAAATCTCGGTAAAAAGCGAGCCCTATATCCATCGCGGTATAGAACTCGCTTCTTCTATAAAAATTGTTCGTCCTGATTAACGTCCCAAGACCTTATCTGCCATCTTCAAGGCACTTTCGACGGTGTCGTCCATATCGTAGTACTTATACTCTGCCAGGCGGCCGCCGAAGATGACGTTCTGCTCTTTTTCGGCAAGGGCAGCGTATTTAGCATAGAGTGCCTGATTGGGCGCATCATTAATGGGATAGTACGCTTCCTGGCCCGGTTCCCAGTCGGCCGGATATTCTTTGGTCACATAGGTTACGGGCTGGGTTCCGAATTCAAAGTGCTTGTGTTCAAGAATACGCGTATACGGCGTTTCCGCATCGGTATAATTCATGACGGCCACGCCCTGATGATTTTCTTCTTCCAAGCGTTCCGTTTCAAAACGGAGGCCGCGGTATTCCAAACGGCCGAGCTGATAGCCGAAGTATTCATCGATGGGACCCGTATAGACGATGTTTTTGGCGATTCCTTCATAGTCGCTGCGGGACGCATTATAATCGACGCCAGTCCGGACTTCAATGCCTTCTAAGAGGCCCTTGATGAGGACATTATAGCCGCCGATGGGAATCCCCTGATAGCGGTCATTGAAATAGTTGTTGTCAAAGGTATAGCGCACAGGCAGGCGTTTGATGATGAAGGCCGGAATTTCGGTGCAGGGCCGTCCCCACTGCTTTTCCGTATAGCCTTTAATGAGTTTCGTATAGATATCCGTTCCGATAAGGGAAATGGCCTGTTCTTCGAGGTTCTGAGGATCCGTGATTCCCGCTTCTTCCCGCTGCTGAGCAATCTTGGCTGCCGCTTCTTTCGGCGTGCGGACGCCCCACATCTTGGTGAAGGTATTCATGTTGAAAGGAAGGTTGTACAATTCCCCCTTATAATTCGCTACCGGAGAATTGACATAATGATTGAATTCCACGAACTGATTGACATAGTCCCACACGACCTTATTCGACGTATGGAAAATATGAGCGCCGTACTTATGAATGTGAATGCCTTCCTTCTCCTCACAGTACACATTGCCGCCGACATAATCGCGCCGTTCCAAAACAAGGCAAGACTTCCCGGCATTCGTCATCTCACGAGCAAAGACAGCCCCAAACAACCCGCTGCCAACAATCAGATAATCATACATAAAGCAAACCTCCTGTAAAATACCGCATAATGATTTTATTATACCATATGGCCCATTATCTAACCACCGGCCATTTATCGGATAAACCAAAAACACCTTGGATTTATGCTGATATGATTCATAAATCCAAGGTATTTCTATATGTTACTCACTCTAACCAACCGGTCCTTCCTCTGTCATATGACGTCTCAACTTTGACAATCCCTGTTTTACTTGGTATCCGACACCGGCTTTGCTAAGGCAGTGTTCTTTTGCCAGCTGACTGTAGGAATCGCCGTCAATGACATGCTTCACAATCATCTCTCGATGAAGTTCCGGCAATATCTCTAAGGTCTGATCCAGCTCCAGGCTTATTTCGGTCTGCAAGTATTTATGTTCCGGGCAATAGCGTTCAGAAGCCAGTGCGTTTTCGGGTAAATCCGTCACGGTATCCTATCAAGGATACTTTTTTTAACTTTTTTATTGATAGCATGTATGCTGATACGTTTCGCGACGAAATTGATTATAAACCGAAGCTACCATCACTTTAGTCACGGGCTCCGGTTGATTCAGATCATACTTAAAAATGCACTGAAGGGCCCCCTGATACGCCGTAGAAAGGGCTTCACCAAAACTCTGATAATAATCTTGATATTCCTCCTGATATGCCTTAGCCAGCTTACAGAGGAAGGGATCAAATTCCCGAATCACTTCTTCCATTGCCAAGGTATCGCCGCGCTGTGCCGCACGGACACAGTGTCTCAACTGGACCGTCATACAATCAACTCCTTACTTAAATTTTTTAGATTAGAAACACCCCTCACTACTTCCTCACATTTCTCATCAAAAATTCAGATACGGAAAATACCCTGAGCGGCACATGCCGCCCAAGGTATCCCCCTGTATTACGACAACGCTTATTCGAGCGTTTCGACTTTACGTGTTACGATCTGGCTGTCTTTCAAAGCCATCAGGTTGCCGCCGTCGTCGGTCGCAAAGATTTTCGAATCGACGATGGCATTGGCTGCTGCATCGACGGTCGCTTTGTCGAGGTCAGCCTTCGGCGAAGCGATGGAATAGCTGACGTTTTTGTTAATGCCGTCGACGAAGGTCAGGCGCAGCGTTTTCGTTTCCGATTTAATAGCCATTGGTTTCTCTCCTTTCTGTTTAGATTGCCGGAAGACCCGAAGGCCCTTCCTTAGCCCGTGATCTCGTTTTCGACAACTTCACGGACGGTCACGATGGGATTTTCGTACAAGGTGCCGATTGCATCGACAGCCGTGATGACACTGGCTGCGTCGGCTCCGACGACGAGGTTGCGCATCAAGACCGATTTGCTCCGCGTTTCGCCGTATTCGTCCGGATAGGACAAGACCAGCTTCAATTTGCTGGACACTGCACTGCGTTCTGCCATGGTTCATGCCTCCTTTCTTTAAAAATTATGTGTGAATCGGGTATGCACCCGTTACATCAAACAAAGTTATGCGGCTTCGCCCCAGAGGGCGGCCCCTTTCATCTGGGCCGGGTACTGCATGATGCCCGTGGCAATGGCCCTGGCCGCAGCATCTTTATGGGCCTCGTAGCGGCGCCAGTCGCAGTCGTTGTCAAGGAAACAGACTTCGACGAGGACTGCAGGCATCATGGTGCTGCGCAGGACGAAGAGCCCCGGCCGTTCTTTGAGGCCCCGGTTGGGCAGGTTCAAGACGGCTTTTAAGTTGGACTGGATACAGTGCCCGAGCATCAAACTTCCCGTCGAGCCCGAGATCAACGTTTCCGTCCCGCTGGCCCTGCCATTGAAAGCGTTAAAATGAAGGGAAATAAAGAGGTCGCAGTCTTCACTATTGGCCTCGTCACAGACGGCATAGAGATTGTCGTTCTGTCCGAAGCGTACGGCAATGCCGTTATCTTCGAGATAGGACATGACGAGGCAGGCCAATTCATAGGCTGCGTCACATTCCCTGAGGTCAAGGCGCGGATTGACGGCGCCCGAATCAAGCAACCGGTCGTGGCCGGCGTTCACATAGACTTTCATAATGCTCCTTTCTTAAAACTCACTTCTCGTTCCGATTTCCACACTGGCCGTTTGGCCGCCGATGGCGATGCCCTGAATGGCCCGTTTCTTCACCGGGCAGGGACAGACGTCGGTCCGTCCGCATTCGGCATAAGGCCTGATGGGAAGCAGGATGGCGCTGGCCCTTTGCAGGATGAAGATGAGTTTCCTCTTGTCGAGGTTTCGTAAGAAACGAAAGAGTTGGTTCATAGGTTCTCCTTTCTTTATGCAATTTTACGGATGACTAAAGTAATCATGCCGTTATCATTCAATTCCATATAGGTCCGGTAGGGGCTTCCGGCCGCAATTTCGGACTCCCGGGTACTCATGCAGTTCATGATATCGAGACAGTTGCGCCTAGCCGTCGCTTCGCTGATATCGGGGAAGAACTGGCGGGCGAAGTCCATCACATGGGGACTCATGGCCCCGTATTCTTTGGGCCTCTTTTCCCGAATCCGTTCCATAGTCTCCGTCACGCGCCGTTTCGTTTCCGGGCTCATCGCCATAGAGACAGGCGTAGCCTCGTAGACGCGGCGGTTCATCTCTCTTCGCATCTGCTGCCATTCGGAGACAATCTCAGAAATGGACGGCGAAAATTTATGCGAAGCAACAAGCCTATTCGCCAAGTCCTTGGCCTGGGTCACCGATATGGCGGAGCCCAGATTTTCCTTCAGCGTCTCGACGAAGATGTGGTTTATATTCTGGTTCTCCCCGTAACACGCCGTCAATATACTCATCAAAGTTCGCATAGCCATTGTACTTATCTTCCTTTCGTTTGCCGCGCATGGGTCGTCCGTTGCTGTTCTTCAAAATGGCGGCAATGTAGTTTATATTATTGACCTTGTTTTCGTGAGCCATTTCAATGGCCGTACAAGTGGGTTCGCTGCCCCACATGTTTTCCAAGGTGATCAAGCGATGAGCAAAATCGCCCTGCATGGGTCCGAAGAGGTCCTGATATGTTTGGACCGAGGCGTAGCCCGTCACAGCCTTTGGCGTCGTCACAGCTTCTCCTGTAAGCCGTTCCGGTCCCGATTGGGACTCTTCCCCTTCATCCGTAGCAGGAATCTCTTTCTGGGGCATGTCACCCACCTTTTCAGCTACGACAGCTTCTTCGACGAGCTCATCGATGGGCAGGGCAACCGGTTCTTCGTCCGGAGTATCCGGATGGTCTT
>ENA-OQAB01000321-OQAB01000321.1-human-gut-metagenome-genome-assembly--contig:-NODE-321-length-27691-cov-4.055036_pt1 | contig 27691 bp, 25 predicted proteins | sample MGYA00242490_ERZ504517 | MGnify/ENA primary metagenome ERZ504517 (study PRJEB26092, sample SAMD00036298) | human gut metagenome | host: Homo sapiens | study: EMG produced TPA metagenomics assembly of...
TTCCCCCGCCGGATCAGATCCATACAGGTTTCCAGCTTAGCCGAACCGGATCTCCATCCCTCCAGGCACAATCCGGGATCGCAGCAGATCTGCCGCAGGCGCATAAGACCGGAAAGGATCTGAAGCTTTGCCCCATTTCCCGGCATATCCTGAGAAAATGTACGTTTCAGTTCCAGGGCTTTAGCCACATAAAGCATCCTCTGCTCTCCCTCCAGATGGGAATATACCACCTGCTCGATCTTATCAGGAAGCTCTTTTAATACATCCTTTTTCACACGGCGCAGCACAAAGGGACCAATCAGCCGCTTCAGCTTCAAAAGCGCCTCCTGATCCTGATCTCTTAAAACCGCCACCTCATACTCTTTATGAAAAACCGACGGACCAAATAAAAAGCCTGGCATCAGGTAATCAAAAATGCTCCACAGCTCTCCCAGCCTGTTTTCCACCGGCGTCCCCGTAAGCGCAAACCGTGACTGTGCGCTGACTGCCTTTACCGCACGAGCGCTCTGTGTGGCTGCATTTTTAATATACTGGGCCTCGTCAATAATCTGAAATCGGAAACGGATGTCCTGATAAAGAGAAATATCCCGTTTTAAAAGATCGTAGGATGTGATCAGGATCTGGCAGAACGAAGGATTTTCCCTTACAGACTGCAGCAGTTCCCCTCTGGCCGTACTGGAGCCGGCCAAAGACCAGACGCGCCGTTTCGGAGCAAACCTCCTGATCTCACATTCCCAATTATATACCAGAGAAGCCGGACAGACAATAAGGCTGGGAAGCGTCTCCCCCGCGTGTAGGCATCCTCCAAAAGAGCAATGGTCTGAAGCGTTTTTCCAAGCCCCATATCATCCGCTAAAATCCCGCCAAACCCGTACTGATCCAGAGTTTTCATCCAGCGATATCCTGTTTTCTGGTATTCTCTCAGCACACCTTCCAAAGCCTCAGGGAGCGGATCTGAGCTGTCTTCTACAGAACGGATCCCCCGGATCACAGCCTTAAACAACCGGTCTCTGTTAAAAGCGCCACTCCTGACCCCTCTTTTAAAAGATGATCCACATACAAAGCCCCGATTAGGACGGGATGCCGGATCTGTCCTGCTTCCAGTTCTTTTTTCGTTATGCCAAGTTCCTTTGCCAGGCGCATCACTGTATAGATGCCCCCTTCTCCCAGCTCTAAAAACTGTCCTGTTTTTAAACGGTAATACTTCTTTTTCTGGCTGTAGGCCTCCAGGATTTTTGTCAGTTCCTTCACAGAAAACTCTTCCGGATCCACCGTAAGCTCCAGCCACCCGGCTGCCAGACGTACCTCTGCTTTTATCCCTGGTGTTCGGATCACTCTCCAGTTTTTCATATTTTCTGCCAGATAAACCTCTCCCAGAGCCTTAAATTCATCCATCCCGGTACCCAGCAGACGATACAGGGCATCCTCATCCTTGCGGATCACCAAACGTCCGTCTGTGCTGCTTTTGCATTTAAAATACGTTCCAATGACCTGGCTGATCTTAAATTCCCCCGGTACATCCCGACAGACCGTTCTGGGAAGCGCTTCATCTTCTATGGGATGAAACCTGTATTCTCCATAAGACAGATATGGCTCCATATAGAGCGTTCCATCTTCTCCTGCTTCAAAGTAAAACTCTGCCTTTAACGGTTCCGGCTCATACTGGTCTAATTCCACTTCCTCCAGACGGATCCGGCTGTATCCTTGGATCCGTTTTAATACTCGCTGCTGAAAAAGAGGAATATCCTTATCTGCTATCAGGATCTGGCTTTCTCTGTCTGTGCGGATCTGTTCCAGGAAAATCGCTGCCGAACGTGAAAATGCTTCACTGCAGCAATACAGACGCTTTCCGGCTGCAAGATATAAATGACGGCTTCCTCCAAAAACTGCCTGCACTGCCTGAGGGGTTTCCTGTTCACCATCCTGTTCCAGAACCCCCTCCAAACGTACCCGAATACCATCTCTCCCGTACCGGCTTACCAGAACCGCCAGTTCCGGCTCTGAGCATTCCAGAGAAAATATCCCTCCGCTGCCCTGAGGCAGGCGAACCTCCAGCCCTTTTTCTCCTGATGTATTTTTTAATAAAATCTCAAAAAACCGATCCCGGTCCAGTCTGCCTAAAGTCACGCGTCTGAGAGCCTTCTGATGCTCCATAAGCTCCAGGATCAGATCCACGAGCAGCCTCGATACCGGTTCAAAGACCGTTCTTTGATGATGGAAGGCCAGCTCCTTTCCATAGGATACGTAAGCTCCCCCCTCTAGGGCTGTACAGAAGGCCGGAAGATCTCTCAATGCATACATACGCTCTCTTCCGATCTTAAATTCCGCCTGTATATCCCGGCCTTCCAGAAACAACACTGGTTCGATACGTACCTGGGAGCCCTCCTCTTCTTCCAGAATATCCGCTACTGCACGGTTTGTATACTCCCGGATCATGGCATGAGCCTGAAAAGAAGTACGGATCGGAGGCTTCAGGGCTTCCTTTTTATATTTCTTATAATATGCAAAAAGGGCCTCCCCATGGGCGCAGATGCCCCTGTAAGAATTCCCTTCTGCACAGGTACAGGAATAATCCCTTACCTGGTCATTTTTAAGATACAGCTGAACCTTATAAGTATGGGCCTGGTCTTCTACCAGGCCCTTTACACCAGCCTCTCCTTTCCAAAAGCTGCTGGTTTCCATTTTTTCAATCTTCATTGACATGAAATCCATCCTGCCTTTACAGGCTCTGGTTTACATCCGCTCCGGCGCTTCGATCCCCAGAAGGCCGATACAAGTCTCAAGCACCCGCTTAGTAAGGGTGATCAGGCCGATGTAGCTGTCCTTTCTGGCCTCATCTTCCTCAGAGAGGATCTTGGTATCGTGGTAAAAACTGTTAAATGCATTAGCAGTCTCATAGACATACTGGCAGATCTTGTGCGGAGCTGTTTCTGCAAAGCTGTTTTCCAGTACCTCGCTGTATTTTGCCAGCTGAAGCATAAGGGCCTTTTCAGAAGCTCCTGCTGCCGGAAGGATCTTTTTCTCAGCGGCCAGCTCGCTGACACTTCCTCCATTTTCCTTGTATTTTCCAAGAATGGACTTAATACGCACAATGGTATAAAGGATGTAGGGACCTGTATTTCCTTCAAAGGAAATAAACCGATCCATATCAAATATATAATCCTTAGAAGCCTGATTGGACAGATCGCCATACTTTAACGCAGCAAGGCCCACTACCTTTGCAGTCTCCCTTGCCTCCTCTTCTGATACAGTACGGTTTTCCATGATGCGGTTAAATACAGCCTCATCAATATCTGAGATCAGCTTTTCCAGACGCATCACGCCGCCTTCTCTTGTTTTAAAAGGCTTTCCGTCCTTGCCGTTCATGGTGCCGAAGCCCAAAAAGATCATCTTTGTATCCGGCTTTACGATTTCTGCCTTTCTGGACACCCGGAATACCTGCTCAAAATGCATAGCCTGGCGCTTATCTACTACATAAATATAGCGATCTGGTTTAAAATCCTGTTCCCTCTCAACGATCGTGGCAAGATCAGAGGTAGCATAAAGGGAAGCTCCGTCTGATTTACGGATCAGACAGGGAGGAATCTCCTTAGTATCGCCCTCTTGGGCCACATCCACAACCAGGGCGCCCTGGCTTTCATAGGCCAGTCCTTTGTCAATGAGCATCTGCACCATATGGTCAATATATGGCTCTGCGTCGCTTTCGCCCTTCCAGAGATCGAAATCTACATTTAAATTAGAGTAATTCTTCTTAAGGTCTGCCACAGATACAGCCAGAATGTGATCCCAGATGGCTCTGAAGGGCTTATATCCCTTCTGAAGCTTTAAGGTCGCCTGATGAGCTCTCTCCTTAAACGCTTCATCCACCTTTGATTTGGCGCTGGCTGCCGGATAAATCTCCTCCAGCTCACTGATGGTAAAGGGAGCCTCTGTGGGATACTCACCCGTATAGGATTCATCAAAGTATACCAGTTCCGGTTTTCTGTCCCTTAATTCTTCGATGATCAGACCCATCTGCAGTCCCCAGTCGCCCAGATGAACATCACCGATCATCTCATATCCCATAAAACGGCCCATGCGCTTGATGCTCTCTCCGATAATAGCAGAACGCAGATGGCCCACATGAAGGGGCTTTGCCACATTGGCGCCGCCGTAATCCACGATGATCGTTTCCTTCTTTTCAGGTTCTTCCAGTCCCAGCTTGTCCGCCTCTGCCATACCCTTCATATAATCTGCCAGAAACGCCTCTGACAGCTTCAGATTGATAAAACCAGGCATCACAGCCACTGCTTCGCCAAACATGGGCTGCTCCCTTTCTGCTGTCAATTTTTCCACTACCGCATTTGCAATATCAATCGGCTTGGTTTTATACGCCTTGGCTGCTGCCATGGCTCCGTTGCACTGATACTCGCACAGATCCGGCCGGTTGGACAAAACCACCTTGGCAAATTTATCCTCATAGCCGCAGGCTGTAAAGGCCGCCTTAAGCTTCTGCTCCATCAGATCCAGAATTTTCTTCACTCCACGTTTCTCCTTTTCTGCACTTCTTATAGATGCAAAACTGCCCCGGCAGTGAAGCCGGAGCAATCCTACATTTTCTCACATACAAATGAATTATACACGGGACAGATACTCGCCGGTTCTTGTATCGATCTTGATCCTGTCGCCGATCTCTACGAACAGCGGTACGCTTACAACAGCGCCGGTCTCTACAGTTGCAGGCTTGCTTGCACCGGTTGCTGTATCGCCCTTAAAGCCCGGCTCTGTATCTGTGATCTCCAGCTCTACAAAAAGAGGAGGCTCTACAGAGAATACGTTGCCGTTGTAGGAGCAGACCTTGCAGATCTCGTTTTCCTTAACGAACTTTAACGCATCGCCGATCAGATCCTGGTTTAATGCCAGCTGCTCGTAGTTCTCTGTGTTCATAAAGTTGTACAGATCGCCGTCTGCATACAGATACTGCATATCTACACGGTCAATTCTTGCTGCCGGGAATTTCTCAGTTGGACGGAAGGTGCGCTCAACCACACCGCCGTTGATCACATTTTTTAACTTGGTACGTACGAAAGCAGCGCCCTTGCCTGGTTTAACGTGCTGGAACTCAAGGATCTGCACTACCTGTCCTTCGATCTCCAGTGTAATTCCATTTCTAAAATCGCCTGCTGATATCATAAAGATATTCCTCCTTAACGTTCTTTGTACAGGACGCTTTTCTCTCCAGCGCCCGCCAGGGCATGACCTGCCTTTGGCGGTCCCCTGTATATCTAATCTTTTATATTTTATACTATGTGTCCATGTTTTTCAAGTTCTTTTTACGGCTTTTTCTGTAAAAATAAAGCACAGGCCGTTCCAGATACCGTTTGAGCACGATCTGTATCTCCTCTTTAGGGTCAATGGGCTTTACAAGAATGCTTTTAAGTCCTGCCCGGTTTGCTCCATATACGTCCGTAAACAGCTGGTCTCCCACAAAGAGAGTTTCCTTCGGCCCTGTCCCCATACAGGCCATGGCATTTTTATACCCTCTCTTTGAGGGCTTTCCTCCCTTATGGATATAAGGACTTTTCACCTGCGACGCAAAAGGCTTTACTCTGGCTTCTTTATTATTAGAAAGAAGACAGGTTTTAAATCCCAACTTTTTTAAATGTTCAAACAAAGCAATGGCTCTCTCATCGGCAGGTGCGCCATGAGGCACCAGCGTATTGTCAATATCAAAGATCACGCCCTTAATCCCCCTGTCCTTCCAGGTTTCAAAGGGGATATCATATGTGGAGTCCCAAATTTCCTGAGGGTAAAATGGTTCAAACATAATCCTTTTGCCTTTCTCCTATTTTTGAGAAGTTTTCCCAGCTCCTCCATAAAGGTGCTCACGTCCTTAAACTCTCTGTACACGGAAGCAAAACGCACATATGCAACCTCGTCCACCTGCTTAAGCTTTTCCATAACCAGTTCACCGATCACCGCAGTAGATATCTCTCTCTCCTCCCGATTAAAAATCTGATTCTCAATCTCATCGATCATAACTCCGATCTGCTGGGGAGATACGGGGCGCTTATGGCAGGAGTGGATGATACCGGCTTCAATCTTGGAGCGGTCATATGCCTCTCTGGTATTATCCTTTTTAATCACCATAAGGGGCATGGTTTCCAGTTTTTCATAGGTTGTAAAACGCTTCCCGCAGCGCTCGCACTGGCGGCGTCTGCGGATGGAACTGTTATCGTCTGCGGGACGGGAATCAATTACTTTCGTATCTGCTTCATTACAATAGGGGCATTTCATATGGCTTGCACTTCCCTTCTTTATATAAAATGATGACAATTTATGTCTTTATTTGCATTTATTTTAACCGAAACACTTCTCAAGTGCAAGAACTTTGTAACCAGACCAATGAAAATCATTGGATGGATCGGAATTTTTTTGCTATAATAAAAAAACAAACTATACTGCAGTGAAAGGCGGATCAAAATGAATTGTGTATATGTAAGAAATCTGCGTCTGGGAGAAGGCACTCCCAAGGTCTGTATTCCTCTTGTGGGAGCTTCGGATGAAGCTCTTTTTGAGGAGATCAAAGCGCTCTCTTCCTATCCGGCGGATCTGGTGGAATGGCGGACAGACTACATGAATGATATTTTTAATGAAGGGCGGCTGACTGGTCTTCTTCCCCGTCTCAGAAAACATTTGGGAAATACGCCTCTTATTTTCACCTTCCGTACCACAAAAGAAGGCGGACAGCGCCAGGCCTCGCCTCAGCAATATAAAACACTGGCTATGGAGGCAATCGCCTCCGGCTGTATCGATCTGATCGATATCGAACTTTTCTCTGATCCGGACAGCATTACAGAGCTTACAGCTCTTGCAAAAGAAAAAGGAGTAAAAACCATTTTTTCCAGTCATGACTTTTACTCCACCCCCTCCTGCGGAGAACTCCTGTCACGGCTGCGCCACATGGAAAAACTGGGAGCCGATATTGCAAAAATCGCCGTGATGCCCCGGTGTCCGGAAGATGTGCTTACGCTGCTTACAGCTACCGTTACAGCCCGACGCCAGCTCACCTGTCCTGTAGTCACCATGGCCATGGCGGGAACAGGGCTCATCAGCCGTGTCTGGGGGGAAATCTTTGGCTCCTGTCTTACTTTTGGTCTGGCAGGACAGGCATCCGCTCCCGGACAGATCGATGCCAGAGAGCTAAAATGTGTGCTGGATATTCTTCATAATAATCTGTAGCAGACATAGGGTATTTCTATAATAGTAAATATATTTCATTTTCAGTAATTCCCCTTCCCTTTCAGCAAAAAATGTGTTAGTTTTTAGTCAGTGTTTCCTTACAGAGTGCCGGTTCATCCCCCCCAACAGCTCCGGCACTCCCTTCCAAAGTCAAAAGCCCGCACAAGCTTTTCATACAGCTTTTTCTTATAAAACGACTGCCTGCCAGTGATCCCCCGTCACTGGCAGGCAGTCGTTTAACACTTTACCTTTTCCTCTACATTCTTTTCCTTCACATCCACCAGGATAATATCATTTCCGACCTGGCAGATATCGCAAAAGGGAATGATATACTCCTTTTCCCTCCCCAGAAAACCGCAGATGCATCCGGGCCCCGGAACGATCAAAGCGGTCATGCATCCCGTTTTCATATCAAAATCCACATCTCCTACGAAACCCAGGCGTTTGCAGTCCTTTATATTTATGACCTCTTTCTGTTTGAGATCGCAAATCGTCATTTTTCCCCTCCTGCCTGGCAGTTTTATTTCTTATCCATATATACGCAGAAAGAGCCGGAAGTATTCATTTTCCGGCCCATTCTGCTCCCTATGCACAGGGAATTTCAAATATAAAATTTAGAATACAGGGACAACCGCACCCTCATAGGTACTTTCCATAAATGATTTTACCTCATCACTCGTAAGCGCCTCAATGAGAGCCTTTGTTTTTGGACTTTCCTCTTCACCCGCTCTTACGGCGATCACGTTTCCGTAGGTCTGGGCTGCCAGAGATTCCGCGTCCTCTGTTGCCAAAGCGTCGCTTACCTTTAAGCCCGCCTCGATGGCATAGTTTCCGTTGATAACTGCCACATCGCCGTCCTGTAAGGAACGGGGAAGCTGGGCTGCCTCGATCTCTACAATATCAAGGTTCTTTGGATTTTCTACAATATCATTTTTCGTTGCTTCCAGACCTGCATCCTCCTTTAAGGTGATCAGGCCCTGGGCCTCTAAAAGAAGAAGGGCTCTTGCCTCATTTGTCAGGTCATTTGGAACAAGAACGGTTCCCTTTTCCGGAATCGCGTCTAAAGAAGCGCTCTTTCCTGCATAGATACCAAAGGGCTCATAGTGGATCACCGCCACACCGGAAAGCTCTGTGCCGTTCTGGGCATTAAAGGAATCCAGATAAGGCTGGTGCTGGAAATAGTTTGCATCCAGATCACCGGAATCCAGCGCATTGTTCGGAAGCACATAATCTGTGTACTCTACAATCTTTAAGTCATAGCCTTTAGAAGCCAAAACCTCTCTGGCAGCCTCCAGAATCTCCGCATGGGGGCAGGGCTTGCGCCTACGGTCAGCTCTTCCAGTTTTTCAGGGCTCTCTTTCTTCTCCTGTCCTGCATCGGCTTTGCTTTCCTGCTTTTCTGCCGCTGCTGTTGTCTCCTCGGCCGGTTTGGAGCAGCCGGTTAACAGGGATGCAGCTAATGCTGCTGCGATTACTGCTGTTTCTAATGTCTTTCTTTTCATAATAGTTCCTCCTCTTTTCAGGCCCAGGGCCCTGATATGTATTCTGCGGTTTTTAAGCCGCTTAAGATCCGTTTTACCGGATCCTCTTATCGCTCTTTCTTGATATGCGCATAAATACTTCCTGAACAATCTGTACGATCACTACAAGAAGGGCTACTGTAATGAGCATCATCTCTGTCTCATATCTGTGGTAACCGTAACGGATGGCAATATCTCCCAGACCGCCTGCACCTACCGTACCTGCCATGGCAGAGTAGCCGATGATCGTTGTAATGGAAATGGCAGCCCCCACTAAAAGGGATGGCTTGGCCTCTGGAAGAAGCACCTTCCATATAATCTGTCCCGCAGACGCACCCATGGACTTGGCTGCCTCGATCACTCCTGCGTCAACCTCCTTTAAAGAGGACTCCACCATACGGCTGATGTAAGGAAACGCGGAAATCACCAGAGGCACTACCGCTGCATTGGGTCCGATGATCTTTCCTACGATCATGCGGGTAAATGGGATGACCATTACAAGAAGGATGATGAAGGGAATGGAGCGAAGGAGATTGATCACAACGCCAAGCACCTTGTTAAACAACGGAAAGGGACTGATTCCATCCCTGTCTGTGACTACAAGGGCAATTCCCACGGGAATACCGATCACATAGGATAAAAATGAGGAAAGTGAAACCATGTATATGGTTTCCCAGATTCCTTTTAAAAGCATATCGATCGTTGTCTGATCAAAGGTCATCTCTAGTGCACCTCCTCAAATGTTACTCCGGCTGTTCTCAGATAATTGCAGATCCGGTCTGCATCCACGGTATCCTCAGGAAGCTGCAGAAGCATCTGCCCCATAGCCTTTCCCTCGATATCTCTGGTATCCGCATGCATGATATTCACCGGGGCCTTGCAGGCCAGGATCATATTTGCGATGATCGGCTCAGAGGATTCCCGTCCGTCAAAAATCACACGGATCATACGGGAACCGCCGAAATTCTTTGTCTGATCAGAGGTATCTCCTAAAATCAGCTGGCGTCCGATATCAGATTTGGGACCGGAAAAGATATCCGATACCTTGCCCGACTCTGCAATATGGCTGTGGTCGATGATCGCCACCCGGTCGCAGATGGCCTCAATGACTGCCATCTCATGAGTGATCATGATCACTGTGATCCCCATTTCCCGGTTAATCTTTTTTAGCAGCTCCAAAATGGACTTTGTCGTATTGGGATCCAGGGCGCTTGTTGCCTCATCGCATAATAAAACTCTGGGATTTGTCGCCATGGCTCTTGCAATGGCAACTCTCTGCTTCTGTCCGCCGGAAAGCTGGGCCGGATATGCGTTCATCCGCTCTTCCAGTCCAACCAGCTTTAACAGCTCCTTTGCCCTCTCTTTGGCCTTTCTGCTGTCCATATGAGCAATCTCCATGGGAAAGCACACGTTCTGCAGCACATTTCTCTGGGCCAGCAGGTTAAACTGCTGAAAGATCATTCCCATGGACTGTCTTGCCAGACGCTTTTCCTTTTCCTTCATGGCGGAAAGATTTTTTCCCTCAAAGATTACCCGGCCGGAGGTAGGTTCCTCCAGATAGTTGATACAGCGCACCAGGGTACTCTTTCCTGCTCCGGAAAGACCGATGATACCAAAAATCTCTCCCCGGCGGATTTCCAGATTGATGTCATCTAAAGCAGTCACGGTCCCGTTTGACGTGGCAAACTGTTTGCCCAGACCTTCCAGGCGTATGATGGCCTCTTCTTTATTCTGATCCATTTCTTCATTCCTTTCTCTAATCCTTCCCCTGTTTCCCATCCTCCGGCTAAGAAACAAAACGGGGCCGCAGTCCTGCACGGACCTGCAACCCCGAATGATACGTTCTCCAAAATATATTGATATCATGATTCCAAATCCATACAGATCGTTTCCCATTCAGTTTTCAAAGCACGCGGATACACAGCACATGTACATGCTGTTCATCATATCCATATTCTGCATGGCTTTGAACTGATTCATGAAAATCCTCCTGCCTGGACTGGTAATCATTTCCTATAATACTGCTAGGAATAATGTCAGTTTTAAAGATACCGCACTTATACCGGTTTGTCAAGAATTTTTTCCTGCCATCCGGCTCTGAAAGGCAATTAGGCAATTAACAGCACAGATCTACGATTACCTGAGCAAAAATCTTTGCACTGGTAAGAAGCTCGTCAATCACTGCAAACTCGTCGGCTCCGTGCATCTTATTGTCAGTACCTGGCATGGAAGCGCCGAAGGCAACTCCATTTTCCAGATGATGCACATAGGTTCCGCCTCCTGTGGACTCACAATGTCCCTCTAATCCGGTATACTCCTCATAGGCCTTTAAAAGTGTCTTTACAAAATGGGAGTTTCCGTCTACATGGTGAGGCGCTGTCATATGGTCTGCCTGTAAGGTAAGACCTTCCTCTGCCATACGGGCGCGGATCACATTTAAGCTGTTCTCCTCCGTAGCACACAGACAGGCACGACAGTCAAACGCTCCCTCCAGGTGGTCTTTATCCAGGGTGAGCATATCAAATGCCAGGGTCAGAGGACCGGAAAGTTCATCCTCCATGGCGATTCCTACAGCCTTTCCTCTGGTATCACCATGAGGGAAGAGGGTTACAAGGCTCTTTACTGCCTGAAGCTGAGGGCAGTCTGCCAGCGGCAGGCTTACCAGATAGGATAACAGGCCTGTAAGAGCATTATTTCCCTCATCCGGAGTGGATGCATGAGCGCCCTTTCCTTCAACAGTAATCTGGATTCCGTCCTCCGTCTCTCCAAAGCTGAAGGAAAGTCCCGTCTGCTTTTCAACCGCATCCGCAGCCTGAGTGAGAACCTCTGCTTCAAGACCTGCCACTACGGCCTTTGCCTTGCCGGGAACTACATTTACCTTAATGCCAGCGTCAATGGAAACAATCTTTGGCAGAGCCTCAGAAGCTTCAAAAGAAGCAGAAAAGCCCCCTGGGATGCGTCCCTTTTCAATATTGATCACAGGGAAGGAGGCATCCGGTGAAAATGTCATGGGTGCTTCCTTCTCACGCTTATAGTACACCTCGATATCGCTGCTTCCGCACTCCTCATCGGTTCCCAAAATCAGGCGCACATTTTTCTTTACAGGGATGCCAAGCTCCTTTATGGCACGCATGGCATAAAGAGCAGCCACTGCCGGCCCCTTGTCATCTGCCGTACCGCGGCCATACAGCTTTCCATCCTTTTCCACAGGCTCAAAGGGCTCTGTAACGGTCCAACCCTCTCCTGCGGGAACCACATCCAGATGTGCCAGGATATCCAGCTGGCGCTCCTTATCATTTAAATCAGCTGTTCCCACATAGTTATCATAATTGGTAATGGAAAAACCATAATCCTCCATCATAGCCAGAGCAGCGTGAAGGGCATCAAATGCGCCGTCGCCATAAGGCTTTCCCTCGGTATAGGGCATTTTCTCACTGTTAATCCGGCAGAGCTTGCAGATATCGTCAATCATCTCCTGCCTGTGGGAATCGATAAATCCCTCTATTTCTTTTCTGTACATATTGTCCTCCTTTTGCCGCCCTTTTTGTATGGGCACTTATTTACTTAAACATACCTGCCAATGTTTCGTTTACAACCTTTCCGTCTGCCTTTCCCTTCACTCTGGGCATCAGAACCTTCATGATCGCACCCTTATCCTTGGGAGAGGGCGCATCGATCCCCAGCTCTGCAAGAACCTCTGCGATCACCTGGCGGATCTGATCCACACTCATATCCTCCGGAGCAAATTCCTTATATACAGCCAGTCTCTGGGCAGCTTCGCTGCGGATATCTTCACGGTCTGCAGGAGCCAGGTCATACGTCTCCTGTGTCTGCTTGATTTCCTTTTTGACAACTGCATTTTCCTCGGCCTCAGTCAGGGGCTCTCTCTTGTCGATCTCCGCATTTTTAAGAGCGGAAAGCAGCATGGAAAGGGACTCCTTTCTTGCCTTATCCTTTGCCTTCATGGCCTGTACCATAGCGGCTCTTACTACTTCTACCTTTGACATCTCTAAAACCTCCTTTATCTATGAGGGCACAGCAGCCGGACAGGAAACCTGTCTGCTAATTGGTGCCGAACTCGCTTAATTTAAGACCCGGATTGCGGTCTAATACCATACCTACGCTCCAGCTGTTGATAAATAAAAGCAGAGGATTTCCCTTTAAGTCGCAGATGCGCTTCATGTCGGAGGTTCCCATCAGACGAGCCACATCCACCTCCTGAGGATTCTCCACCCAGCGGATATGCTCATAAGGCAGTTTTTCCAGGATAACCTCTACATTGTATTCGCTCTGCAGACGGTAGGTTAATACCTCAAACTGAAGTACGCCTACTACGCCTACGATGATCTCTTCCATACCTGTGTTAAATTCCTGGAAAATCTGGATCGCACCCTCCTGGGCAATCTGGTTGATCCCCTTGATAAACTGCTTGCGCTTCATGGTATCCACCTGGCGCACTCTTGCAAAATGCTCCGGCGCAAAGGTCGGGATCCCCTCAAATTCAAACTTTTCATTGGATGTGCACAGCGTATCTCCGATAGAGAAAATGCCCGGATCAAATACGCCGATAATATCGCCCGCATACGCCTCTTCCACGATCTTACGATCCTGTGCCATAAGCTGCTGAGGCTGTGTTAAGCGGATCTTTTTTTCCGCCCTGAACGTGGTTCACTTCCATGCCTGCCTCGAACTTTCCGGAGCAGATACGCATAAAAGCGATCCTGTCTCTGTGGGCCTTGTTCATATTTGCCTGGATTTTAAAGACAAAGGCGGAAAAGTCCTTGCGGAATGGATCGATCTCTCCTGTAAGGGACTTTCTTGGCAGGGGAGAGGTGGTCATTTTCAGGAAATGCTCCAAAAAGGTCTCCACACCGAAATTCGTAAGGGCAGAACCGAAAAATACAGGAGAAAGATCTCCCCTCTGCACCCGGTCCATATCCAGCTCATCGCTGGCGCCGTCCAAAAGCTCAATGTCGTCCATCAGCTGCTGGTAATAAATGGAACCGACAGCAGACTCTGCCTCCGGGCTTTCTGCCTCAAATTCCCTGGTTGCAACCTCCTTTGCGCCTCCCATGGCAGCGGTAAAGGTGGAGATTTTCTTTGTAAAGCGGTCGTAAACGCCCTTGAAATTCTTTCCGCAGCCGATGGGCCAGTTCACCGGACAGGTGCGGATGCCCAGCACCTCCTCGATCTCGTCTAAAAGCTCATATGGATCTCTGGCCTCACGGTCAAATTTGTTAATAAATGTAAAAATCGGGATGTGGCGCATGACACAGACCTTAAAGAGCTTAATAGTCTGGGCCTCCACACCCTTGGAGCCGTCAATTACCATGACCGCGGAATCAGCCGCCATAAGGGTACGGTAAGTATCCTCTGAGAAATCCTGATGGCCCGGCGTATCCAGGATGTTGATGCAGAATCCGTCATAATTAAACTGCATGGCGGAAGAAGTAACGGAAATACCTCTCTCCTTCTCAATATCCATCCAGTCGGAAACTGCATGCTTTGCCGCCTTGCGGCCCTTTACCGTACCTGCCAGATTGATGGCGCCTCCATAAAGAAGGAATTTCTCTGTCAGTGTGGTTTTACCTGCATCGGGGTGGGAAATAATGGCAAAGGTTCTGCGCTTTTTTATCTGTTCTATCATCTGATCATCTGTCTGTGACAATGGTCTTATCCTCCGTTCCTGCTGATTGCGCCCCTTAAGGGACGAGCTGTTCATATGATGTTGGGGCACCGCCCAAGATCCAAAATCCTCCTGCAAGCAGGCTTGCGTCGGATTTCGAACCTTTTGCCCCTGGTATCCTACATATTTTATTATGATTAAAGGGTAAAGTCAAGACGGTTCCTGATCTCGTCCAACAGGCGGTGGGCTACCTCCTGTTTCGTCATCTTGGGAAGCTCTGTCTGTCCTTCTTTGGTGATCAGGGTCACTACGTTAGTGTCTGTACCGAAGCCGGCTCCCTCTGTTTTCAGATTGTTAGCCACGATCATATCAATGTTCTTGCGTTCCAGTTTGGCCCTTGAATTTGCCAGAAGGTCTCTTGTTTCCATGGAAAAGCCGCAAAGGAACTGGCCTTCATGGCGGTGAGCTCCCAGCCAGCCTAAAATATCATCCGTGCGTTCCAGTTCAATCTTCATGTCGCCTTCGGATTTTTTAATCTTATCCTCTGCCTGATGGGCGGGACGGTAATCTGCCACTGCTGCTGCCTTGATAATGATATCCTGCTCTTTCGCCGCCCCTGTAACTGCCTCATACATCTGTTTTGCGCTCTCTGCCGGTACGGTTTTCACAAACAGAGGCGCCTTTATGGATACGGGGCCTGTGACAAGGGTCACATCTGCTCCGCGGTATGCAGCCGCCTCTGCAATGGCATACCCCATTTTCCCTGTGGAATGATTCGTAATATAGCGCACCGGATCAATGGCCTCTCTGGTAGGGCCTGCGGTAACAAGAATTTTCTTTCCCTTTAAGTCTTTGGGAGCAAGGGCGCATCGGATGTATTCCAGAAGGAGCTCCGGCTCCGGCATCTTTCCCGCCCCTGTATCGCCGCAGGCCAGATACCCCGTCGCCGGACGGATGACCTGGATGTGATAATGCTCCAGAACCTTTAAGTTATCCTGAAGGATTTCATTTTCATACATCCGCGTGTTCATGGCAGGCGAGACGATCTTCGGACAGGTGCAGGCCATAAAGGTAGTGGTCAGCATATCGTCTGCGATCCCGTGGGCCAGCTTTCCGATTACATTGGCAGAGGCCGGGGCCACCAAAAAGACGTCTGCCGTCTTTGCCAGTGATACATGCTCTACGCTGAATTCAAAATTCCGGTCAAAGGTGTCTACCAGACATTTATGGCCGGTCAGTGTCTCAAAGGTAATGGGATTGATAAAATTCACAGCATTTTTCGTCATAAGCACATGGACGCTTGCTCCCTGCTTTACCAGGGCGCTGGCCAGGTTTGCGATCTTATAGGCAGCAATGCTGCCCGTAACTCCAAGGAGTATGGTTTTTCCTTTTAACATACGCTTCCTCCGGTTGTCTTTCCGTTTTTTCTATGTTACAATCATAGCACAATTTTTCTTTGATGGAAATACCATCCGCAGAAAGGAGTCTTCTATATGATTTTAGCCATTGATATGGGAAATACAAATACCGTGATCGGCGGAATTGATGAGACAAAGACATATTTTATCGAGCGGGTCACTACAGACCAGAACCGCACGGATACCGAATATGCAGTCACGATTAAAAACGTTCTGGAAATGCATGAGATTCATCCCTCTGCCATCGAGGGAGCCATTCTCTCTTCTGTGGTCCCCCCCTTAAACTCCACCATCCTGCGGGCTGTGGAAAAGATTGTGGGCGTCCGTCCGCTTTTAGTGGGTCCCGGCATTAAAACAGGCATCAATATTCTGATGGACAATCCCAAAACCCTTGGCAGCGACCTGATCGTAGATGTAGCCGCCGCCATCCATGAGCACCCTCTTCCTCTGGTGGTAATCGACATGGGTACCGCTACCACCATGAGCGTAGCTGATAAGCAGGGAAATTATATCGGAGGCGTGATCCTTCCCGGCCTGCGTGTATCCTTAAACTCTTTAAGCGGAAAAACTGCCCAGCTTCCCTACATCAGCCTTGAAGTGCCGGATAAGGTCATTGGAAAGAATACCATTGACTGCATGAGAGCCGGCATCATTTTCAGCAATGTGGATATGATCGACGGCCTCTTAGACCGAATGGAAAAGGAGCTTGGCGAAGCTCCCACTGTCATCGCCACCGGAGGTCTGGCCCGCTTTATCACGCCTCTGTGCAGGCATAAAATCATATATGACGACGCCCTTCTTCTAAAAGGGCTTCTGATCCTGTACCGGAAAAATACCCAGTAACAAACAAGCCGCTGTTTTTGGAAACCCGCCAGAAACGGCGGCTGTTTTTATTTGCATCTGCCTTGTCTCTGCTGCGATTCCCATTTTCTGGATAGAAAAAAAAGTATAAAACCGTCCGTATCCGTCCATCATTCTCTTATAGCCGGAATGGAAATACGAAAAGCTTTCCGTGCATAACACAACCAAACGGAGGTACGGACCATGTCATGCTATAAGGTTGAAATCTGCGGCGTCAACACTGCCAAACTGCCGCTGCTCAGCAACGAAGAAAAAGAGCGCTTATTCTCCCTGATCCTGAAAGGGGATATGGATGCAAGAGAAGAATATATCAAAGGAAATCTACGCCTGGTCTTAAGCGTGATCCAGCGTTTTGCCGGAAGTCAGGAAAATATCGATGATCTCTTTCAGATTGGCTGCATCGGCCTTATCAAAGCCATTGACAATTTTGATATTACCCAGAATGTAAAATTTTCCACCTATGCGGTTCCTATGATCCTTGGAGAAGTACGCCGCTATCTGCGGGATAATAACTCCATCCGCGTCAGCCGCTCTCTCAGGGACACCGCGTATAAAGCCCTCTATGCCAGAGAACAGCTCACCCGCCTCCACTCCAAGGAGCCTTCTCTGATGGAAATTTCTCAGGAAATCGGTATTTCCGGAGAAGATATCACCTATGCTCTGGATGCCATCCAGACTCCGGTCAGCCTCTACGAACCTGTATATACAGACGGCGGGGATCCGCTCTATGTGATGGATCAGATCAGCGATAAAAAAAATCTGGAAGAAAACTGGGTAGAGGATCTTTCCCTTTCAGAAGCCATGAAGCGCCTGCCGAACCGGGAACGTCGCATCATCGATATGCGTTTTTTTTGAAGGAAAAACCCAGACCGAGGTTGCAAAAGAAATCCATATCAGCCAGGCCCAGGTATCGCGGCTTGAAAAAAGCGCCCTAAAATCCATGCGCAGCTATCTGAACAGCTGATTTTATGAAATACTGCAGCTGAAACTTCTGTCCCCCTTGTGCCTGCTGCCCGAATATGATACACTGATTGCAGGTTTAACAGTCCCCCTTGGGATAATTCTAGGAAAGCGACAGAACACAAGCATATGGAACAGAATGAACGCAGATTTGCAGTATTGATCGACGCAGACAACGTATCTCCCAAATATATCAAATATATTCTGGATGAGGTATCCGATATTGGTATCGCCACCTATAAACGCATTTACGGCGACTGGACGGACAATGAAAAACGGGCGTGGAAAAATGTGCTCCTGGACTGGTCCGTAAATCCCATCCAGCAGTACAGCTACACCACCGGCAAAAATGCCACCGATTCCGCCATGATCATCGACGCCATGGATATTCTGTATTCGGGAAATGTAGACGGCTTCTGCCTGGTATCCAGCGATTCGGACTTTACCAAGCTGGCCCAGAGACTCAGAGAAGCCGGTATGTTTGTCATGGGCATCGGGGAGCAGAAAACCCCAAAGCCGTTCCGGGCAGCCTGCGATACGTTTAAGCTTCTGGAAATCATTTCTTCGGAAGATGCGGCAGAGACCGCTCCAATAAACAAAGGGCGGGCAAATGCCCTTACCGCCGCCAAAACTGAGGTACCCTCGATTGACGAAATCCAGAAAACCATCACCGGTATTGACGAGATCCAGAAAGCCATTACAAAGCTTCTGATCGAAAACAACAGCCAGAATCAGCCTATCATTCTGGCACGGGTAGGAAATTTCCTCACCAAACGCTTCTCTGATTTTGATGTGCGCAATTATGGATATTCCAAACTTTCCACCTTCTTAGAAAGTCTAAATAACAGTGATTTTCAGGTGGTAAAGCTCCACGGCGGCTACTTTGTCCAGGAAAAATCCGCCTCTACCTCCAAGGCTGATATCGAAAAAGAGATCATCCGTCTGATCCAGAACAACAAAGGGCATGTAGATAATCTGAGCATCATCCACGAAGAGCTGAAAAAGAAATTCCCGGATTTTGATGTAAAACAGTATGGATTCAGCCGGATTTCCAGCTTTATCCGAAGCTTTGGAACCTTTAAGATCAAGGATAATATGGTACAGCTGCGGTAGATGCCTTTACAGTGAAAAATACGCCTTAGTTTCCCTTTTTACGGAATCTAAGGCGTATTTTTATATTCATTCAGTTCTCCAGTCATCTACTCGAAACGGACAATCTCCTTTTTCAGTCTCTTCATGATTTTTTTCTCCAGTCTGGATATGTAGGACTGAGAGATGCCGAGAAGATCGGCCACTTCTTTCTGAGTCATTTCTTCGCCGTCCTCATCTGCCAGGCCGTAACGCAGTTCTACAATTTTGCGTTCTCGGGGCTCTAAATGGCTGATCGCTGTATTTAAAAGATCCTTCTCCACCTCATCCTCAATTCCCTGGCAGATCACATCTTCATCCGTTCCAAGGATATCTGAGAGCAGAAGTTCATTTCCATCCCAGTCTACATTTAACGGCTCGTCGATGGAAACCTCCAGACGCGTCTTGCTGTTGCGCCTTAGGTACATAAGGATCTCATTTTCAATACATCGGGAAGCATAGGTAGCCAGCTTTATATTTTTATCCGGCTTAAAGGTATTAATCGCCTTTATAAGGCCGATCGTGCCAATGGAAATCAGATCCTCCACTCCTACACTGGTATTATCAAATTTCTTTGCAATATATACCACCAGACGCAGATTGTGTTCGATCAGACAGGATCGGGCCTGATGATCTTCTGAGCTTCCCAAAAGACCGATCATGCGCCCTTCTTCCTCTGTCTCAAGAGGCGGCGGAAGAATATCAGCGCCTCCGATATAATGAACCTCCCCCTGCTTCTGCATCAGCATCGTGCGAAAACCCGGAGCCGTTTTAAACTGAAAACGGTTGGGTATGGATACTTTAACAATCATTTTACTTCCTCCTAGTTTTTATGGCGCCGCGATTCCCCTATCTTCCGGCGCCTCCGTCAAACTCCTGTATCAGGACCTCATATTCTCCTTTAGGAGAAAGAGGCTGTTTTACCACAGCCACCAAAGGCCTCGTAAGTGTATAGCAGTTCCCCTGCTGCTCCACCTTTATTTCATCTAATGTCACTGCCGGAAGGAACCCTTCTCCTCCCACACTGCGGTAGGGTATATAAGTCACTCCCCGTACCCTGGGCGATACGGCTTCGATCACTTCCTGAACAGCTACATGAACCGGCCTGCCGCTTACCGGCTCCTTCAGCCGGTTTCCCGTGTCGATCAGCCCCGCCGCCACATACATCCTGCTGCCCTGGCGCAGGGTTACCCTGCACAGGGCCTTTCTTTGCAGCAGGGACGCTGTAAGTCCTCTAAGCCAGCAGACCGCCCCAAAAACGGATGCTGTGCCTCCAAGGAGCATAAGCGCTCCGGACAGATCCGGTATCCCCAGTACCTTAAAACCGCAGGCCAATGGAAAAAAGATCCCTCCGGGCCTTAGCTGCTCTTCAAAAACCATCATGGCTCCTCCAAGAATGACAGCGCTCAGATAGATTCCCGCTGCCGCCCGGCTGATTTCTTTTATCCCCTTTACTTTGAATGCGGCTACTGCCATGGCAGCGCCTGCTGCCCCATACGTTCCTGCCGCCTTAAACGTCAGCGGCATCTGCGGAAATATAGCTGTTACACAGGCCCAGGCCGCCCCCAATGCTGCACCCCTCACGATCTGCGCGGCTCCTGCCCGGTAACAAAGCACTTGATTCACTGCCATAAGCACCATCAAATCCATAGCCATATTTACAGCAAATACTTCATCTATGTAGACTGTATAAACCACCTCGCTTTGGCCTCACCTCCCCTATCAGGCTGTCCTATGGACATTATAACGTTTCTCATATGCAAATACTGTCGAAGGGAGGGGGAAAACAGGAAAAATTTTTCGACAAAAAAACCGGTGAAACGGATAATGATATACATTTATCCATTTCACCGGTCAAATCGGTTCATTAAAATTGTTTATCTCTTATTTTTCAGAAAATCCGGAATATTGATCTGCATTTCTTTATTTGCAGTCGGCCGGAAGGATGGCGCCTGATTCTGGGCCGGAGCTGCTGTATTGCTTCCGTTGCTGCTGGCTGCAGTTGATGCCGGAGCGGTAGCTGCAGCGGAAGAGCTGAAGCTTCCTGTTCCCTGTCCAAATCGGGGAGCAGTAAAGGAAGGAGCGGTGTTTCCAGCACTCTGCTGTCCAAAGCTGCGGTTAAAGGAGGGCTGAGCCGGTCTTGTAAAGCCTGCGGAAGCGGTAGCGGCAGCTTCCGGAGCTGCGGCACGTTCTGTCTGGGCTGCAGAAGCTGCAGCAGGTGCCTTGGGCTTAAAATTTGTAAAGCCTGCCATTGCCTTTGTCACAGAAGAAGTGGAATTGTGCTCATCCAGACCGGTAGCAATTACCGTAATGCTTGCCTCATCCTGAGCATTTTCATCATACATGGCACCAAAGATGATATTTGCGTCATCTCCTGCCAGCTCCTGCACATAGCTTGCGGCGTCATTTGCCTCGATCAGGCTGATGTCACCGGAAATATTGATGATCACATGGCTTGCACCCTCAATAGTCGTCTCAAGCAGCGGGCTGGAAACGGCCTGCTTTACAGCCTCAATGGCCTTGTCGTCGCCCTTTGCCTTGCCGATACCGATGTGTGCGATGCCCTTGTCGATCATAACGGTCTGAATATCTGCAAAGTCCAGATTGATAAGGCCCGGAACATTGATCAGGTCTGTAATTCCCTGAACTGCCTGCTGAAGCACCTCATCTGCCTTCTTAAGAGCATCCGGCATGGTGGTCCGGCGGTCAACGATCTCCAAAAGACGGTCATTGGGGATAACGATCAGAGTATCCACCGCCTGCTTTAAACATTCGATCCCGTTTAAAGCGTTTGTCATACGGGCCTTTGCCTCAAAACGGAAAGGCTTTGTCACAACGCCTACGGTCAGGATACCCATATCCTTGGCAATCTTCGCAACAACAGGAGCTGCTCCGGTTCCGGTTCCGCCGCCCATGCCGCAGGTAACGAATACCATATCCGCACCTTTTAATGCCTGTGAGATCTCCTCAGAACTTTCCTCTGCGGCCTTCTCACCTACATCCGGTCTTGCGCCTGCACCCAGTCCCTTTGTCAGCTTTTCACCGATCTGCATGGCTGTGGGAGCCTTGCAGAACTGAAGGGCCTGCTTATCCGTATTGATGCCGATGAACTCCACACCTGCGATGTTCTCGTCGATCATGCGGTTTACTGCGTTGTTGCCTGCGCCGCCCACACCTACTACAATGATCCTTGCGGCATTTTCTGACTCATTTATCTTAATCTCTAACAAGATACTTATCCTCCTTATCCCTTTCATGCATCCCGGCTCTCAGAGTCTGTTTTCAGAATGCGTCTCTGTTCTCTTTTCTTCAGATATTCTTTAATATGTCATGCTTTTAGCCTAACTAATACTATATTTGATTTTATTAAAAAAAGTCAACCCCTGAATTTTGTATTTTATTTCTTTTTAAATGTGATCCCTGCCCGGTCATTTGTCTCGCTGTAATCCCCCAGTTTCAGTGTTCCACGGATTTCCCTCAGCTGGGGCTGATCTGTAAGAATATCATTTAAAACAGAAAGCTTGCTATCAATATTTCCCATATTTCCCAAGATCACTTCCATCTGTCCGATGGTCAGGATCGGCTGGTTATACGCATCAAAGCGGATCTGATCTACCAGGATCTCATAAAGGGAAAGCTGCTGGGTCAGGTTCAAGATTTCCTCAAAGATCCGGCTGTCTGCAACCGGAAGAGGCTGATAGAGCACCACCCGCCCCAGATCCATGCCTGTGATCCAGGGTACCCCCTCTAACTTTCTGCCGGAACTTTCCACTACAATGCCTTCCCGGTCAAAGTACATATAGCTGCTCATGTAGGAAACATAGCCTACAATGCTTTTATCATAAATAATGACCTCTGCATGAAAAGGGCCGTGAAACACGATTTTATAATCCTCTACAAATGGAATCTGCTTATGGGGATTAAGTCTGTCCCGCAGATAGGCAATGACTGAATTTTTTCCCATCCGGCCGGAAAAGAGCAGTTCTTTTGCCTGCTCTGCACTGTAGCGGCTGCTTCCTGATACCGTGATCGTCTGGATACGGACAGACAGCACAAGGATAGCCGTGAGCAGAAAAACCGCCACGGCAATCCCCAGGATCATATGCTGTTTTTCGTTTGTTTTTCTCATGCGGTATATCACTCTCCTATCCATTGGATCCTGGCTCCGAGAGCCGATAAATCCCGACAGATGTCCTCATACCCACGTTCAATATGACGGCAGTCCTCGATGACCGTCTCTCCCTTTGCAGCCAGCGCCGCTACTGCCAGCGCTGCCCCTCCCCGAAGATCTGCTGCCTTTACGGCAGAGCCCTTCAGGGAACCTGCTCCGTAAATAACTGCCGTTTTCCCCTCCAGCCGAATTAAGGCCCCCATTTTTTCAAGCTCTCCAGCTATGCCGAACCGCCCTTCAAACACACGCTCTTCAATCCGGCTCACGCCCCGGCCTGCAGCCAGAAAAGCCATGAACGGAGACTGCAGATCCGTAGGGAATTCCGGATACGGCCCCGTTTTAAGAGCGAGAGGCCCGGCAGGACCTTTGCTGCTGATCCGGATCCTTCCCTCTTTTTCACAGCCGATCCCTGTCGCCTGAAGCCGTCCGCTGCTTTCAGAAACTGTAACCTTTCCTCCGGATCGGGAAAAAAGGGCCAGAGGAAGCTTGAGCGCCGACGGGCGGACGCCTTTTAAGATTACGTCTCCTCCAGCTGCCATCACAGCAGCCCCATAGGTTCCCGCCACGATCCGGTCGCCTTCTACCCGAAAGGCGCTGTCCCTTAACGATCGCACCCCCTGGATCATCAGGTTTTTTGTGCCTGCACCGCAGATCACAGCTCCCATATTATTAAGGAAGCCGCACAGCTGGCTGATTTCCGGTTCCATGGCAGCACCGCGGATGACCGTTACTCCCTCTGCGAGCACAGCAGCCAAAAGAGCCTGCTCCGTAGCCCCCACGCTGGGATAGGAAAAAACAATCTCCGTCCCCTTAAGACGCCCGTCCTTTCCTGCGCAGGCCTCTATGATCCCGTCTTCTTCGCGGATCACGGCCCCCATTTTATTTAACGCCATAAGATGGAGATCGATGGGCCTTGCTCCGATCAGACAGCCTCCTGGATAACAGCAGTTCCCCTGCCCCATACGGCCCAGAAGAGCTCCTAATAGAATAATGGATGAACGCATGGACCGGACATATTCCTGAGGCACCTGCGTTTTTTTTAACTCTCTCCGGCATCAATAAAAACACTGCATCCCCGGCGGATACAGCTGCATCCCAGAGCTTCCAGGATCTTCATCATACAGGCTGTATCCTGTATCCTGGGAACATTGGTAAGAACCGTAAGACCTTTATGCAGGAGAGCGGCCGCCATCATGGGAAGGGCCGCATTTTTCGATCCCTGTATGGAAATTTCCCCCTTTAAGGGTATGCATCCACTGACACGGATTGCGGACAAAAGACCACCTCCGCAGCGATTATACTATACAAAAGTATATGCCCTTTATCCGCTGTTTGTGCATTTGTGTTTTGTTTGCTGCATCACTCATACTGCTGCACGTATCTGGTTGGATACACTGAGCACGATCCCCATCTCTACCATAAGAAACAGAACGGATGTGCCTCCATAACTGATAAAGGGAAGGGTAATTCCCGTATTGGGGATCGTATTGGTCACAACAGCAATATTTAAAATAACCTGAATGGCAATATGGGCCATCACTCCCACAACCAAAAGAGCGCCGAACAGATCCGGTGCATCATTGGCGATCATCACAAACCGGTAAATCATAAGAAGAAACAGCATGATAACCGCAATAGCCCCAAAAAGACCCAATTCCTCACAAATGATGGCAAAAATCATATCATTCTGGGATTCAGGAAGGAATCCCAGCTTCTGGATGCTTTCGCCCAGTCCCTGCCCCATCAGACCTCCGGAGCCAATAGCATAAAGTCCCTGAAGGATCTGGAAGCTCTTTCCCTCCGGATCCAGCTCCGGATTCAGCCATGCCTCGATCCGGTTATACTGATACGGTTTAAGAACATGGATATTTAAAAGGAATTTACCCAGAGGCCCGGCGGTCATAAGGATACCCAGCGCCCCTCCGCCGGCCAGGAAAAAGGGCCACTTCACCTTACAGGCTACAAACAGCATAACAAAGCCGATTCCCACCAGGATAATACCTGTACTCAGGTTATTTGCCGCTACGATCGCGCCAATGGCAACCGCCAGCAAAAATACCTTTCCCATAACGGCCCACTGGTTAATTTTTCCTCCCAGCTTCGTAATCACTGCTGCCAGCATGATGATCAACGCAATTTTTGCAAACTCAGAAGGCTGAAATCCGATGGGGCCTATATCCAGCCATCTTTTTTTTCCGTTTACCTCCCGTCCCACCAAGGTTACAATAACCATAAGAATATGAGACAATATATAGGACGGCACGGCCAGCCGGTAGAGCCAGTGATAGTCCATCTTGGAAATGATCAGCATAAAGATAAAGCCTCCCAGGGCGATTCCACCCTGGCGCTGCATAAAATAGGCACTGTTATTATTTAGGTCATCATTCAGCTGGGCCGTATAGGAACTGGCGCTGTAGATCATTACCAGTCCGAAAACGGTGAGGACAATAATGATCACCACCAGGCTCAGATCGTAAAAGCTGCGTTCCCTTTTCTTTTTCGGAACCGCTCCTGCCTCATAAGCCTGCTTCTGATTCCCATACTCATATGCTGCACGGGCCGCCTGCGTCCGGCTGCCCTGCTGCATTCTCTGACCCTGTCCCTGGCGGGGCTCTCTCTGCATCCTCTGGGCCTGAGGGGAACGTCCGCTCGGACGCCTTCTTTCATCCTGCTCATACCGGCTGTTCCGGGAAGTCCTCTGCACCGTACGGCTGCCGGTCCCTGTCTTTCTCTTTTTACTGCCTCCGGGTCTTTGCGCAGACCGGACGTCTCTCACCGAGGCTGCATCATACCGCGCCGGCACTCTGGCCGCCGCTGCTCCCGTTATTCCTTCCGGCCTCGCTGCCCGGCGCTTATTTCCAGCCATTCCTTTCTACCTCCTACAGAGCCATCACGCATTCCTTAAAGACGCGCCCCCGTTCCTCAAAATCCTTAAACATCCCCCAGCTGGCACAGGCCGGGCTTAAAAGCACACAGTCTCCGGAATCAGCATAAACAGCGCAGACCTGCACCGCCTCCTGAAGATCCTCCGCATACATAACATCTGTAAAGCCGTGCTCCCTGGCACAGGCCGCAATCCGATCCCTGGTCTGTCCGATCAGCACCAGATACTTTACCCTGCCGGAAAATTCCTTGGCCCAGTCACTGTAATCACTGTGTTTGTCATACCCTCCTGCGATCAGGAGCACCGGCCCCGGCATAGCCTTAAGAGCACGGATGGCAGCCTCCGGATTCGTTCCCTTGGAATCATTATAATAGCGGACTCCGGTGCGTTCCCGCACAAACTCGATCCGATGCTCGACCGGCTTAAACTCCCTGGCCGCTTCTCCAATCGCCTCAAGGGATACGCCAAGGGTCATGGCAGCAGCAGCGGCAGCCATCACATTTTCATAGTTATGCTGGCCTAAAAGCTGAAGCTCCTTCACATTTAAAAGAACCGTTTCTTTTCCGGCCTTTGCATATATGATTTCTTCTCCTTTCAGGAAAAATCCGTCCTTTAAGCTCTCTTTTGACGAAAACCAGATTACCTTTGGCTTCAGCCCCTCTTTTTTACCGAATTCCTTTAAAATGGGGTCATCAAAATTCAGGACAACCGTATCCTCCTCCGTCTGGTTCATGGTGATGCACTCTTTGATCTGAGTATACGTTTCCATGGTTCCGTGACGATCCAGATGATCAGGCGTAATATTTAAAATGACGCTTACATTGGGCTTAAAATCCATAATGGTTTCCAGCTGAAAGCTGCTGATCTCAGCTACGGCAACCGAATCCTCTGTCATTTCTGCTGCTTTTGCAGTAAAAGGTTCGCCGATATTTCCCACTACAAAAGTTTCCCCATATTTTTTCCTTACCATCGCTCCCGTCAAAGCTGTGGTGGTCGTCTTTCCGTTTGTTCCCGTAATGGCAGCCAGCTTTCCTGCGCTGCACTGATAGGCTAGTTCGACTTCTCCAAGGATTGGGATCCTGGCCTCATCTACTACTGCCACAAAAGGACTTGTAAGAGGAATTCCCGGACTGATAATGCACAGCTCCACCCCAAGAAGATCGGAGCGCTTGATCTCCCCTAAAACAACGTTTACCTTAGCGCCCTCTTCAAACCGGGCCTTGATCTCTTTTTCATCCAGAGCTGTATTCCCATCATAGAGAACTACCTCTCCTCCCCGGTTAAGAATCAGCTTTGCCGCAGCAATGCCGCTTTTGCCGGTTCCCGCAACTAATACTCTCTGACTTTGATCCATTCGTGGTTAAACCTCCTTCTTTGCCTAAGCTGCCGGCGCTCTTACAGTCCCAGATAAGCGACCATGCATAAAATGGCCGTAACAATAGAAAATACGGCTACAACCCTTGTTTCAGACCATCCGCACAGTTCAAAGTGATGATGGATGGGTGCCATTTTAAAGATTCTCTTTCCCCCTGTCTTTTTAAAATACGTTACCTGAATAATAACAGACAGAACCTCTACCAGATAGATCAGACCGATTATGGGAATAAACAGAGGCAGACGCATCATATATGCTGCAGAAGCCACAAAGCCCCCCAGCGCCAGAGACCCAGTGTCTCCCATGAACACCTTTGCCGGATATACATTAAAAAGCAGAAAACCCAGAAGGCTTCCCACCACAGCTCCTGTAATGGGGCTGATCCCCATATCCTCCCCAATGGCCACAATGGTTAAAAAAGTCGCTACAAGTATGGTTACGCTGGTGCACAGACCGTCCAGTCCATCGGTAAAATTCACACCGTTATCCGTTCCCAGCGTTACAAAAAACAGAGCCGGAACAAACAGG
>ENA-OQAB01000323-OQAB01000323.1-human-gut-metagenome-genome-assembly--contig:-NODE-323-length-27654-cov-3.277110_pt1 | contig 27654 bp, 32 predicted proteins | sample MGYA00242490_ERZ504517 | MGnify/ENA primary metagenome ERZ504517 (study PRJEB26092, sample SAMD00036298) | human gut metagenome | host: Homo sapiens | study: EMG produced TPA metagenomics assembly of...
GCATTACTGTCAAGCTCAACAAAAATTTCAGCACGTCCAGGTCTTGTAGCTGAACGTACTTGTTTAAAATGAGAAATAGAAGATAAGACATCTTCTATTGGTTTTGTTACCTGCTGTTCAACAGACTATGAAACAATGGCTTTTGCCCCTTATCTGCCGCTGGTTCGGGCATAAGGATTTCGAGGAGGTATATTGCGTCAAATCGCCCCGAAATTGGTTCTGCCGCCAAAACAAACCCAACCGATACGACGTGGTGCATGATATTGTTTGCTCCCGATGCCGGCGGGTACATCGAACTATCCTCAAATCCCGAATTAGCCGCGCACAACTCCTGCATGACGGTTGGTTTATAATCGACGAATAGCCATGAAAAGCAAAAAAGCAAAGGAATTTATCGACGGATGCTTGAATCATCTTGTAATAGAGATGAGCGACCACGCCAAATGGCAGCTACGAGCAGCAATGAGCCATACAGCCGAACTCGCCGAGCAGGAGGCCGAGGAAAGGATGCGGGATAAAGCGATCGAAGCATTTTGCAAGGATTGCCCAATTTACTCAATACAAACAAGTAATGGGGGAAATTGCCCCGATTGCAGTGCATTAAACGCATTCAAACAAAGACTGAACGAGGAATGAAATTCACAACCCATTGCTTTGTCCGCGTCGAGGATGCGGAGAAGCGAAAAGATGTGATCGAGTGGTGTATGCATATTGGCTATGAATATATTTATCCCCCAAAAGAAGAGAGATTAGGCGATAAGGTAATATGTGACACTTATTGTGTCGGCGTGGCTCATGACGCACAAACATTCACCGCCTTGAATTGCATAGACTGCGGCACCAACATCGAGCTGTTCAGGGCGCTGGCGGCGATGAACAACGAGAACGATCAGGAGCAATGGTACTCATATACGGAATATCCGACTAATGAGAGTAAAAATGGGGTTAGACGGCTTATTTTTAACGAACATACGCGATTCGATTCTTTTGTAGATGTACCATCAGGTTATTACCGCAAGGCTACAGTCGAGGAGATCGTCGAATATTTCAAAAACAATGAGAAATGAAAACAATTGAGGAAAGAATACAAGAATATGTGGCCAATGCCTGGGTCGAACTTGATCAATTCAATGAAGACCATGTAACTTTTGAAAATATCGTTACATCCGCCTGTGTTGTTGGCGCTAATTTCGAATATGAGGAATTGACCCGCTGGCGTGATCCGAAAGAGGAGCTGCCGCAAAATGGACAACTCGTGTTGTGTAAAACCTCTGATAAGAAACTTCCATTTGTCACTGTTAAATATGACCGTTCTGAATGGTGGATATATGTGTATCCCGGATGGGCTGGTATTGGTCATAAGATTATCGGCTGGCGGCCGATTCACGAAAATGAGTAAGATGCTCTGTGCATTTTGACTAACCAAGTAACTAACCAAGAATATCTATGAACACGAAATTCAAATCAGACTACGAAAAAGCCTGCAACGCCTATTTGCAGGCTTTTTGCGAGAAACACGGCTATGATTATGAGGATGCTACGCGGAGCTGGGTCGGCGGCGATGTCGGCGGGATCACCGAATGCGCGGACTATATAGTTGGGATGGATGACATCATCACCGACATAGACCGGGACGCTCCGGAAGATGAGTTTGTAAAGTATTACGATTACTGTCTGCGGGTGGGGAGTATCGCCTGCGGCAAAATTAGTACGCCCAATTACAGCAGCTGGCTCTCGGGGTGTCCACGCATGAGTGAAGAACAGATCACCCGGCTGGAGGAGTTGCAGAGGGACATACGCAAGGCGGAAAGAGAGCTGGAAGAACAAATAAGGAAAGAGAAGTTTTAACCGGGAGAGGCAAAATCGCTCCCTTTTTTATTCATATGGCAGTAGATACATCTAAAAACGGTACAGTAGATCGTGCTAAACTTCTGGCAATAGAAAATAAATGTACGAGAATAATTCGAATTGCGGGGGTAACGTTTTATGTTGCTCCGGATAAGGATACACCAGAACACCGGAGGCACTTAATCCGCGTTTTGGAGAGTTGCGGTCGGCGATATACTCAAAAAGCAGGTAGCTATGAATCGGAGATTTGAGGTGAGAATCGACATTCCGAATAGTTGTGAATTGATTGGATGCAGATCGGACGGAAACATGGCAATTATTGTTTTCGAAGATTGCAGCGGCCCAGAGATCCGGCCAATCGGTTTTTGTCGGGAACATTCCGGAGAAGTACCGGACGCCTTCGAAGATGAATAAAAAAGAGGCAATTCCGAAGAATCACCCCTCACACCGATACAAATATAATGATTTATTCGGAATTTGCAAATGGGACGATATAGGAAAAACGAACGCAGAGGCGGGGCACGTGACGATTCCGAAATATACATCAGTTATTCACGGAATCGATTGCTCGAAATGATTATCTGCCGGGAAGCAAGGATGGGCGTGAGTTATCGCCATGATTTCGTCTATCGATTCAAAGGCACACAAATCCTTGCCGTTTTTATGGCGGAAATTCAAAAAGGAATATTAGAGAATCACAATTGACGGATGGCAGCAGGAGCTGCCTTTATTTTGATGAATTTGCGGAAAGGGAGAGGATAATAACCGTGCAATTCGGAATATATGATGTAGAATTACATCCGTTCATCCTATTGCATAATTGCAATTAGACGATAAAAGTGTTCTTTTGATTCATTCTGTTAATGTCGTTTCAAGCATTGAACTCTATTGGGCGGGAGCCGGACGTGAAGCTACTTTATAACGTATCTTTCGGGGCACACGAAGGAAGTGCGCCTTTCGCACGTTGTCGGGACATTGATGAAGATATAAAAGCCGATCTTATCCAGCTATTATATCGATTCTATCAATTCGCAGATTACGGCTACATAAATAGGGTAGCAGCATTCGCTGATCTCCAACAATGACATCAGATATTTAGTTTGTTCGTCCATAACCGTCGCATTTACCTTTGCAACAAATAAATTGGTGAATATCTTTCCAAAGCATTGTATTTATCTGTCCTGTCAGATAGGCTACTTCTTCGCCTTGCATCGGCATTGCGGATGCTACGGCGATGTCGTCGCACAGGTGCCGCAGTTCATGCTCGAAAGAGTTCAGGAATTGTGCCTGGGATGACGCCAATCCTACGACTACGACAGACCTTCGCCGGGTCTTGTTGGAATAGGTGAATCCCGAATCCATATCGGCCTTTTCCAAATTTTCCCGTACTCGCTCCATAATTGGCCTGGGACACTCTATCTGTTCCAAAGAAAAAAGGATAGAGCGCGTGTGATAGCCATGTACGGCGAAGTAAAACCGCACATGCCAATCATAGTTCTCTATCCTCAGATCCCGCAGCTTCATGTCGTTGAATACACTTTTTGAATCCTCACATACGGTCTTTCGAGCCGCGTTCTGGATTTGATTCTGTTACAGGACATCTTCCCACGGAACATTTGTTCCCGACCCTATCAGATCGGCGAAATATCGTGTGAAGGGCAGCCCGGGATAGGCGTCTTCATCGTCGATGAAATCCTTGACGAACAGGGCCAGGTGTTGTTCATCGGCAATGGATGATCCCCAGTAATCGGCCCGGGCCATATTCGCGACATATACACAGTCGTAGCCGTTGTCGTGCTTGAGCTCGATACCGTTCGTCTTGAGCAATTTGTCGATCTGCTCTTTGGTGATGGGTTCTATTTTCTTCCCGTCGCGGTCCTTCATGCGGCTGACGGCAAATTCACACATTTTCTTCGAAAAGGACCATCCGTTTTTTTCGAGGTATGCGCGAATATCTGCCGGCATGGAGTCCCTTGCGTCCAATCTTTCTCTGTCCATAGGTTTCGCTGTTAAAGAGAGGGGATTTCTCCCCTCTCCGGATTCGTTTTACCGGCGGAATCTGGAGTAGGGTCCGGTTCCCCGGACACCTCTTCGTTCGCCATATCCGTCGCTGCCGTATTCTCCGCCACGCTCACCGTAGCCGTCGGGCATGTAGCCTCCCGTGTGACGCTCCCCGTAGCCGTCGCGCATTTCGCGTTTGGCATCCTCGTAGCCACACTCGTAGGCTTCGCGCATCTTGCGTTCGATTTCTTCACGCTCGCCGTACCCGTCACCGCGGTACCGGCCTTCGATTTCCCACATTCTCATGATTTGCTTGTTTTAGCAGACATTTGCGATTTAAGAAAGGCGTCCAGCGATGACTTCATGGAGGCGAACTCCGTTTGCATCTGACGAAGTTGTCCCACCTCTGCCCGCAGCTCCTGGAGCTCCTTGTCGCGTTGCGCCTGACCCGCGTACGCGGGATTCACTTCGCGCATGATCTGATCGAAAACTTCCAGATTGGCCTTGTGTTTTTCGTAGGAATCCACAACGGACTGGCTCTGCTGCTTTGCCGCATTGATGGCGTCTATGAGCCGTTCGCGGGATGTCGTGACCGTGAGTCCGTCCTTTGTCACCATATCGGCATTTACCGGGACGACCCATTTCTGGTCCCCTACCGGGAAGCTGACGGAAGGCTGCGCCGGGGGAAAGTTCCCGGGAGCGGGGAAATAGGGCTGTGGCGCCTCTTCAAGCGTCGCCATGTAGTATTTGGGAGTTCCGCGCATATCGAGTACATATACCGGAGCGCCTTTGGTTAAATTCGCAAACATCTTCGGTTAATTGTTTTTTGAAAGCTCCGGAGGGGCGGTTTCCCCTCCTGAAGCCTTCGGTTTATTATTGGTTAAACGGCCCCTGTCATCAGTTGCAGGGTGTCGGTCTGTTTGTCGTAGAAGAGCTGGAATACACCCGTCCCCGGAATATCGGACACGGTGACATTGGCTCCGTTGTACGTGGTCACATTCTTGGTCACGCCGTTGGTTTCGAACAACACGGGAAGCGTGCCTGTCGTGCCTGCGGGTATTGCCTGCGACAGCTCGACCAGGACTATCCCCCTGTACCAGGAATTGGCAAAGGCGTGGTTTTGGAATGAGAACACGACATCGGCGGCATTGACCGTCACACCCGTAGTTTTGATGACCGGGATACCTCTGCGATTGACATACTGAAATGGGAATACTGCCATAGCATACCTCCTTTCCGTATTAACCCCAGAATCCGCCGTTGCCGCCGAGTCCGAACGCGGCACCGAAGCCCAGCCCGTATTGGGCGGCTACGCAGGCGGGCATCGCGTACACCTGCGGATTGGGAACCACGGTCGTAGGCGGCAGGCCGCACTCGATCTTTGCCAGCCGGTTGCTCAGATCGCCGATCGCAGCGTTGATGGGCGCTACGGCCTGGGCCTGCGACTGCATGATCGTCGCCGTCTGATGTTCTTGGGAGAGCTGCCCGGCCAATGCCGCGCTCTTGGCACGCTCGGCGTCGAGTTTGTTCTGCATCTCACGCATCTCGAGGGCACAGAAACGGTCGTTGATGACCTGCGTCTGGGCATCGATCTTCGAGCCGAGGGCATTGAACTGCGTGTTGGCGTTGCTCGTCAGGGTGTTGGTCTGATTGAGCGTTGCGAGCTGGCTTTCGTAGCCCTGGCGCTCGATGGCGGTGCGGACATCGCAGCAGCAGGAGGCCATCTGCGAAAGCACCTGTGCGTTGCCGGACTGCACGGCATTGATGATCTGCTGCGCCGAGAGGCCCGACTGTGCCTGGATGTTGCACAGAGCGGTCTGAATCTGCTGTACGGAACAGTTGAGCGAAGATGCGAGCTGGTTGATGGCGGTGCCGTTTCCCTGAATGGCATTCATCAGCAGCTGACGCCCTGCGTCGCCGTTCAGCTCGGCGGGAAGATTCGAGAGTCCGTTTCCGCGACCGCCGAAGCCACCCCATCCGTTGCCGCCCCAGAGAGCCCAGAGCAGGATCATCCACATCCACTCCCAGCCGTAGCCATTGCCGTAGCCGTTATTGCGGTTGTTTCCGTTCATCAACGCGGCCACGAGGTTGCCGTCCATTGCGCCACCGTTGTCGAACACTAAAGTTTTTTCGTTCATTGTTTTAGACTTTTACATTGTTGCGTCCGTTCGGCGGACGCTGCCGTTGAGCTCACAATGCAAAAATCGACATGAACGATGGGAGAATCAATCGTATCAGTCGCAGGTGGGACGGAGTTTGGACGCAATACGGACGAGGAGCATTTCGAACATTTTACCGCTTTGTTTGCGACGAAGATCGAATTGGGAAATCATCTTCTCTATGGGCCGTCGTGAGAAGTTCATCAGCGAGGATATGACCGGGGCGTGAAATCCCTGCCTCCAGAGGAAATAGACCAGTAAATACCTGGCATCCACGATCTCGGCGTTTTTGGCTTTGGATAGTATTCGCTCTTCCGAAATCTCCGTTTCTTGCGATACCGTGCCGAGAATTTGTCGGTAAAGTTCAGATTTGCACATATAGGATATTTCTCTTACCTTTGTTCACTCTCTTACCAAATAAAAATAAGTGCCAACACACTTGCAAAGGCTTTACAGCCCCTGTCGTGGTGTGTTGGCACCTTTATTATTAGCGGAAGGTAAGAGAGACGCTAATAAAGGCAGGGGCTTTTTTTACGCCCACCCTGACGGGCGAAAGCTGTTAGAACAGATACTTTTTCAATGTCGGCCAAAGCAGGTAGAAGTAGATTGCCCCGACGGGAATCAACCCGGTTGCGAACAAGTTGCTGCTTTCGACCTGGCAATAGTAGAGTGTTCCTATCCCACCCACAATACAAACGAATGAGAAGAAGGCAAGGAAAAGCAGTCCGATTTTTTTAATTGTTTCCATAATTATAATTCGTTAAAAAGTTATTTCCGCCATAAATCCATACTTATGCTTCCTTGAACATAGGGGCCGTTATCGCGTGGGTCCCAGCCGAGGGATGCCGTGATATTGAACCTTCCGATGTTTCTGTGAAGTTGCCCTCCGATCCATACGCCACCCGTGCGATTAACGTAATAGACGCCTGCGGCAGGCCCGAGTTGCCATCGGTAGGGCGTTCGGATTATTTTCTGCTGCGTGATAGTACGTCCGTATGTTTCGATGTGTTCAAGGGTAGGGTGGCAGTCGCCCAGGGCTATTCCGCTCACTATGGCGAAGTAGCTGCTGTCGCGATATTCCCGGCGTTCGAATGGCAGCTGTACCGGCACACTGTCCCGGTTGGGATTTATTGTTACGGTGGTAAAGGTGGTATCCGCTGGGGCGAACAACCATTTCGGCACCTCTACCGAAATAGCCGAGGACAGTATTTTATGCGGTTGCGGTCTTTCGAAGTAGGCCGTATCGATTCGAGTATGCTCGATGATACGGACATCGACGGATCGCCTGCCGAGCCACCATCCGACAAAGAACAAGCCGGTCAGAAGGAGAATCAGGATTATTTTCCGCAGTACCATAATGAGTACGAGCTATCAACCGTTGATGAATAGATCCCAGCCGGCCATCACGTCCGTCATGCAGGCATCAACGCCATTTTCTACGCGCGACATAGCTGCGACTATCGGGATCATCACATCGCGGTTGGTTGCCGTGATCCATCCGTTTTTCCGGGACGCCGGACAATTCGGATACCGTACGGATATATGCATCCGTGTCGTTCTCGCTCGGGGGTGCCCAGCGTGAAATCATCTTCCGAATGGTGTCGAGCCCGTATTTTCGGCTGTAAGTGTTCAGGCATTTGAACATCGCGCGGTATCCCCACGCCATAGATTCGAACTGCTTGAATGCAGCGTCGCGGGAAGGTTCCACCTCTCCCTTCCAATGGGTTCCATCCTTGCGGATATTCCCGGGATTGTTGTTACGAAGTCCTCTGGTCATTTTTTTGTGCTGTTTAATATGTTTTCTACATCTTCAGGATTTACATTGAGTTTGCGGGCTATTTCTCCGGTCAATGCTTTTCGAAACAGACGTAAGAATGGAAAGTTCGGATTGATGATTAAAGCGTTGCCACAGCTCGACCATGCTTCTGCCAGGCAAATGGCAGAACCCAGGATCACGGTCGTAATCTTCGTTTCGATACCTCCTGTCGTAACGAATTTATCGATGAAAACGAATACTACGATCAGATTGAAGTAAACTGCCAGCTTGAATATCGTAGCCCGCAGGAGTTCTGACAGGATAAATTCTCCGCGCTTTCGAGCAACGCATATTCCAAACAAAGCGTCGAAGGCTACGGCAATAAGCACCCCATAAAGTACGAGCTGGTACCCAGCGAAGAAATTCACGATGACGATCAATAGTCCTATAAGCCATCCTTGCACGGTCATAAGCGCTTCGGACAGCTTTGTAGCAATACCTTCCAACACCTTTTTCGTTTTATTAAATATTTTGTCCATAATTATTATATCTCGGTCCAGCCACCTGTTCTGCTGTTGGTCTTATAGACTTTCCCGTTTTGGATGCGTAACCCTCCATTTCCGATCCTGACCTCGAAAATATCTCCGGTGAAGATCGCATAGTTGCTGGATCCTTTCACGACGGCTACTCCGTTGGGAGCGATCAGGTTCTTGCGGACATCGGTCACGAAAGAAAAAGTAATAGCCTCGACAGCTGCGGATGCCGCGTTTCCGAGTCCTCCGGGATAGGATGCTTCCACTGTTACTTTTATGTAGTAGTATGCCGGGGTCGTAAAACGATACCTAATGTTCTTGTTGATCTGTATCGATCCCGTGTCGTCATATGCGGAAGATTGCCGGAATATCGTGTCGGTAGTATCGGCTGTCCGGTTAATAATTTCGATCTTCACGCTTCCTCCGCCCCGGATCGTCCCCTTGACTTGTGCCGACATCTGCACCTCCGCTCCGCATTTGAATTGACTTGAGTTTCTGGAATCCGAGGCGAAAGGCTTCGTTTGAGAGGTTATGACCGCTATACTTTCCGTCGTTTGGCTCGACGGGACTTCGGAAGAGCCCAAAACCTGGCTTACGCTGTTTATGTTGTTAGTAGTGAGTATGATCTTGTTTCCGCTTGCGGTCGCATCGCTCACCTCTACGGAATTGTTTTTGACCTGCAGGATTCCGACGGTTCCTTTGGTTGCGTGTACTTCCCCGTCGGCGTGTACTCTGAACACGGCTTTTTTCCGGTTTGTGTAGTCGGCTCCCGACCAGAAGGGCACATCGTCTTCCTGCAAGCCGCTCACGCCGGCCGTCACGTCGCCTTCAGCATTTTTCAGCAACATCACATTGGTCATTATCAGACCGCCTTTCACCTCGGTACTTCCGTCTTCCATAGCCTTCTTGAGGTACTCTGTCGATTTGATGGATTCGTCTATCGCGTCGTCGATCAAGTCCGACATGTTGCTGCTTATTTCATAATAATCGGAGAATACTTTTCTGAACTCGGTGCCGGTTATCTCGGATGTCGTACTCATATCGGCCAGCAGGGGCGTGAGATAATCTTCGAGTGCCTGGAAATAGACCGTAAATGAATCCGTGGGGACATCATACTTTTCGGCATTCGCCATGATGCTCCAGTATTCGTTCTGTATGCGTACCCATTCGTTGGCCACCTGTTGTTTATCGGAGGGTGTCAGGCTCGAATCCGAGGCAATGTAGTCCACATCCAACTTCACCTGTTCGATCTGCGCCTGCACATCCTCTTCGGCCGTGATATACCCCGTGGGGGCCTTGTTGCCTTCCGTAAGCTGAATGTCGTAGAGATACATGGAAACACCTTTGCCGACATACATGTATATCTTCTGTACCACACGCGAAGCATCGATGGTGTGGACCACTTCATATACTCCTTCCGTTCCCGCCGGAGGAGCGGAAAGCACTTCTTTTGGTGCCGTCTTCGTATACGATACGGAACGTAATTTCGGCACCCTGCTTGATTCGGGCTTGAAGACGTACGGAGTATTCGGCTTGTATTTTATCTGGCCGCCGAAACAGTCGGGGACCGTCGAAACCTGGGAGGCGTTGGTTGCGGCAAGCCCGGCTTGTATAAGTTTGCTCCAATTGACATACAAATATGCTCCGTCCGCGTCCGCCCCCGAAGTTACGACATCCGTAACGCCCTCTTTGACACTGTTCCATTCCCGGATAAATTGTTTAGCGATATAGTTGCGGGCGCCGAACTGAAGATTCGCAATCTCGTCTTTGGCTTCGTTGGCTGCCGTATCATCGGTGTATTTGGATGCTTTGTCCCAATCCGAGCTCTCGAAATTGCCCGTTGCACGGGATTCGATACAGCGCATGATGTCACCACCTTCGCCCTGCGTCCAGATGTCACCCACATCGTAAGGTGTAGTCGGTGTTACGACGAATACACGACGTTTGGCATCAGCCGTGTCCTGCGCCCGCGCCGCCTCTTGCAGGGCCCTTTACCGCATCGCTGTCGGCGATCGGCGTCCATTTATAGGTTCCGTCCTCTTCTTTTACCCACCGCCACGATTTGCCCGCATCGGGGTTCGTCGTCTCGTCGCTCGATATGGTGAAGTGAATCTGCGGGTATTCCGCCGGAGTGATTTTGGCATTATCGGTTTTGCGGATGACAAAAGCTATGTAGGGATTGTCGCTTCCGACGGTATAGCTCTGGCTCCATACGTAACTTGCTATAACCGCTCCGGATGACGCTATCGGATTGTAACCCATCGTATAGCCTTCACCCACCGACAATACGGCGCCTTTGGGTATTCCTCCGACCGGAGTTTTGAGCCGGATGCGGGTGCTGTCGGCGATTTTGATCTGATCCCAGGTCTTAATGCCGTCGATATAGGGTGCAACGATGCTTCCCTGCTCCCAACAGCCTGCGTCCGTCGGGTCGAAATTCGCGGGCAGCGTATTGGTGAACGTGTCGCCGATATGGTTTTCCTGCTCGCCGTCCGCTATCCATGTTTGGGCCGGTTCATTGTAAAGCGAGGGGGTATAGGGATAGAACCAGTTTTCCACGACACCGTCCAGCCGTTTGTTGATCTCGGACAATTCGCCGGGCAGCGTGTTATCGATGTAATCCTTAGCCTGCTGAGCTTTGCGATCGGCGGAATTGGCAGTGGCCTGGGCTTCGGTGGCCGTCTGATCGATCTGTTCGATGTCGAACTCCTTCTGGAACTGTCCCGTCGCGGGGTCGTAGAGCTTGCCTTGCTTCCAGCCTGCCTCCGGGGTGAATGCCACGCCGACGCCGTTGTCGCCGACAAGCCGGAACAGCTTGCTCCGGGTGTCCAGCAGCGCCTTCTTGTCCAGGCTGCTGATCATACCTTGCAGGTAGATATTATCCAGATAGGCCGAATAGCCCGACATTTGGATCCCGAAGACGGAGAGGTTCGTAAGGTCACCGAACTGTGCGGCGATATTCTCGGCCGTAAACTCCCAGTCGCTGACATTGCGGAGATAACGCTGGTAGGTGCGCGTCGAGTAGCGCGAGCTCTGCCGGGCGGGATTCGTGAACGATCCGTAGGCTACGAAGGTCATCGATTCCATCGGATCGATCTGCTTGGTAAAGGTGGCCGACAGGGGGCGCAGCTCGTAGCGGAACCGCTCGTTGCGGTCGCCCAGGACCTCCGTGATACGGAAATAGACCGTTGCGAAGCCTGCGAAAGAGAAGTTGCCCCGGCCGTCGTCGGAATCTGCCGTCGCATTGTTCGACGGGTCGAAGTCGTGGAAGATACCCATGCAGATATCCCCGACAGCTACGGCGCCGATCTCTCCCTCTTCGAGTTTGAGCGTTACGAGCTTCTGCTCCTTGTCCACGCTCTCGATCACCCCGGCGCCCGGAGCGCTCCAGTCGTCCCCGACGCTGATGCCCACACGGTTGTACCGAAGCTCCGGAACCTCCAGAAAACGACGGATGAAGAGGCTCTCCAACTCGCCGGCGCCTTTTTCACTTATAAACCCGCCCACTCCGGTAATACCGGAGGCATATGATGGTCCAAATTGTGCCCCTGCGTTGAAAGTCATTCTACCTTTGAACGTATCGGGTGCCTGCTTGTTGGCAAACTCCCATATTGCCCTTCGTGCAGAATAAGCATTTGTATCGGTCGGGAAAGTATTATCGTATCGGGTGATTAGATATATAGCCGCTCCATTCTCCGCAATGCCTATACGTTGGGAATAGAGCGATGCTTTCACGTCCGATTCAATACTGCCCAGGCGGGAATAAGGAGTATTGTCGCCTATCGTATAGGTTGCGATGTACTCGTTGTATAGTTTTTTTCATAACCTTGAATCCGGGAAAGACGACCGTCTATACCGAATTGAGGACCCATTAATCGTACAGCCTGTCCTGCTTCGTAGTTTTTTTCGTTGTGTGTACAATACACGGGATTCGTTTCACAGTCATAGACTGTCGTGTCGCTGCTATGTTTGGCAGCATAGGAAGTGCCGACCTCAAGAAGTTCTTGTTCTGCTTCGTCTATGCGTTGCTGGGGGAGTTTGACGCCTGTGAGTACGAAAGTGTCAGGCCCTCGGTCATCATCTTTTCCACGAGGACGCATGTTTTCATTCGGTATAATCTGCTGACTTTCGCCGGACGTTTCGACTTGGGCGATGATTTCAAATTTCTTGTTGAATCCGTCTTCGGGTTTCCAGGTCGCGGGGTCGATATTGTCGCCATTGTCGTCGATAAGGGCGAGTTCGAAATCCCAGCCGATCAAATCGCCGCTCGTAAAATGTGCCCCCGAGCGTTTCTCCTTCGATTACGTCTGAAGGTAGAAATGGCGTGTCGTTGCATACCATGACGTATGCCTTGTCGGTCTGCCCTTCAATGATTGTCCGATCGATAGTTTCTACCGAAGTGACGGTTTCCGTGTTCTTCGGGTAGATGTCGTCGAAAAACACTACGACTTCCTTGATTTCGTTTTTTTGTAAGTCCGGGACGTGCGTCTTATGTATTGCTGCCCATCCGGAAGCCGTAACCGGACTTCGGAAACGTGGTTCGTTACGCCGCCCTGTTCGGATTGTCCGTATTCTTTCGTCAGGTTGCGCGTGGAGCCGAATACATAGAAACGGGTCCCGTATTCGGAATCGTCCCCTTTCTTGGCCGGGATGCTTTTGACGACTTCTCCGCGTTTGAATGTTTCCGGCGTTCCGAAGTTCAGTTTTCCGAAATGCAGGGTTACGATACTGCCGTTCTCCTCGGTCCACCATTCGACATCGAAAGTCTCGGCAATGGATGATAAGGCATCCCAACAGGTATCGCCATTGAACGATACGAGCTTGTTGGTTTCCGGATGTTCGACATTTACACTTCCCATCTGCCAGTTGTTTCCTCCCAGTGCCTTGTTCATGTTGGCGACGATGAGCGCCCCGAAGGATGCCAAGTCTGTCGTGTTGTGGAATACAGCTTCAGGATTATCGCCTCCCAGCCAGAAGCAGATGAAATTTTTCATGTGGTTTTGCTGCGCCTGGAACTGAAGCGTGTATTTGTAGCCGCCGGTTTTGTTGTCGAAATCCGGATAAACCTCCGACATGATTTCGAATTTGCGGCCTTTGTAGGTGATGTATGATCCGAGGGGGAAATCCAGCGGGGTAAGCAAACTAAAGGGGAGTTCGATGTAATAATCCCCCATAAGTGCGTATTTGATAATGGCACTCGTTGTTACGGGCGCATCGTATATCGCTTTACCGGAAGGGTTGTATATTGTCATTTCGTCGATATATGTATCCTGTGCCATCACAGGGTCGATACAAAAGTGTGGGGTTTCGGCACATTATGCAAGTAATTTTAAGAAAAAATACAGAAAAACGCCCCGGTCTTTTGACCGGGGCAAGAGGGGGTTGCTTCCATCCGTATTTTAAGGTTTAAGCCATGAACTTTGCGGCTTAACGATTAGACGAGCGTTGTTATATGCCATCTTCAATGTTAAGCATGTGCGCGCTGTATAGGTATTATTCCCTATTTTATGCGTGGCTAAAGCTAAATCCGGATTGGGTGATCCAGGGGTAAGGCATAAGGGCAACAGAAGTTGTATTTTCCCTTCGTAATACTGGGGGACAGCTATTTTGTAATTTGACCTTGCATTTTTTTTGGGCTTCATTAATCGCGCCAACGAGTCTTCTGCGCATTTCGTCTGAACTCAGCCCTTGCATGTGTGCAGGAAATCTGTCCATGTTGTCCGCAATGATATGGTCGATTTGAGGGACTACCCTGCATTGAGGATTGAAAATCAAATCCTCGGGTTTCTGGAAAAAATCAGCAATGTCCGGAATATTATCGCCGAATTTGCTAATTAGCTGAATATCGCTTTCCCTGACAAATGCCTTGAAAACATAAGGCGATAAACCTTTCTCGGCTACATCTGGCCTATTGTTGCGTTCAGCAAGAGCAAATATGCTTTCCAAATTTGCAGTTACAAGTCCAGTATTGAAACATGCAAAATTGTTATCAGAAGAAAAGGATATTTTATTTTCAGATTTAATTTTGCGGAAAGTATGTTCGATATAACTTTTCAAAATGGAATATTTGGCTTGCGTAGCATCTGAGAAATCCCATGGTTCCGGATCTGCTATATTATTCGCAAGATATTCAATAGATGCGTCATAATTAGGGAACCAACAAAAGTCAAAAAGAGCCGAATGAAATTTTTTCATAAACGTAAGTTTTTTATATTGTCAATAAATAAAAAGACCGCCATGTAATATTATGACGGTCTTATTGTATCCTTTATGTTCGATATTCGTGGTTACGGATAGACCCGTACGTCTATATTTCATTATATGATGCAAATATAATACACGTTTTTTTCGAGGTGCAAATTTTTTGCCAACTTTTTAGTTGCACTATGAAAACGTAGCCGAATACACGTTTATTGTCCTAACGTATGGAAATGATAAAGAGCGAAATTCGTAAGATTGGAGAAGAACTGCAATTGATTTGATAAGGATGGGGAGGGGCTAACGCATCATTTTACGATGAATAGCAGAAGCGAGTAAAAGGCTGGGATAGATTCCCGGCCTTTCCTATTCGCGTGCCGCCCGATCTGCGGGGTTGGGTTCTCGGAATTTCACTGCTAATTTACAGGCATTCAATCGATAATTTTCAAATTGAGTGCTGTTGCTATATAAAAGATTATACGTATTGCCTAAATCCGGGACATATAGTGTTACGGTTCCTTTGTGTAATTCTGCAACAAAAGCAGCATAGTTAGATAAAAATGCCTCTTGTGATGTTCCTTTGATCAAAAATGTCAATGTTACGTCACGTTCATTTACAACCGGTGAATCCGGAACAATAATATCTATTCCGTTTTGTGTTGGATCGTCATTTTCGACAAATTCTTTGAGAGATGGAGGTGTAAGGAGGGCTGCATATGCTCCTGAAAGCATGGCAACTCCCATTGTAGATAACGGTTTGTTATTTATAGTTACTTCTGTTGTTGGCATGTTTTATAGGTTATCAAGTTTTCGATTTATTGCAACAAGAGTTTCGCCCATTGCAGGCAATATGCGGGTGTATGTTCGAATATCTGCGACATTACCATTCAATTGAATCATAATATCTCGGATGTCGAAAGTCACATTACGCGTATCCATATTGATCGATCGAAGCAGCTCCATACCATTGACAAGGATGTTCATTTTACCTTGCATGTCAGTAAAGCGACCGTTGAGTTCGTCGCTTGTGTCTTGGGACATTGCCTGAAAACCGCGTGAAGTAGCATTCTGGGTAGATGCCTGATTGTCGGATAGCAGAGAACCTGCCCATCCATATTTATCATCTAAATATTTTTGTAAGTCATCAGCCATTTTATAGGCCTCCTCTTGTTCCTCGGCTGAAAATACCCCATCTAACCAGAACTCTTGCAATTTCTCGCGAATTTTCTTCATGGCTTCGGAAGATTGTATGGCAGATTTAATACTTTCTATTACCATTTGACGCATCATATTCCGAACCACATCTCGTGCGGTTCTTGCCCGATCTTCCCCGTTTGCCCATGCATCGGCGTAAGCTGTTGCGAAATTATCAATTGCAGATTTTAGATCTTCGCCAAAAATTGCATCTAAGGCCTTTTCCTTATTTTCTTCTATTTGTTTATTTATCTCATCAATTTGATTTTCCCATTCTTTGATTCGTTCTTCATCCGTGTCTTTTTTTACTACGCTCTTCTGCTATTTGATTTTGTATCAATATTTTTTGCTGTTCGAGTAATTCATTTTGTTGTTCGATAAGTTCAGAAGCATCTGTAGAGTATGCCTCTTCAACGGCCTCCCCGAGTTCATCATATGATTTTTCGAGAGCATCAATTTGATCTTGTAAGCGCTGAATGTTACGTTCTTTTCGTCGATCTCCGCTGAAAAGGTTTATCAGGCTGGTGATAGCCGACACAGTTCCTTGAATGCCTTGAACAATATTTCCAGATGCGAATCCACTCACAGCTTGTGCTGCTCCGCCTACAGCACCTGCAATGTTGTTAATGGAGGCCGTCGTGTCTTCATCTGCTCCCAATGCTGACGCAATAGAAGACACACCGCTTATCGATGCAGCAACGATGTCAATTGCCTCCGCTACTGCTTGCCAGGCATCTTCACGTAGCTTTACAGCTCGAAGATCATCCCCATCTGCAAGTGCCTTTTTATAAGCCTTGAAGTTTGCCGAAATACTTGCGAATGGATTCTTCCGAGTGGCTATATCTGCTGCTTGGTCAAGTTGATCGGTTACTGTTTTCAGATTGATAGGGTCGAGGTCGGCATCTTGGAGCAGTCTGTTTATGTTGTCAATAATACGCAATATCTCACGGCTCGACAAGGCGTCGAGGTTTTGGAACAGATTAATCCAGTCATCGGTTTTCATCAGTTCGTCCACCTTGATTTGTCCGATTTCCTCTGTTTCATGTTTGTCGATTTGAGGAATAAGGTCGGAGCGGCCGTTCTTTGTTGCTGTTTCCCTGTCTTTGGCGTGTTTCTCGCGTATCTTGGCAATCTTATCCTCCATCGTACCGTATTTCTCGACAATGGTATTTAGGCTGGCCGCAATTTCCGCTTGGTCGATCTTGATACCCAAATCGGTCGCTTGCTCTTTGGTGATATTTCCAGCCTTCAGAGCATCTTCTACCCACTTGCGGAACTCCTCGTATTTGTCTTTTATGCCTTTGATGCGGCGATCTTCTTCCGAGAGCGTGTCATCGGTGATCTGCTTGTATATCTTGTCAAGCTCTTGGGCGTATTTCAGTTCTATGGCAGCTCGGTCATCGGCATTTTTTTGCTGAATATTCGATTGCCTTTCCTGAAAATCTTTTGTTTGATCTGCAGTTATGATTCCACCCTGCGCGGCTTTAAGTTTCGATTTATCCTGCTCGAGTTTGTTCATTTCCTCTTTTGTGCGCAAGTCTATTTCGGCCAGCTCTTTCTGCTTGCCATCTTTCAAAATATCGATGCGCGATTGCTGAAGGGCTTTATCATTGGCGAGAATAAGATCGGATAGCTTTTTCTGGGCTTTGGCGGCATCCGTCACCGTTTTGCCCGAAACGCTGTATTGTTTAATTTTCGAATCGTATTCGGCGATTTTGGCGATCAGCTCATTCCATTTCGCTGTCCCTTTCAATGAAACGTCCATCGCTTCGAGAGCTGCTTCCGCCTCCTTCTTCTGTCCTTCCCAATAGGATTTGTTGCGATTGGTTTCTTTTCTGTCTGACCGTAGGGATGATATTTCATTTTGTTTGGTTGCGATTTGAGATAGATTCGACTGTTTAAGCGACTGATAATAATCTTCGCTCTCACCATACAGAGGAAGCAAATACGGGGCTTCTTTTTGCTTATTGCGTGCATTCTCAATTAAACGGTCGATTTCTGCGTTTTGGGCTTTCAGCTCGTCGATATTGCCCTGCAATGTGGCAATCTTGACCTCCGCAGGGGCAGCGTCCCACTCGGCGGCTTTTTGTGTTTCTTTTAGTTCATAGAGCTGTTTGCGGTACTCGTCCAACTCAGCCTCTGCATTTTTATAAGAAAGACTAAGTCCGGCCATTGCTGTCCTATCACCGAATTTCATAGCATCTGCTATCGCTTGATCTAACCTTTTGACCTTTTCGAGGGCGGCATCATACTGCTCTTGCAGATTGTTCTCCTTGCGTGTGTCGTTGATGTCGTTGAGCTCCTTTGTAAGATCGATAAGCGACAGGAGCTTGATTTCCTCCTCGCTGTACCGCTGCAACAGTTTGGGGTAGAGACGTATCAGCTCCTCGTAGGCTTTGCGCTTGGTGTAGGCCGTGCTGACCTCGTCCTGCATGGTCGCATGCAGCTGCTCGGCCTTATTCTTCTGTTCATCGAGCTTCTGATTGTAGGCGTCGATGGCGGCGTTTACCTTTTCGTAGGCTATCTCCTCTGCGGATTTCGCCGTGATAATCTTGTAGAGTGTGACGGCAAACGCGGAGGCGGCCGCAGCGATCAACACATAGGGATTCTTCATCAAAGCCGCATTCAGTGCCTGCGTCTTCTTGGTCAGCGTTCCCATTACGGTTTGGAGGGTGGAGAGACCGAAAGCGTGGGCGAGCGTTACCGTCCTGTGTATCCTTTCCGTTGCCGTCAGGACAACCAGAGCCGCCTTATATGTACCATAGGCGACGACAAGCTGGGCGACAATGTCCAGCACCTGATTATAGTTCTCGACGAGTGAAATCGTGCCTTTGAGTGCACCTGCAATGATGCCTTCTTGCGACTTGCCGAGGTCGTTGAACATCATGTCGAGAGCATCGCCGAGATTGGAGATGAGGCCCGTAATGGTTTTGGATTGCTCCTGCATGAGGTTGTGGAACTTCCCGCCCTCGTTCGTCATGCTTTCAATAGCCTTCTGCACCTCTGGAAAGCCTATTTTGCCTTCCGTGACCATCTGTGAGATTTCCGCGCGGGTCTTGCCGAGTTGCGTTGCCAACTCTCCCGCGAGGTCGATGCCTCGGCTTTGGAACTGCATTACGTCACGCGTGTATAAACGCCCCTGTACGGCCGTCGTGCCGTACAACCACGTGAGGTCTTGCAGGTTCAGTCCCAGACCGGCCGCAACATTACCGAGCCGAGTCAGTGTGTTGGTAATATCCTCTGCTGCGAATCCATATGCGAGAAGCTGGCGGGCGCCGCTGGCCACGCCTTGCAGGTCAAACGGCGTTTTGGCGGCCAGTTCGACCATTTGTGACATCAATGCATCAGCCTTTTCTTTACTTTGGAGCAGAGTTGCGAAGGCCACTTCGAGCTGTTGAAACTCGCCACGAGTTTGCGCGATTTGTTTCACCAGCCCCGCAAGCGACACTCCGACGCCGATTTGTCCGAGGGTGGTAGCCAGGCGACGCATTGCAATATCCATACGGTCGGCGTCCGTCACGACACTGGACGTTACGGTTTTGGCCGTTTTCTGAAGTTCACGGAACTTGCGAATTGCTTCATCGTTATCTATGACTACGGTAAGGTTTATACTCATAATACGATGACGGTTTTATCTTTATTGATTTCTACCTTTGATCCGCTGATGTTCACGACTTTTATTACGGCATAATTCGAAGCGTTGATTGTGGCCGAGGCTCCATGCATAAGAATGACAGTGTGGACGAAATCTACTCCCGAGGCTTCTATTTCAGCCGACGTATTGCCGACTAAGCAAATGTATTTTCGCTTGTCGAGCCTTATGCATCCGCAATCCACATACATGTTGCAATCACTCACTTCGTTTTTGTGAGCTTGAAATATTCCCAGCGGAGGGAAATTGTTTTTATGGCAAAATTCAAGTCCTTGTGGCGTAAAAAACAGAGAGGTCAGGGAGTGAAAATTTTTCACTTTGTCCAGTCGTTCGCAGGCGCCGAGTGCGGACGCGGATTTTAGGATGTTGTCAAGCATATAAATTATTTCGTTTGTTATCGTTTGCCTCCTGCCATCAGAAGAAGTGTGTTCATTGCATTAGGATCGTTCATGTCAATTATATCGGGAACTTTTGATTGTTCATTGTTGGGAATATTAGTTGTTGATTTACTTTTACAATCCGTTTTTAGAGCGTCGGAAATCATAAGCTGTACGTTAGCCCATGAAATCCCCCAAAGAATATATTCAAGAGTCCAATGATAGCGGTTTATAAGATTATCTATTTGTCCCCAGATACTGCGCCCTCCGTAGTGGCTATCCGCTCCGCTGTTGTCGTTGGGGAAATCATTACCCGCAGCGTTCTTACCAAGCGAATAGCGTTCATAAAATCCGCGTAGTAGGATTGAAATACGATGGTGGACAAAATGTTTGTAAGAGCTGTTGTATCCATTGTAGGGGACCAGTATATAAGTTTTGTCCGCTCTTTTAGCATATCTTCGATTTCTTGTTGCGTCCGAAGTGTGGCGATAGCGATTATTTCGGCCACCTCTTTTGATTTTTCGGAGCATATGGTCCACATACGTTTAACAGCACCCTCCATCTGTTCGTCGTCGAAAATCAGATCAAGGTCTATTAGTCGGCGACTTATCATCGCGAGTCGTCCGAGTTGGAGGGGGTATAGGTAAAGGGTTATTTGTTCTTTGTCATTGCCTTCAATCTCGAACGATTCAATTTTTTCAGTCAGTGTGTCAAGTGCACGTTGTTCTGTAAGGCGGCCGACTTCTTCTTTTTTCATATTATAAACTATTGTTTTTGCTCCCGCCCCGTCCTCGAGACGTGATGCAAGTCGTCAGCTTTCCAGCGGGATAGAGAATTTACAAAACGCTCTTGGTATATTCCGGAGTTGTAATCGGCCACCAGGAATAACCACCTTGTTCCGGAGCTAAAACTTTCGCAGATACTTGAATTTGGAGCGGGTCGGTTTTATTGATTCCACCACCCAATGTCGCTACATATTTTAACCTTGCAAAAGCGATGGAGCCTCCACTTTTGGAATCGAATACGAATGCTTTTACTCCTTCGTAAATCTCGCCTTTTGCAGGTTCTGTAGTTCCGAAGTAAAATTCCATCGTGTCGTCGTCAAAATCTACGACATTCCAAGTAACTTCTTTTGTGCCTGTCGTTTCGTCGATTGCAGAGTAAAATGGGTCTGCTTCTCCTTCCCGATAAAAATCATTACTGGAAGGTATCGCGAAATTGGTGGAAACACCACCATTATAAGGCTGACTGATTTTGGTGAAAGCCTTCATTAAGTCGGCAGCCTCAGCGTCTTTTACTCCTTTCGGGAGAGGATTACCTGCATGAACGGCTTTCAGTCCGATTATTTGTCCCATGTTTAATATTTTTTAAGTTTTACTTTGAGGTTTGAAAATGTGTAGGAGATCCCCTCCTCACTAATAAGAGTTTCATCGCTCACATCAAAGAACCAGCGTTCGTTGATAGGGTAGTATCCTAGTGAATCGAAAGCGAGACGAGTTAGTTCGTTCAGACGGTTGCGATCGGGGTAGCGTTGCTCTTCACGACCGATTGTCGGTGTTGTGTCCGGTACATAAATGTTTACATTTACGGTTGCCACCTGCGAATCTCCGACGACATTTGACAATGAGCCTACGACGATAAATTCTCCCGAAGGATTATTCGGGTAGTGGTCCGCATACATCATCGGCACGGTCTTCCCTAACAGCGAATCCCGGATGCGATCCCAGACGAGTTTGAATATTTCCGTAGAGGTCAGGTTCATCGCTTTTTCGATTTTAAGAATCGAGCGAACTCCGCTTTGAGTTTTTCAGCAGTAGATTCCACCCAGTTTCCCGACCCTTCGAGAACGTCGAAACCTTTAGCCTCGACATATTTCGCGTATTCCATACCGGCTACCCATACGAGATATGTTTTGTTAGCGGGAAGTTCACGGGCGACAGACCGGGCATGTTCAAGCCCTTTGGCATGAGCTTCATCGGCACCTTTGTTCCCTTTAGGATTGCCGTCCGGTCTGACACGGCGGTTATACTTGAAAGATTCAGCAATGATTCTTCCGTATTGTACCACAACATACCCGATGGAGTTGCGTAGGTTACCCGTGTGATCGGTATAACTACCGTGTTCGCGGGCGTACTTCACCACTCTTTCCCCCAACGCCGACAACCATTCTACAGCTTTTCGGTCGTACTCTTCTTTTGCTCGCGCAAATTCAAGTTCCACCTCACGCCAGTTGGTACACTTTACAGCCATAATCTCGTGTTTTCGTAACGTTGTCCGCTTTTGTAGAATCCCTGTACCGGATACGACGCCGTGTCCTTGTCTTTCGGTTTGGCCTCAGTGCGGAGCGAACGGTCGAAGATGTTGAATCCTCGGCTGTCGAATATGCGTACTTTCGTCCCGATAGGAATTGGCTGTGTATCTGCAGGCATCGTAACCTCGAAAGAGTAGAGGAAGGCATCCCCGTTTTGCCCTTTGATTTGCTGTGCTCGTCCATTCTGACGGGCATTGCATCGTCCGATGACACGCCATTCATGCGCACCTTCGATCCACGAACCATCAGGATTTTGCGAGGCGTCCTCCTCGTACCACATTTCGAGCGTATAGGGGAATCTTACCATTGGTCGGAAATGTCGGTAATTTTCGATCGAGTATCGAACTCTTCGGCAATATCGTCCAGCCCGTTTTCCTTTGCGATATGGAAAATGCGCTTTTCCAGTTTGTCCGTGTACGACAATGAATAGCCCCCGTTGCTCTCACTCGCAAGAACAATGAGATTTCGCAGAATGGCGATTGTGGCTTTTGCCACGCTAATTTTATCGGTTACCGTATAGTCTGCTTGAGTGTCTATTCCCTCGTCAATGCAGGCCTTTTCTTTGAGGAAAGGATCCACATCGTAAGGATACAGACTTGCCGATATTGCCTCGAAATTCTTCATACAACTACGATTCTACGGTCAGCGAATAGATGCCGTTGATTTCGGTGATAACCGGAAGTGACAGCGACTGTGCTTTCGTGAACTCTACGCCGTTAGAGTTGTCGGTTTCGCCCTTGCCCCACTGTGAAATGCGGATGCGTCCGTAGTTAGAGTAGGTGACACCCGGCTCTTGCCGCAGCTCGTTGTCGGCATAGGCGTTCTTGATGACGCCCAGTTTGCCCGCAGGTACGAACACGAGGTTCTTGTCGTTCCACGGCGAATACTCCGTAAGTTTACCGTTATCCTGAATACGGGTCATGCGGCGGATGACTTCGAATGTCGGGAATCCGTTCGAACGCATAAACTCGTTCAGGTTCGCCAGCAACAGCGGTGTGGACGACTTGTCACTACCGAATACCGCCAACTTCATCTTCTTGTTGCGGAGGATATACGACAGGCGTTTCTGCGAGAGCAGAATGCGGTCGAACGTAACTTTGTCCTGTGCAGCATCGAGGATGGCTTGAATATCCTCCAGCGTATCGACCGTATCTTTATTGCCATCCGTCCATAACGTTTTCGCGGTGGCAATGTTCTCGCTCGGCATTTTGTAGTCGATCGTACCGCGCACACCACCCTCTGGGTTATTGGACGCGTCAAACGTGAATACGCCTTTGTTCGACAATGCTCCGAGGAAGATGATGTCCAGTTTCGATTGCACGGAGTTCACGACCTTCGTAACATTGTTCCACATCAGATTGATGAGCTGCTGTGTCTTGGCCGAATCGGACAGCATCCGCGAATCGAGAATCTGCAACACCTTACGATACTCTTCGATAGGCATCGAATAAGACATCTGGTGGGTTAATACCTTCTGCTTGATCGTTTCCAGTCCCTCGGTTCCCATGATAGGCTCCTTACCTTTGGAGTCGAGCGTTGCAGCGGCGACGCTCAAATTGTACGAGCCGATCAACTCCTCGAAGTTCAGTCCGACGGTGGGGGTGTCCCAGTCGAGGAATCGCTCGTAAATATTTTGGTCGAATAGCCGCTTACGCAGTTCAGAGGCGGCATCGATGCGAATCTGCACCTGTTTAGTCAGTTCGCCGAAAATGGATGAATAAAATACTTCGTTCATTGTTTACCTCCTCTTTTACTGTCGTACATACTTGATTTCGGGGTTGTTCTTCAGGCTGTAACCCTGAAGCCATGCAGCAGGGACGGGATAGGCTACATCCTTGAGGATGATACCTGCATATCCGGCCGATACGGTCTGGAATCCGTTATTGGCGGAATAGACCATGTCGGTTTCGACAACTGCATCAGGCAGATTGTCGTCCGAGAGGACATCTACGCCTTCAGTCGCACCCGTTACGGCCGCTGCGAACGTGATCACATCGTAATCTGCATTTTTGGTATCAATGCTTTTTACGGTCGAATTTGACTCGCCGACCTTAACCGCATCTCCTACTTGGAGCATGGAACCCTTCTTGACATGTGGAGCAGTGGTTGTGCCGCCCGACAGAACACGTGCACTCTTGCATATGGAACATTCCATGTTGTCGAAGTCGAGCTTGATCGGCGTACCTTTGGGAATCTTTGTCCCTTCGGGATAGGTTCCCTTCAGTTTGAAGTCCCCCGGCAATACGGCGAACTCACCGCGCCAGAATATGGGGAAACCGCCCTTTACTTTTGTTTTTTCAAATACGATTGCCATGATTTTACGTTTTGGTTACTCTTTGTCCGGAAGTGTTTCAGCCCACGCCTTTGCGAGTTCTTTGCCCTGCGCTTCGGGCGTGGACATCGGGAATCCCGAACCTTTCCCTTCCAGCCCTGCGGTAACCAGATTTTTCTGCACGTTTGCGAGGTAGTCGCCGATCGTTTTTTCATCTGCATCGTCGGCGATGACGAATCCCTCTTTCATGCGCCACTCCGGAATACCGAGTTCTTTTGCCTTTGCGGAGATGAGATTGGCCCGGTCGTTCTTGGCCTTTTCAGCTTTCAGAGTATCGCTCTCCGCTTTGATGGCGTTGTAACGCTCCTCCTGTTGCTTCTTGTAGGCTTTGAACCACGCAGGTTCCTCATCGTCGAGTTCGTTTTTTTTGCCCTGCCCGCCCCCATTTGCAGGAGATGCCTCACTCTTTGCCTTGAGTTCGTCATACAGTCCTTTCAGTGCGTTGTACTCGGTGCGTGCACGATCAGCGTCAGACTGGAAAACTTTAAGGAAAGGTTCGACCCCGCTGACTGCGGTTTCAATTTGCGATTCATCGGTGACGGATTTTTCCAAAATGGAGGCTACTCCGTCGAGAGCCTTCGCTCCGAACCCCAAATTAGAATACTTGGTTTTCAGCGCTACGAGAATTTTCTCTTTCATGTTTTTTCGTTCTATATGGTTTCGAATAAATCATCATATTCGCACAAAAAAGGTCTGTCAGCCGACGCCAACAGACCCACTAACAATTACATGAAGGTTATATCGTTCTGCAACTGGTGGGCTGCGACTTCACAGCCTCTGCGACAAAAGTCAGTATGTTCGGCACATTATGCAAATTATTTTAAGGAAAAATTCGTTAAAAAAAGAGGAGAGCAATTCTCACTGTCGGAAAATAGCTTTATTGAAATGATTCATTCCAAAAAGTGCGAAAAATAGTGCAAGAAGGAGAGGTATCCCGCAATGGGAAATTAGATTGGGTTTGTGTCTAAATTGTGTGCCCGACTAAAAACAAACCAGTCACCTACAGGGCTGTAAGTGACTGGTTTTCTGTGTGGTGCCACCGGGAATCGAACCAGGGACACAAGGATTTTCAGTCCTTTGCTCTACCAACTGAGCTATGGCACCATCATCGACTGAAACTCGTGTGGGTTTCGAATCGTGGTGCAAAGATAGATATTATTTCCTGAAAACCAAAAAAACGACCGAATATTTTCCATCTCAGACTTTCATTTCAGGAACGGCAGGCCGGAATATCGGAAAATTTTTTCGGCCAGGATACCGGAAATTCAGGATTTTGGTTATTTTTGTAAAAACTGTAAAGATTATGAAAACAAGCAGTTTGATGATGTGTGCGCTGGTTGCATTGACAGCCTGCGGTACCGGAGTGAAGCAGAGTGTCCGTACGCCCGTCGAAATGGGCGAGCGGATCGAATTGAAGACGCCGGATCCCAAGATGGGACTGACTATCAACGAAGCGCTTGCGGCGCGCAGCTCGTCGCGCGACTTTTCTCCGGAGATGCTCTCTCTGGAGGAACTTTCGGGTGTACTGTGGGCTGCTGCCGGGGTAAACCGGGAGGATGGGCATCTTACCGCGCCTTCGGCTATGGCGCTCTATCCCATTCGGGTCTATGCTTTCCTGCCTGAAGGTGTGTATCGTTACGATTCGAAAGCGAATGTATTGAATCGGGTCATCGAAGGAGATCGTCGGGAGCTTACCGCGATGCAGGATTTCGCTTACACTGCGCCGCTCAATTTGGTGTATGTGGCCGATTACAGCGTTTATGCGGACCGGAATCAGCCGGTGGACCGCATCCGTTTCTGGTGCGCGGCCGATGCGGGCGGATATACGGAGAACGTGAACCTTTATGCCGCCGGAAACGGTCTGAAGGCCATTACACGGGGCAGCTTCAAGGAAGAGGCGCTGTTGGAGTTGCTGGGGCTCGATCCCGCACAATACGGTGTGATTCTCGCCCAGACGGTTGGCCGGTAGTATTTTCGGAAAGAGTATCGACGAGGAGTTCCCGGAAACGGGTGGCTCCTCGCTGCGTTTTGTCAGGAGCGGGCAGACTGCAGGTCCGGTACCGGGTGGATTTTTCGGACGAACCGTGCTATCGTCGCTTTTTCCTGACAAATGAAAGGGGAATTTCACTATCTTTGACTTCGTTTTGGATACTCCGCCTCGGCAAAACGCAATAAAAATTTGCTTTTGCATTCGGCTTATTCGTAATCTTTGACTTTGTCTTAGATACTTCGCCTCGGCAAAATGCAATAAAAATTTGCTTTTGCATTCGGCTTATTCGTAATCTTTGACTTCGTCTTAGATACTTCGCCTCGGCAAAATGCAAATAAAATTTGCTTTTGCACTCGGCTTATTCGTATCTTTGCCGTGGAAAATTTTCGTATGGGCGGCCAGCTGTTCGGCGTAGTTCGAAAAATTCGGCATTACGTTCGATGTGCGCTGTCTTTGTATTGTAAATAACGACGATTTTATGCTTTCAAAACCCGAACGGGAGCAGATAATTGCTCTGATAAAACGAGAGGTCGTTCCGGCGATCGGCTGCACGGAACCCATTGCCGTTGCGTTGTGCGTGGCCAAGGCCCGCGAGATACTGGGGACGGAACCGGAAAAGGTTTCGGCCCGGTTGAGTGCCAACATACTGAAAAATGCGATGGGAGTGGGAATTCCCGGAACGGGCATGATCGGATTGCCGATCGCGATCGCTTTGGGCGCTTTGGTCGGACGGTCGGAGTATCAGCTCGAAGTGCTGAAGGATTCGGATGCGAAGGCCGTCGAACGGGGTAAGCGCTTTATCGAGCAGGGGCGGATCGACATCTCCCTGAAAGAGGGCATTACCGAGAAACTCTATATCGAGATCGAAGTTTCGGGCGGCGGACACTCCGCTGTGGCGATCATCGCCGGCGGGCATACGAATTTCGTCTTCATTTCACGGGACGGCGAAACGCTTCAGGAGAGTCGTCGTACCTCCGGCAGCGAACAGGAGGCGCAGGGCGTCGAACTCAACCTGCGCAAAGTGTTTGACTTCGCCATGACCACACCGCTGGATGAAATCCGCTTCATTCTGGAAGCCAAGCGATTGAATAAGGCTGTCGGCAGAGGATTCGTTCAAGAACAACTACGGGCATTGCGTGGGAAATACTTTGCGCCATGCTCCCGAATTGCGGATTATCGGGGATTGTGCCTCTCCCGCATTCTCTCCTATACTTGCGCGGCCTGCGACGCCCGCATGGCGGGAGCCATGGTTCCGGTGATGAGTAATTCGGGCAGCGGCAACCAGGGCATCGCGACTACGTTG
>ENA-OQAB01000324-OQAB01000324.1-human-gut-metagenome-genome-assembly--contig:-NODE-324-length-27631-cov-2.710733_pt1 | contig 27631 bp, 27 predicted proteins | sample MGYA00242490_ERZ504517 | MGnify/ENA primary metagenome ERZ504517 (study PRJEB26092, sample SAMD00036298) | human gut metagenome | host: Homo sapiens | study: EMG produced TPA metagenomics assembly of...
TGAGCTCGAAAATGATGGGCTTCGACGAAATTTCCTCAAATAGCGACGTACAGGAAACAAGCAAGAAGCGATCTACTCTGGAATTGATGTGATACCTGTGAAATTGTTTATAATGAATAAGAGTGCGAAAGACATGCTGCAGCTGGCTTATGAAGATGACAGCTACTGCGGTAAAAAATGTTATACGGTTTTACAGGGACTGAACAGCAAGTGCAGGTTCTGCCGGAATAATCTGCTGACTACAGAGCGCATGTTTGTGGAAGAAATATATCAGCCGTCGGTACAGCGCTATTTACAGGTCAAGAGCAATTTTATTCAATTATAATGGGGCGTCGTCTGCGTTTTGGAAATTCTATATAATTTTAAGGAAGAAGAACTGGAACAGCAGAAAAAATATCTGGATCAAAAATTGGAACAGATCCGTTGGGTAGATAATCTTACAGGACTGTATAATAGAGAGAAATACAGCAGTCTGTTGAAGGATATAGAAATTAAGAAAATACGGCATATTGGTATTGTCGATATGGATATCAACGGGCTGCGCAATATCAATGCAACCAAGGGCTATCATTCGGGTGACAGGGTCCTGATCAGGATAGCAGCACTTATCAAAAGTGTTTTTGGCGTTAATTCATTTCGTGTCGGCAGTGATGAGTTTGTCAGTTTGGCGCTGAATATGGATAAAGCGGATTTTGAAGCAAAAGTAGCGGCGCTGAAAGCTAAATTCAGTGCAGAGACAGATTTCAGGGTCTCGGTCGGCAGCTTATGGAGCGATAATTGCCGGGATATTTATAAAAAAGTATCTCAGGCAAATGCGGTGATGGAAGCGACAAAATCGTTTGGCTATAAAAATCTGACCGCCGATTATAATCATAAAGCAGAAAGCGCGCACCGGCTGTTGGCCGAGATCGCGGAAGGAAGGTTCAAAGTTTACCTGCAGCCGAAAATAAACCTGCAGACAGGTCTGATAGAAGGTGCCGAGGCCCTGGTCAGAAAAATCGACGATCAGGGAGTGATAATAGCGCCGGATAATTTTATTCCTGGTTACGAAGAAAATGGTTTGATAAATTATATCGACATCTTTGTTCTGAAGGCAGTCTGCCGGATGCTGAAAGACTGGCGTGAACGTGGCGGCAGAGTTTTTTAAGATGTCTGTAAATGTTTCGCGGGTAACGTTGATTGCGGAAGATACAATCAAAAACAGTGTGGCTATCTGTAAGAAATATGGTATTGATCCATGTCTGATAGATGTGGAGATCACGGAAAGCTTTGGTTTGCTGGAAAAAGAGCTGCTTGTGGATTTGATCAAACGGATGCATGAGGCTGGATTCAGTATTTCCATGGACGATTTCGGTACTAGCTTTCTAACTGGAATTATGTCACAGGTGCATTTTGATACGGTAAAGTTTGACAAAAGTCTTACGGACAGTATCGTAGACAATCCTAAAACGCAGATTTTGTTTAAGGCGGCGGTTTCTATGTGCCGTGAAATTTGGTGATACGCTGACTTGGCTGAGGGCATTGAAATAAAGAGCAGCTCAAGGTTTTGCAAAAGCTGGGCTGCCAGTTGGGTCAGGGTTATTATTTTGCCCGACCGCATGCCTGAAGACGAGTTTTGGGAGCGTTATGTAAAAAAATAAAAAGCATAAAAATAACCCCGCTACATTATTGCAGCGGGGTCTTCTTCTTCAGGTTCAGTATGAGCGCCGGCCCATTTCCGGATGCGCTACGGGTTTTAGATGCAGGCGCTTGGCCTGTTCTACGGCTTTATCCAGCGGCAGGTCCTGTCGTCTGGACTTGCTTTCAAAGACACAGCAGGGAGTATCGCTTCCTACTTCTCCGCCTGGAAGATAAATATATTCCTGATTATCGTTATCGCCGAGAATAATACCGGCCAATAATTGTTCTGCTAGTATTTTTGACATAATATCCTCCTAGAACATGCGGCGTTTCCACAACCAGTAGCCTGTACCTACAGAAATCAGCAGGGCGATGGAAGTGATGGTGACAAAACCGAATTCGTTACCTTCCAGAGGCACCGGAACGTTCATGCCCCATAAGCCGCCGATAGTTGTGGGGATAGCTAAAATAATGGTTACAGAAGCCAGGAACTTCATAACTAAGTTCAGGTTATTACTGATGATAGAGGCAAATACTTCCATCATGCTGTTAAGAATATGGCTGTACATTTCAACCATTTCAATAGCCTGCTTATATTCAATGATGACGTCTTCCAAAAGGTCTTCGTCTTCTTCGTAGAGCTTGATCAAATGTCCTGACTGATTTGTAGAACGCAGACGCAGCAGTTTTTCAGTAACGATATAATTGCTGCGCAGGGAAGTAGTAAAGTAGGTCAGTGACTTCTGAAGATCCAGCAGGTTGAATAACTCGGAGTTTTCCATGGATTTACGCAGATGCTGCTCCAGTTCATCAGTACGTTTGATGATGATACGAATATACTTTAGATATAAAGTAGCTGATTTATAAAGGATCTGGAACAGGAACCGCGTTTTTTTGAAGGTGCTGAAGAAACGATGATTATAGGAAGAAAAGTCAGCAACAACAGCGTTAGGCTCCAGACAGACGGTGACAATAAAGTCTTCAGCGATGATAATGCCGAGCGGAAGTGTGTCGTAGTCTTTGTTACTGCGTAAAAAAGGAATATCGACCAGGATCAGGATCTGGTCGTCTTCAGTTTCGATACGCGATTTTTCTTCTTCGTCAAGCGCGGCCGTCAGAAAATCCAGTTGGATCTTAGTAGCGGCGGCTATTTCATGCAGTTCTTCAGGGGAGGGACTGACAATGTCGATCCAGCAGCCCTTTTCTAATTGTTCAAGCTCAAGCTCATCGATGCCGTTTGGTGTACTTTTGAGGATCTTATACATTGCAGGTGCCCCCCTTTCCTTGGAATTTGCGATGTTGTTATTTGTTTAGATGCTGCTCCAGGGCCTGAGCCAGCTGGTCGCCGCAGGAGGTGCTGCGGTTGCCGCAGTGAATGCCGCGCAGTTTTGCGGCAACTTCCTCAACGGGAAGTCCTTCTACCAGGATGCCGATAGCTTTAAGATTGCCGGGCAGCCGTTGACGAAAGTAACATTATGGACCTTGCCGTCAACGATGTCATAATTTATTTGTTGAGAGCAGGTGCCGCTGGTTTTGTAAGAATACATAAATTTAAGCCTCACTTATCAGGGAATTTCAGATAAATAAATCTTCTGTAATCTTTTTTACATTCGACATAAAAATCTAAAATCCTTGTTGCCGGCAGCAAAGTATAAAAAATTTTACAAGGCAGCCAGCGAATGTAAATGAGCTAAAGAAAGTAAAAAAGTGTTTTAAAAAGCTGTTTTACTTCACTTTGCAGAAGAAAATTGATATAATTATATCCATACTTGATGGGTAGGAGGGTAGTATGGCAGCAGGCGCCTTCTGAGGCGCGGAGTGGTTTTAATAAGCAGCAATGTAGCAGCGTAGAAAGGTAGTGTGGCATTTGTCTATTCAGTTGATTATCGTGTGCGTGTATATCGCGCTTTTGTTTGGTATCAGTTTTTATGTTAAAAGGCGGGCTGATAAAGGCTCGACGGAGTATTTGTTTGCCGGGCGTAAATTAAGTGCCGGCCTGATCGCGGTCAATATTACGGGGCTTGCGGTCGGTGCGGCTTCTACAGTGGGCGTTGCCGAAAATGCCTTTAAAGTAGGTATGGCGGCAGGCTGGTATAATGCAGCCTGGGCAGCGGGGGCTGTCGTGATGGGGCTTGTTGCCGCTGGGAAACTGCGGGCGATGAAGATTTCTACGATCCCGGAAATTTTTTGAGAAATACTATGATACGAAAGGTCGTGTCATCAGCGCGGTCGGTCTTGTTATTATTATGTCTGTTATTACGGCGCTGCAGTATTTGGCGGGCGGGGCGATTCTGGCTTCGCTGCTGCCTGACATTTTCAGTTTTAAAGGCGGCATGATGATGAGTGCCGTTGTTTTCATCGGCATCACCCTGATCGGCGGTCTGTGGTCCTCAGGTCTTTCCAATATCGTCAGCGTTTGTCTGATTTATGTCGGTGTCCTGTATTCCTGCTTTGCCGCCGTCAATAATGCCGGCGGGATCGAGAATATTGCGGCTCAGCTGCCGCCGACGCTGGATTGGTTCGATCCTTTGGCTGGTATACCGATGGCGGTCATTATCGGCTGGTTCATAGTTATGGTCACACAAGCGATCACGGCACAGGGACCGGTGCAGATTGCCTGTGGTGCCCGTGATGCCAAAACTGCCCGTAAAGGTTTTCTTTTAGGCGGCATTTTGATTTTCCCGATCGGATTTTTATGCGCGCTGCTCGGCATTGTAGCGAAGGTTTCTTTCCCGGATATTACGGCGACTATGGCTCTGCCGAAAGTCGTTATGAGTCTGAACCCGGTGGCATCAGGAACGACGCTGGCTGCCTTGTGGGCGGCCGATGTTTCTACTGCCTGCACGATCCTTTTGGGGGCGGGCACTTTGTTCAGTCAGGATATTTACAAACGTTTTATTAATCCTTCTGTCAGCGATGAAAAATTTGTCACTGTCAATCGTCTGACTATTTTCGGGGTTGGTTTGATAACCTTATGGTTTGCTTTCAATGCCGCAGGTATTTTGAAGACCATGATTTGCCGGTCTGTCGATGACTACCGCTCTGACCTGTGTCTTTTTATTTACTGTGTTTGCGCCGGGGCTGTGCCGCAGAAGCAGTGCTTTTTATACAACGCTGGTCGGACTTTTAGGGTTGGTGGTCTGGGAATTTGTACCGGCGCTCCATGTTCTGCAGCATGTAATTTATTTTGAATGGCTTATTTGTATTGTAACCTTTTTAATAGTGGCAGTTGTTGATAAAACTCCGATTAAAGTACCGGAATATGTAGAGGAAGAGGCTTGATATTATGACCGACAGCAAACTCACCAGTATTGAAATCGGCCGTGCGGCCCTGAAAATAGCTGTTACAGGTTCACGCAGCGAAGAGCAGAGGATCAAGCAGGAACTGGCTGAACAGGGTATTCGTTCGACAGCGGTCGATTTTGGCGGGGAATTTATTCCGTCTATTGTCAAGATTGTTGAGCGTGCTGTAGTGGCAGCGCAGAGGCAGGGCCTGGTTTCAGATACGCATGTTGGCGCCGGTGCGGTAGCAGGCGCTGCTCATGCGGCTTTAGAGCAGGTGAAAACCAAGGCTTTGGGCTTTAATGTCGGCGGCAAGATCGGTATTGCCCGCTGCGGTGAGCATTTGTGCGTTGCTATTTATATGGCGGTAGGCGTGCTCAATCTCAATGAGTTGTGTGTAGGTCTGGCGCATCGTTCGCTGGATAATGTGGAATAAGGACGCAATAGTAAAAGCAGTGAGGTTATTATGAATATATTTGATGTTATCGGACCGGTAATGATTGGTCCGTCCAGCTCGCATACGGCTGGAGCCGTACGTTTATCGTTATTGGCGATCAGCATTCTGGGGGCCTGGCCGGTAAAGGCGCAGATTGCTTTGCATGGGAGCTTTGCTCAAACTTACCGCGGCCATGGCACGGATATGGCGCTTCTTGCGGGACTGATGGGCTGGCTGCCGGATGATGCCAGGATTCCGCAGGCAATGGATTTTGCGCAGAAGCAGGGCTTGGAATACGCATTTTCCACGATCAATCTAGGTGATCTGACACATCCAAATACGGTTTATTTTAAATTGACAGCTGCAGATGGCAGACAATGCGAAGTTATTGGTTCTTCTATTGGCGGCGGACAGGTTCTGGTAACTTCTATTGACGGTGCGGCTGTAGAACTGAGCGGTAAGCTGCCGGCGATCCTTACCTTGCATAAGGATAAACCTGGTGTTATTTCCCTGGTCAGCAGCGCTTTGGCAAGTGCAGGTATCAATATTGCCGGGATGCGGGTTTTCCGGGCGAATAAAGGCGGGTTGGCAACGATGGTTATTGAATGTGACCAGGTGGTGCCGGAGCCGATAATCAATCTGGTTGCTGCTTTGGAACCTATGCAGTCGGTGCGGTTCATCCGTAATGTTTTGTGAGGTGCAGCGTGATTAACGAGAAAATTTCTTTAAGGACCTGGATTGAGGCCGCAGCTGATCAGGGTGTTCCGTTACATACTTATCTGCTGAAGCTCAGCAGCGAAGAGCTTGAACTGAGTGAAGATGCTATATTAGAGCAGATGCAGACAATGCTGCAGGTAATGGAAGAATCGGCAGCATTCGGTCTGACCGGGGTAAGTTCACACAGCGGCCTGACTGGTGGTGCTGCTAAAAAGCTGCAGGAGGCCAGACAGTCTGAAAATTATAAAAATATTTTAGGCGGTGTCGTCAACGATGCTGTGGCTTATGCCATGGCTGTAGGTGAATGCAATGCGGCGATGGGACGTATCGTCGCCGCTCCTACCGCCGGAGCCAGTGGCGTTCTGCCGGGAGTACTTTTGGCATTGAAGCAGCATTACAATTTGAACGAACGGCAAATGGCTGAAGCTTTGGTCGTGGCTGGTAATATTGGGATGGTCATAGCCAGCCGCGCTTCACTATCGGGCGCTATGGGCGGCTGTCAGGCTGAATGCGGCAGCGGTGCGGCTATGGCGGCCGGTGCCGCTGTAGATGTGCTGGGAGGCACTCCGGAACAGGTAGGACATGCAGTGGCGATAGTATTCAAAAATATGCTGGGGCTTGTTTGTGACCCTGTTGCCGGTCTGGTAGAAGTGCCGTGTATCAAACGAAACGGCGGTGCCGCTGCACAGGCGTTGCTGGCAGCAGAATTGGCTCTGGCTGGTATCACAAGCTTTATCCCTGCAGACGAAGCCATTGATGCGATGAAGTCAGTAGGCGATCGTTTGCCCTGCACGCTCAAGGAAACGGCGGAAGGCGGACTGGCACAGACACCAACTGCACTGGCCTGGGCACAGGCTTATTTTGCCGCTGATGGTAAAATTTAAAAATATTTTAGATAAGTATTAAATGGAGGTAAATCAAATGGAAAAAAATTATTAAGACTGAAAATGCACCGGCTGCTATCGGGCCTTATTCTCAGGCTGTCATGGCTAATGGTATGTTGTATATGTCAGGTCAGATAGCTTTGGTTCCTGAAACAGGCGAAGTAGTAGATGAAGGTATTGAAGCGCAGACGATCAGAGTCTTGAAAAATATGGAAGGCGTATTGTCTGAGGCAGGTTTGACTTTTGACGATGTGGTAAAAACCACTGTTTTTTTGACTGATATGGAAGATTTTGGCGTTGTTAACAGCATTTACGGTGAAAAGTTTGCTGAAAACGCTCCTGCGCGTTCCTGCGTACAGGTTGCGGGACTGCCGAAAGGTGTTAAAGTTGAAATAGAAGCAATCGCTGTCTGCAAATAATAATCCCTGCAAAAAAATGTAAAAAAGTTTATAAAAAAGATTGACATAAACTAGTGGCTATGGTAGAATAACATTCGTCGCCAAGCTATTAAGTTTGGACAATTTGGTGGCTGTGGTGAAGCGGTTAACACGGCGGATTGTGGCTCCGTTACTCGAGGGTTCGATCCCCTCCAGTCACCCCATAATTATCCGGTTTCTATCCTTGGGGCGTAGCCAAGTCGGTAAGGCACGGGACTTTGACTCCCGCATGCGTTGGTTCGAGTCCAGCCGCCCCAGCCAATGTGATCCACTAGCTCAGTCGGTAGAGCACCTGACTTTTAATCAGGGTGTCCCGCGTTCGAGTCGCGGGTGGATCACCATTTTTTTTGCCTGTTTGCGAGTGTGGCGGAACTGGCAGACGCACTAGACTTAGGATCTAGCGCCTTCGGCGTGCAGGTTCGACTCCTGTCACTCGCACCAATCAAATTATAAAGCTGTAGAATCGTTAGATTCTGCAGCTTTTATTTTTTTACACTTACTGATTATTGAACTGTTAAAGTTCAGGGGCTAGCGAGTGTATTTTTTTATTTGAGGCTGGTAGAACTGTTGAGAAATAATTAAGATTAATGTATAATATATGAAACAATAAAGATATTAATTTTCTAATAGAATTAAAAACTAAAAAGTTTATTTGACAAAAACAGAAAATAATATTATATTAATACTAAAGAAAATATCATTAACAGCAGATAACAGACTGGGATATTTCGATTAACAAATGCGTATTCGGGCGCTGACCCCGTAAATAAAAAATATAGGAGGATAAAGACATGAGAAGTATTACAACATTAGACCTGCAATATGCCCATAGATTTTATGGGTTCAAAGGTGAAGCACAGTATCTGCATGGACATTCAGGTATTCTGACTATTGAGGTGGAAGATTCTGTCGAACCAGGTGTCAATATGGTATTTCCCTGTAATGAAATTCAAAAAACTGCCTGGGACGTTTTAAAGAACTTCGATCATGCACTGATTTTGAGGGAAGATGATCCGCTACTGCCGGCAGTACTTGATGTTTACGAAAAACAGGGTATCCGTAATGGCGCTCCGCAGAACCAGATGAAAGGTGCGGCTTTCAAGACAGAGCTGGCAACAGCATACCCGGATTGTCGTCTTGTGGTTACAAAAGAAACTATGACTGTCGAGGGCATGATTAAGATCGTTTATGATCTGCTTAAAGACAAACTCAATATTGCGAAAATAACTTTTGTCAGCGGTGTCAATACTGCTTCGGCAGAGTTCACAACCAAGAATCAAATTGATCGTTGCCCGCTGTGTGGTATTGCCTTGAATGAAAATGGTGTTTGCCCGAAGTGCGGCTATAAAAAATGATAGTATAGAAATAATGAAAACAGCAGGCCTATAAGGCCTGCTGTTTTTTGTTGGGATAAGATGGACGAAGGGTTAGAGGATATTCATATTAAAATTACTGGAGGAAAATAAAACAACAGCAATTTAAAGCAGGATACAGGGAAAATTTTTATTTGTATCTTGACTTGGAGTGAGCTTTAAGTGTTATGATTGATAAAAGAGGAACGCATAGGTGTTTGTAGAAAAAAATAGTGTTTATTTTACCATAGCAGAGAATATTAAAGCGACGTGAAATTAGATAGCTAAAGTTTCTGCTTTAAAGTATATATGGGGGAAGGTTTGTTATGCGGGGGCTGAATAATGAAAAAAGATACGCCTTGCTGGACAGTCTGCGAGGGCTGCTGTTATTGGAGATGATCGTCTATCATTTTTTTTGGGACCTGGTGTATTTATTTGAGCAGGATTTGCCCTGGTTTCATAGCAGTTTGTGTTATTGGTGGCAGCAAAGTATTTGCTGGCGTTTTATTTTTCTATCAGGCTTTTGCTGGCCTTTAGGGAAAAGGGCTGTACGGCGTGCTGTGCAGGTTTTTGGGGGAAGTGTCCTGGTGATGGTTATAACGCACATTTTTGTGCCGGACCAGGCGGTTACCTTTGGCGTTTTATTCTTTCTGGGGTCAGGTATGCTGCTGCTGAAGCTGCTTGACCGGCTGCTGTGCAGGCTGGCTCCTGTCTGGGGCATTACAGCAAGTGGTATGTTATTTTTTTCTGACCCGCAATATCAACGACGGTTATTTAGGTTTTTGAGGAATGGAATTTTTTTCAAAATACCGGAGCAGCTGTATCTGAATAAATTCACTACTTATGTAGGATTTACAGAAGCAGGATTTTTTTCCAGTGATTATTTTTCTTTAATGCCCTGGTTCTTTTTATATTTGGCAGGTTATTACTGTCTGCGTTTTTGTGAAACTCTGGGCGGATTGCCTCAGATTCTTCGATTATGGCAGCGGCTGCCTGAGTTTTTTTCGGACGGAGGTCTTTGTTAGTCTATCTTCTGCATCAGCCGCTTTTGTACTTGCTGCTGACGTTGATTTTGGGTAGTAAGGTATTGCTTTAAGGAGAAGGAGTGTTGAGAGTATGGAATATCGTGAATTGGGACGGACAGGTATTAAAGTCAGTGTGATAGCATTAGGGTGCGAAGGCTTTGTTGCCAACGAAGGTGCCTTAACAGAGCAACTGCTGAATGCGGCAGAGCAAGGCGGCATCAACTGTATTGATTTGTATGCGCCGCAGCCGGAAATGCGCAGCCGTTTGGGTAAATGGCTGCGTGGCCGCCGCGGTAAATTTGTTTTACAGGCACATTTATGTACGGTTTGGCAGGAGGGACAGTATAAGCGGACCAGGGAGATCGGGGAAGTGAAAGCGAGCTTTGAAGATCTGCTGACACGGCTGGCAACGGACTATATAGATATTGGGATGATCCATTATGTGGACTCTCTGGAAGATTGGGAAGCGGTAGCTGGTGGCCCGGTAATGGCGTATGCAAGAGAAATGCAGGCTCAGGGAAAAATCAGATATATCGGTTTGAGCAGCCATAATCCTGCCGCAGCTATGCAGGCTGTACAAAGCGGTTTGATCGATGTACTGATGTTCAGCGTTAATCCCTGCTATGACCTGCAGCCGGCGAATGAAGACTGTTATGCGCTTTGGGATGGGAAAAATTATGACAGGCAGCTTGTGAATATGGATCCGGAGCGGGAAGCGCTGTATGAAACCTGCAGCCGCCTAGGCGTCGCTATAACCGTAATGAAAGCTTTTGGCGGCGGTGATTTGCTGGATGAAGAGCTTTCGCCGGCAGGAAAAGCTTTGACTGTTAATCAGTGTCTGCACTATGCTTTGACGCGTCCCGGAGTAGCGGCAGTGATGTCGGGAGCGCATACTGTTGACGAGCTGGAAAAATGTCTTGAATATACTACGGCTGCTGATGTTGAAAAGGATTATGCGGCTGCTTTTGCCGCTTTACCGAAAATCAGCTGGGAAGGGCACTGCATGTATTGCGGACATTGTACTCCCTGTCCGCAGGGAATAGATGTGGCAGCAGTAACTAAATTTTTGAATCTTACCAAAGCGCAGAACAGTGTTCCTGAAACAGTACGCGAACATTATGCTGCGCTGCGGCATCATGCCGGGGAGTGCGTGAAATGCGGTGCTTGTGAGAAACGCTGTCCATTTAAAGTTACAGTTATCCAAAATATGCAAGGAAGCAGTGAAAGTGTTTGGTATGTAATAACGTAAATAATCTTAAAAATAAATTATTGCTTGACTTGGAGTTGACTCCAGGTGTTAAAATAATCGCAGGAGGAGGTGTTGCTCTATGACGATTGCAGAAGTCAGTAAAACGTTTGGCTTGACAGCTGATACGCTGCGTTATTATGAACGAATTGGCCTGATACCGCCGGTCAAGCGCAGCAGCAGCGGTATTCGTGATTATGATGAAAAAGATTGTAATTGGGTAGAATTTATTAAGTGCATGCGCGGTGTTGGTATTCCGGTAGAAATGCTGATTGAATATGTGGCGATGTTCCGCTTGGGCAAGGAGACGATTGCTGCCCGTAAAGCTCTTTTGGTAGAGCAAAGACAGCAGCTTGCCGACAAGATAGTAGCTATGCAGGCTGTACTGGAACGGTTAGATATGAAAATAGATGGTTATGAGGAAAGATGCTTAAAATTTGAGGAAGAAAATTTAAGACAATAAATAAGATTTGCAGCAGAGGTCAGCCAGGAGTTGGTTGACCTTTGTTTTTTATCTTCGATCATAATAAATGTCTGAAAGATAATAAATATTTATATAAAAAATAAAAGTGATATAATTATTATTATACGCAAATGTTTACTTGAATAATATTGTTCGATGTTTTGGCTGGGGAGGTATTTAGGATGCTGAAAAGAATATTGACTGCTGTGTTGATGCTGTTTGTTCTGCTGGTAGTCAACAGTGCAGGTGCTTCTAATACAATACGCATAGCCTATTCGGATATTGATAATTTTGTCGGTATCAAAGACGGACGGCTGGCAGGTTATGGCGTAGCTCTATTTGATGCAATTGCCGAACATACCGGCTGGACTTATGAATATAAAAGCGGTTCGTGGGAACAGTGTCTGGAGTGGGTGAAAAACGGTGAAGCCGATTTTACTTTCCCAGCCCAGTACAGCGAGCAGCGGGCGGCGGATTTCCTTTTCAGCAGGCAGAACTGTATTTTAGATTTTGCTGCTATTTATACGTCCGGTACCAACAGCGATATTTTTATATCAGGATTATCAGTCGTTGCAGGGTAAACGATTAGGCATGATCAAAGGCAACTATCTTAATTTATGTTTTGACAAGTTTGTGGGGAGTAAAGGCATCAGCGTTCAGAAATTTTATTACAGCAGTGGTGCAGAAGTCAATGAAGCATTGGCTGCCGGTAAGATCAATGCTATTATGAGTGGGAATTGTGTGCTTGACGAAGATAAAAAGCTGGTTGCTAAATTTGATTATCTGCCTGCGTATATCATTACGGGAAAAAACAATACGGCATTAATGGAGCAGCTGGATCAGGCGATGCGGGCGATAACGCTGGAAAATCCTTATTTTACTGCCGCGTTGTACGAGAATTTTTACGGACGTGCCGACAAGTTGGCCAAGGGGTTTACCAGGGCGGAACTTGCTTATATCCAGACAGCCGCACCGCTGCGTGTTGTCGGTGATGCCGATAATTATCCGATGGAATGGCTGGACGGTAAAAACGGCGTTTATAAAGGCACTTATCAGGATGTGCTGAAATTATTGGCTCAGAACAGCGGTTTAACGATGGAAATGACCTACACTCCTGATATGGCCTCGTCGTGGGAATTGCTGGCTGACGGCAGAGCTGATGTTATTTCCGGAATCGTCTGGACGAAAGAATTGGAGGCCCAATACGATTTTCTGCACACAGACAGCTTTCTAAAAGAAAATTATCTGATTTTGGGTAGGCGCGGAGAAAGCTTTGATTTTAACAGCCGTTTGAAAGTAGCTATGAAAACTTCATTTATAGGCACTGCAGATTACATCAGGCAGAAATACCCGCAGTGGCAGATTGTTGATGGCGACACTTTAGAAAGCTGTCTGGAAATGGTGGTCAACGGCAAGGCCGATATTATGCTGGGCAATTCTATTGTGATGACAACTAACAGGTATCTGAGCAAATATGCCAGCCTGATGCCTGTAATGACGGTAAGTATGGAAATACCTGTAGGTTTCGGCATTTCTAAAAAATGTCCGCCGGAGGTATTGAGTATTTTTAATAAATCAATCCAAAAGCTGGATGCAGGTGCTCTGGATAAAATAATTTTAGATAACAGCATCGTTAAACACAGAGCATTGGACTGGCGGGAATTTATTAAAATAATTTTCTTGTTGCCGGAACAGTATTTTTTGCGGTATTGGCTTTGAGTTTTACGGGTATTTTTCTATTTTTGAAGAACCGCCAGCAGGCCAGGTTTAATAATAGTTTGGCTGAAGCACTGGCTGCAGCGGAACGGGCTAGAAGCGCTGCTGAATACGCACATAATGCTAAAAGCGAATTTCTGTCGCGGATGTCGCATGAGATACGCACGCCGACGCGATTGTCGGAATGAGCGATATTGCAAAGCTGCGCGCTGCTGACAGCCAGCCCGTATTAGATTGTTTGGAGAAGATCGATACTGCGTCCAGGCATCTGGCTGCATTAGTAGATGATGTTTTGGATATGTCCAAAATAGAAAATGACAAATTGCAGCTGACGCCGCAGATAGTTTCACTGCACAGTATCATCTTTTCGACCCTGGATATTCTGCAGTCGCTGGCAGAAAAAAAGGGTGTTCTTTTACAGCGGAAGGTAAATGTTGCAGATTGTTCTGTGTACGCTGACAGCAGAAGACTGCAGCAGATCATGGTAAATTTAGGAGCCAATGCAGTAAAGTTTACAGCTAAAGATAAAAAAGTTGTTTTAAAATGCGATATGCTTGGACAGGATGATGAGAGCATGCTGGTCCGGTTTGTCTTAGAAGATGAGGGAATCGGTATAAAAGAAAGCAATAGACAATGTATTTTTGAGGCATTTAATCAGGGCGGACGCAGTACAGATGCTTTTTATGGAGGAACGGGACTGGGTCTGGCCATTTCGCAGAAGCTGGCTCATATGATGGGCAGTGAGATCAAGCTTGTCAGTACATTTGGTGTCGGCAGTCGCTTCTGGTTTGATCTGCGTCTTGCCAAGGCCTCTTTTTTGCAGCAAACGTTTGTAACTGATGAGATCGATCTGCATGGTTACAGACTGCTGGTAGTAGAAGATAATGAAATAAATATGGAAATTGTTTGTGAGCTGTTGCGTAATGTCGGGGCCGAATTTGCTACAGCGAGCGATGGTGAAGAGGCGGTCGAGTTATTTGGCGAGGCAGAGCCGTTTACTTATGACGCAGTTTTGATGGACATCAGAATGCCAAGGATGAATGGTTATCAGGCTGCTGCTGCTATCAGAGCATTGCCGCGTCCGGATGCTATCTCGGTTGTTATAATAGCGATGACGGCAGACGTGCTGGAAAATGATGTGGAACAGTCACTGGAACAGGGCATGGATGCACATATTGCCAAACCGTTCGATACCCGTCAGTTTCTGTTTTTACTGCGCGGTTTATTGCAGAATAAAGAAAATATGATTTGTAAATGAATAAAGTATTGACAAATTTAAATAGCCTAATATATAATTTAGGAGCTGGATATTCTGGTAGGTGAGGCTACCACAGGGATATGGATTGCTGCCGCGGAGTGGTGGAGACACCATGAGCAGGTTTGAACAGGCTATGTCGACAACAAGGCATAATCTAATGCAATTTCACCGCCCTGTGGAGTTAAAGCTTGAACAGGGCCGGTTCTGATTGAACTGTAAGGTAAATTTGTTTTATTGCCGCGTCTTTGTTTAAGCATTGACGCGGTTTTTTTATTTGCCGCGGCCAGCTGCAGAATTTTGATTATAGATATTTTATAAAAAAGTGAGGTGAGAAGAATGGACGCAGGAGGCAGTAGGGGCATAAAACCAAAAGGCGAAGAACCAGGAAGCGGTCTGCCGTCAGGGCGTCTGTTCTTCCGCGACAATTACATATAAATACTTTGTCTTTTCGTTGTGTGTCCTACTTTCCTGAAAGTATGCAGTAAAAGCGTAAGGAGGTAGAAAACAATGAAAAAGAAATTACTGTTTTTAAAAAATAACCCGCAGGAAATCCTGCATCGTGAGAAGGTCAATGAAAGACTGCGTTTTGCTGCAGCTCATGACGTGAACACAGTTCTGAAGTATTTGGGAACGACTGGCAAAGGATTGCCGTCCGGTATGGTAGAGCAGGCTCGTGAACGGTATGGCGATAATGTTGTGACGCATGGACAAAAAGAATCTCTGTTCACGCGTATCTGCAAAGCTTTTATTAATCCTTTTACAGCGATTTTGTTTGTTTTGGCGGCAGTATCGGCTTTTACAGATATCTGGCTGGCTGATCCGGGTGAAGAAGACGCCGTGACTGTGATTATTATTACGACGATGGTTATGATTTCCGGTATCCTGCGTTTTGTGCAGGAAACGAGAAGTGGTAATGCGGCGGCTAAATTATCGGCTATGATCGAAACTACGACCTGTGTGGAAAGAATGGAAACGGGTCAGCAGGAGATACCACTGGACGAAGTCGTCGTCGGTGATCTTGTTCATTTATCGGCGGGCGATATGGTACCTGCTGATATCCGTATTATTTTTGCCAGGGATCTGTTTGTCAGTCAGTCGGCATTGACCGGTGAAAGTGAACCGGTAGAGAAATATCTTTGCCTGGATGTTCAGGCAGCTTCTATAACAGAAGAACCTAATCTGGCCTTTATGGGCAGTAATGTCATCAGCGGTACAGCGGTAGGAGTTGCCGTAGCAGTGGGCAATGATACGCTTTTGGGAGAAATGGCCAAGGCGCTGAACAGCAAGCCTCCGAAAACCAGCTTCGAAAAAGGTGTCAATTCTGTTTCCTGGGTTTTGATACGTTTTATGCTGGTCATGGTGCCGGTAGTTTTGTTTATCAACGGCTTTACCAAAGGTGACTGGATGAATGCGGCCTTGTTTGCAATTTCCGTGGCCGTAGGGCTGACGCCTGAAATGCTGCCGATGATTGTGACGACCTGTCTGGCTAAGGGTGCAGTCGCAATGTCCAGAGAAAAAGTTATTATCAAAAATTTAAATTCGATCCAGAACCTTGGATCTATTGATATTCTCTGCACTGATAAGACCGGTACGCTGACGCAGGATAAGGTTGTACTGGAATATCATCTGGATATTGAAGGCAAAGAAGCGCCGCGGGTATTGCGGCATGCCTTTTTAAACAGTTATTATCAGACGGGTCTGAAAAATTTGATGGATATTGCCATTATCAGCAGGACGAAACTGGAAGAGGAAGAAAACAAAGATCAGCTGGGCGATCTGGAACATTTTTACCAGAAGGTAGATGAGCTGCCCTTTGATTTTGAACGGCGCCGGATGAGTGTGGTAGTAGAAGACCGGAATGGGAAAACGCAAATGATCACCAAGGGCGCCGTAGAGGAAATGCTGAATATTTCGGCTTTTGTCGAATATGCAGGGCGTGTAGTGCCGCTGACGGCTTCTATGAAAAAGCTGGTTATGGAAAAAGTGGATGCGCTTAATGCCGATGGCTTGAGAGTCATTGCCGTAGCGCAGAAAACCAATCCTTCGCCGATAGGAGCTTTTTCGATAGCAGACGAGAACGAAATGGTTTTGATCGGTTATCTGGCTTTTCTGGATCCGCCCAAAGAAACGACTGCAGCTGCAATCAGAGCTTTGCAGGAGCATGGTGTTGCCGTGAAAATACTGACAGGGGACAATGAAAAGGTTACAAAATGTGTTTGCCGTCATGTAGGACTTGCAGCAGAAAAAATGCTGTTGGGTTCTGAGGTGGAAGCTATGAGCAACGAAGAATTGGCGGCAGCGGCAGAGTATACCACTGTTTTTGCCAAATTGGCGCCGGCGCAGAAAGCCAGAGTAGTACGCCTGCTGCGTGAAAATGGACATTCTGTAGGTTATCTCGGCGATGGCATCAACGATGCGGCGGCCATGAAAGCCTCTGATGTTGGTATTTCTGTCGATACGGCCGTGGATATTGCCAAGGAATCGGCGGATGTAATTTTACTGGAAAAAGATTTGCTGGTTTTGGAAAAGGGTATTCTTGAAGGCCGTAAAACCTATGCTAATATGATTAAATATATCAAGATGACGGCTTCGTCTAATTTTGGTAATATTTTTTCGGTTTTGATCGCCAGTGCTTTTCTGCCCTTCCTGCCGATGGCGTCGATACATCTGATTTTGCTGAATCTGATTTACGATATCTCCTGTACGGCGATTCCCTGGGATAATGTGGACAAAGAGTTTTTGACCAAGCCCAGAAAATGGGATGCTTCCAGTGTCAGCAAATTTATGCTTTGGATCGGTCCTACAAGTTCTGTTTTCGATATTTTGACCTATGCACTGATGTATTTCATCATTTGTCCGGCCGTTGTCGGCGGCCATTTGTTTCACGAACTGAGTGATCCTGCCCAGCAGGCATTATATATCGCTGTTTTTCAGGCTGGTTGGTTTGTTGAGTCAATGTGGACGCAGACGCTGGTTATCCATATGATCAGAACGCCAAAGATTCCCTTCCTGCAGAGCCGCGCTTCAGCGCCTGTGACATTACTTACATTTATTGGTATCGCAGTGCTGACAGTGATACCGTTTACAGCGGTGGGACATGCTATCGGGCTGGCTTCGCTGCCTGGTGAATATTTTAGCTGGCTGGCCGCTATTACTTTGGCATATATGCTTTTGGCTACGATGATGAAAAAACTTTATATCAAGCGCTATGGAGAACTTCTATAGTTGTTTATAGACGCTGGAACGCATATAATATAAAGATACGAAGCGTAATAAATGGGGGAATGGATTAATGCTGGGGACTATCGTCAATACAAGCACGATCATTGCCGGCAGCGTGCTTGGCAGTGTGTTCAGACAGGGGATCAAAGAAAATTACAAAAAAGCACTCTTTGATGCGTTGGGATTGGCTACTGTTGCTCTGGGAGCTAATGCAGTAGTCAGCAATATGCCGCAGAGCAGGTTTCCCGTCTTGTTCATTCTTAGTCTGGCGCTGGGCAGCATTATCGGTACTTTGCTTGATATCGACGGCCGCTTTCAGCGTCTGGCAGGGCGGTTCAAAGGCGGGTCCGACCTTGGTCAGGGGCTGTCTACGGCAATACTGCTTTTCTGTATCGGGACCCTGTCTATTCTGGGGCCGATAGAAAGCGCGCTGTATGGTAATAACACTTATCTTTTTACTAATGCTACGCTTGATTTTGTAGCTTCGATGGTTTTGGCTTCCGCATATGGCATCGGCATAGCCTTGGCAGGAGTCGTACTGTTTTGCTGGCAGGGGTCGATCTATCTGCTGGCCGGTTGGCTGGCGCCATTTTTGACAGCTGAGCTGATGACAGAAATTTCGATTATCGGCGGAGTTTTTATTATGAGCTCCGGGTTTGCGATTTTAGAATTAAAAAAGTTTAAGACCTTGAATATGCTGCCGGCACTTATTGTTCCTGCAGTTTGGACACTGCTTTTAAAATGTTTTTCCTGAGTAAAAACGGTCTCATTTGAAAATGAGGCCGTTTTTTAGATTTTTTTAAGTGATTATCTTAACAAAAAAAATAAGTTAAAAGTGTAAAATAGCTGTCATAAAACAGGTTGTGGACTTGTAGAAAAACGTGGCGGTGTTATAATAAAACTGTAAGGAGAATTTAAAACAGCGGTTAGGGCCGAAAAGTTAATTGCTTTTTTAAATTCTCAGTGCTATAATATAGTAAAAGATAATTTTTATTTGTTGCGATTACACACTGCAAATAAATCAAAATTTTGAAAGGTGGTGGCAGTAATGCCAAATTTTGCAAACCCGTTTCAAGGTAATGTCAACAGAAAGTTAACCAAAGAAGAATTGATCCAAGCCGTACGTCTGGATATTGCAGGTGAGCTGGAAGCTATTTACTTGTATGATGCCCATGTACAGGCTACTGATGACGAAGTGGCAAAAATGGTTATTTCCGATATTCGTGACGAAGAAAAAGCCCATGTCGGTGAGTTGATGACTTTGCTGCGTTATCTTGATCCTGCTGAAGCAGAACATTTCATTTCCGGTGAAGGCGAAGTTAAGGAAATGCTTGAAGGCCTTGGTATGAAAGCTGCCGGGATTGCCGATGACAAAACGGAAGTTACCAATAAAGCGACTACCGTAGGCAGCCTGCTGGATAAATAGGAGGTATGGTCATGGAATTTTTAATGCGTGATGATGTTAATCTGTCTGCCGAGCAATGGCAGTCTATTGATAGTGCCGTAATCCAAGCGGCAAGAAATGTTTTGGTTGGACGTAAATTTCTACAGATTTACGGTCCTTTGGGTGCCGGTGCACAAAGTGTGAATGTAGATGTGCTTACTCCTGCTGAAAAAGGCAGTGTAGATTTCTTCGGTGAGGAAGAGGAAGCTGTAAAAGTTACAGGCCGCAGTTTTAAAGAGCTGCCAATGATCTATCGTGATTTTGTATTATCCTGGAGAGATATGGAACAGGCCAGACAGATCGGTATGCCGATCGATTTGGGTGCGGTCAGCGCTGCCGCAAATGCCTGCGCTCAGAAAGAAGACCTGATGATTTTTGCAGGGAATCCGAAAGCCGGTTATGAAGGCCTGGCTACGGCAGAAGGTGCTTTTAAAGTAAAAAAATCCGACTGGAGCAAAGATGAAAATGCTTTCAGCGATGTTGTTAAAGGTCTGCAGCATTTTGCGGACAAGAATTTGAGAGGCCGTTATGCTTTGGCAGTCAGCCCTGACCTATATGCACAGTTACAGCGTTTACAGGTCAGCACCGGATTACTGGAAAGCGAACGCATCAAAACCCTGGTTGGCGGCGGATTATATATGACTCCGGCGTTAGGTCTTAATAAAGCCGTATTGGTCTGCGCTGAACCGCAGAATATGGATCTTGTTATAGGTCAGGACCTTATTACCGGTTATATGGGTTCTGCTAAGCTGAATCACGAATTCCGTGTATTTGAAACAGCTTTGCTGCGGATCAAATGCAAAGATGCAGTAGTGGTTTTTGGCTGATCGTAAAATTTAAAGCCTGCCGGCATATTATGTCGGCAGGCTTTTTACTATGCAGAATAGCAATACTGAAAGCGTATTAATATTTATTTAATAAAAATACTTGATGTTTAATAATTGAAAATAAGCTATAATAAAATAAAAATGGATTATCGGTATTAAGGAGGCCGGGCATGGATAAAAAACGTGGTTATAATATAAAATATTTATTGCTGTTCACTTCAGCAGCTGCGTTGCTGTGCGCTCTGGCTGCATATATCAGCATTAACGATACCTATAAGCATACCCGTGAAAGAGCAGCTTTTCTGGCGGAAAGCTATGGCTCTCAGACGCGCTACGAACTGATGGATCTTTATGATGACGCTTTTGTCCTACGTGAGCTGATCCAGCAGGGTATGCTGGATGCCAAAGGTACAAAAATAGCCGTACACGAAAAAGGTTTTCGCAATATGTCAGAGCTTGGTATCCAGAGAATGAACAATGTCTGTACAGCCTTTGACGATATGGCTTTGATCACAAATGTATCTTTGGCTATGGCAGAAGGTCCGCTGCAGGACGGTATTCCTGAAAAAACTGTGATTTCCTATTGCTTTCCTTATGAAATCAATAAAAGTGCCCTGGGAAAAAATCTGATGATCCAGCCGAAACGGGATGACGCTATCAGGAAAGTGTATCGCAAGCAGGGCGAGTTGGTGATCGAAGGACCGTTCAGAAGGATTCAGGATAATGAGCTGGTACTGACGGGCAGGGTCGCTGTAAAAAATTCTGACGGTTCACCCTGGGGCTTAGTTGCTGTTACTTTGGATATGAATCCGGCAAGTCCGAAATATGCTTTGCAGAACATCAATTTTGCCGCACTGCAGGGGCAGAAATATCGTTATCATTTATACAAGATAGAAAACGGAGCCAAATTGACGATTGCTGCTTCTGACCATGCGGCAATGGCAATGACAGGCGGAATGAAATATGATATCGAACTGCCGAATGCCAGCTGCATCATAGAGGTAGACAAAGCAGGCGGCTGGGTTGGTAATAATATAATTTTTTTGAATGCAGGGATTGCCTTTTTTGTATGGCTGCTGAGTGTTTTTGCCGTAAAAAAATGGCTGGAAAATAAAGAGGCCCACCGTGAGATTGCAGACAGGGAAGAAATACTGCGTCAGATTGCCGATAATATCAACGGAGGCGTTTTGACACTGGTCAATGATGCCGGCTTCTGCATCCGTTATGCTAACGATGGATTTCTAAAATTGATTGGTTATACAAGGGAAGAATTGGAAAACGTACCTTCGTTTTTGAGGGCGCATTTGATATATGAAGAGGATGCGCCTAAATTTCAGGCATTACTGGATGGTGTCTGGCATCTTAATGATAAGATCGATTTGGAGATGCGCCTGCTGCATAAAAACGGGCATTATATACCTGTTTTGATCCGTGGCAGCGTGGGGATAGATAAAGACGGCATGCTGGTAATGTACTGCGTTATTGTTGATATCAGTGAACAAAAGCGTATCATCCAGGAACTGGAACTTGAGAAGGAGCGTTATGATCTTTTAGTGCAGGCTTCCAACGAAATAATTTTTGATGTGGACGTGCTGCCGGAGCATATTGCCTGGTCGCCTCTGTATCGCAGGATTTTTGGCTTTGAACCTTTTGGTAAGCTTGCTTCTGAGTCTGCGCCTCCGTTAAAATCGGAGCCCGATAAAAATATTGCCGTTATCAGTGCGTTTATCCATAAAATTATTGCAGAGAAGCATTCCGACAGTGAAGAACTGCTGCTCAGTTATGCCAATGGCGAGCAGCACTGGTTCAGGATCCGGGCTAACTGCATCATCAAAAAAGAAACAGTGATCCGCCTGGTAGGCAAGCTGGATAATATTGATGCAGAAATGCTTGAAAAAGAAAAGCTGCAGGATATGAGCCGTATCGATCAGCTGACAGGAGTTTATAATAAAGCCGGCTTTAAAAACTGTGGTGGAACCACTGTTGAAAGAAAGCGGTTCGGGCAGCTTTATCTTCACTGACCTGGATAATTTTAAAACAGTCAACGATACCTTAGGGCATCAGACAGGCGATAAAGTTTTACAGGAAATGGCAGCAAAGCTGCAGCAGTTTTTCCGTTCCGACGATATTATCGGTCGTTTTGGCGGTGACGAATTTTATATTTATGCACCGGGGCTTTCGCCGGAGGCGACAGTCAAAAGGGCGGAGGATTTATGCCGTATCCTGCATACTACCTATGATGGCGTTACTGTTTCTGCCAGCATCGGCATTTGCTATTTCCCTGAGCATGGCCGGGATTTTGACAAGCTGGTGCATTTGGCTGATGTGGCCGCGTATGTTGTAAAAGAAAGAGGCAAGGGCGGTTATCATGTTTATGAGCCAGGTGATAAAATTTAATTTTGCTTGCTATTGCCGGCAAAGATGCTAAAGTTAATTTAATATCATAAGTCGATCCACTGGGGGCGCATTATGCTGAGAGGCCGCAAGGCCGACCCTTAGAACCTGATTTCCGGGTAATACCGGCGTAGGGAAGTGGCGTAAGCGCGAGCCAAAGCCAATTTCCTGCGGGAGATTGGCTTTTTATTTTGAAGGGGGAGTTTAATAATGGCAACACAGATGCAGTTGGCCCGTCAGGGCATAATCACAGAAGCGATGCTTCAGGTAGCGGCGCAGGAACAGTTGGCGCCTGAGGTCATCAGGGCTGGTGTAGCGGCAGGAACAATAGCTGTTTGCTGCAATATCAACCACAAAAATCTTGTGCCGTGCGGTGTAGGTCAGGGCTTGGCAGTCAAGGTCAATGCCAATATCGGTACTTCCAGCGCTTATCCTGATCCTGAACCTGAGCTGGCTAAGCTGCGCGCTGCTATTGATGCCGGTGCCGATTCTGTGATGGATCTTTCTACAGGCGATAATATCGACGCTTCACGTAAGGCTATCATTGCTGCATCCACTGTAATGGTTGGTACGGTACCGATTTATCAGGCAACAGTAGAAACTATTAAAAAACGCGGTGCCGTTGTTGAAATGACGAAAGAGGACCTGTTTGAAGTTATTCGTCAGCAGGCTGCCGACGGTACTGATTTTATGACGATCCACTGCGGTATCAACCGTCATGTTCTGCACGCTCTTGTCAGCGAAGGGCGCGTTATGGACGTTGTCAGTCGCGGCGGCAGTTTTATTACCGGCTGGATGCTGCATAATGACCGTGAAAATCCTTTATATGAATATTATGATGAAATATTGGACATCTGCGCGGAGTATGATGTAACGATCAGTTTAGGTGACGGACTGCGTCCCGGCTGCCTGGCAGATGCTACAGACAGGGCGCAGATTCAGGAGCTTTTGAATTTGGGGGAATTGACCCAGCGGGCCTGGCAGCGCGGTGTACAGGTAATGGTTGAAGGACCGGGACATGTTCCGTATAATCAGATTGCAGCTAATATGCAGCTGCAGAAGCGTTTATGTCATGGTGCGCCTTTTTATGTTTTGGGGCCATTGGTAACTGATATAGCGCCTGGTTACGATCATATTACTTCTGCCATTGGCGGTACTCTGGCCGCGGTCAGCGGTGCTGACTTTTTATGTTATGTAACGCCGGCCGAACATTTGGGGCTGCCTGACATTGACGATGTACGTGAAGGCGTAATCGCAACGAGGATCGCGGCTCATGCTGCCGATATTGCCAAGGGACTGCCCCAGGCTATAGCCTGGGACAGGGAAATGGCTGTCGCACGTAAAAATCTTGACTGGCCGGAACAGATTCGTCTGGCACTCGACCCGGTGAAGGCGCAGGCTTACCGCGACAAGAAGAATAAGGCGGAGGATGAAGCTTGCTCTATGTGCGGCGATTACTGCGCTGTCAAGATCGTGGGACAATATTTGGAAGCGCACAGGAAAAAACAATAATAACCGTAAAAAGAGGACTTACATATGTAAGTCCTCTTTTTTATCAGTTTTTGTATAAATAATCCTGTACTTTGCTGTGACTGTCTTCAGGTCCGACCATGATAAAGACGTCTCCCGCTTCGAAAAGCGCGTATGGGCCCGGCGAAACGATCAGCTCTTCGCCTTTGCGGATAGCGACGACGGTAACACCGGTACTTTGCCAGAAGTTTATTTCCGAGATCATCTGTCCCAGGAAACGGCAGTCTTGAGTTATTTTTACTTCATAAGGCAAGATAGGTGATGCCAAACGGAATTTTTTCAATATATTTCAAGCAGCTGATGGACATTATCTAAAATATCGTCCTGTTGTTTTTTTTGTTGTTCCGATAAGGTTTCGATATTTTTTTTCAGTTCGGTAATGGTAGAAATATTGCGGAAACGGCTTACCAGCTGTGAGGCCCGTTCGGCCGAAAGCACTGTGCTGCCGCTGCCTGATTCAATGGCGACGATGCCGACATCCTGCAGCATGAACATGGCGCGGCGGATCGTTTCAGGAGAAACGGCATAATGAGCTGCAAGCATGGAGCGTCCGTAAATTTTTTCGCCGGCCTTATATTTGCCGGCAGCTATCTTGGAAGCGATATCGATAGCGATTTTCTGATAGATTGGTTCTGCTATTTTGTGTTTGTTAGCCATGGCATAGTCCTTTACAGTAAAAATTTAGTAAAAATCAACAGGCTTAAAATTTATATTTGTCTGCTGGCAAGGCGCAACAGCAGACTCCACAAGTGGCCTGACAGGCGGCTGCGGAGATTTTCCGAAACAAACTGTTAACTGACAGCTGCAGATCTTCGCAGTGTAAAAAAAGTAATTAAAGTAAATTGACAAGCTTTTATAAGTAAGTTAAACTAAAAAACAGATAGAAGCAACTCAATAATAACATAAAGTTGTCGGATTGAAAAGGGGGGAGTTTTGATGAAGAAAAAAATACTGCAGCTGTTGGGTATGGTTTTGTTTGTAGGCCTGCTGGCAGGATGCGGCAACAATAATGAAAAAACGGTAGTTTTTTCTGATGCCGGCTGGGACAGTGTGAAGTTTCATAACGCGGTAGCCGGTTTGATTGCAGAAAAGGCTTATGGTTTAAAAGTAGAAACGATGAACGGCTCGACGCCGATTATGGAAGCGGCACTGGTGCGCGGTGATGTGGACGTAAATATGGAGCTCTGGACGGATAACGTTGCTACCTATCAGGCTGATAAAGCCGCTGGTGGGATAGTCGATCTGGGAATCAACTTCGATGATAATAAACAGGGCCTGTATGTACCGCGTTATGTGATCGAAGGTGATCCCCAGCGTGGCATTGCGCCGATGGCGCCTGATCTGCACAAGGTTTCTGATCTGGCCCGCTACAGTAAACTTTTTGTGGATGAAGAAAATCCTTCCAAAGGGCGTATTTACGGAGCTATCCCCGGTTGGGCAGTCGATGAAGTAATGTTTAAAAAGTATAAGCACTATGGGCTGGATAAAAATTATGTGTATTTCCGTCCCGGCAGCGAGGCGACCTTAAGCACAGCTTTTGTAACGGCTTACGAAAAAGGTTTGCCGATCGTTGGCTATAATTGGGAACCGACCTGGATCAGCGGCAAGCTGGATCTGGTGCTTTTAGAAGACGCGCCGTATAATCAGGCCGGGTTTGAAGCAGGTGAAACAGCTGCGCCATCAGTAGTTGTCATGGTATCGGCTAACAGCCGTTTTCCAAAACGGCAGCCTGAGTTTACAGAGTTCCTGAAAAAGTATCATACTTCCAGTGCTTTAACAGCGGAAGCTCTCGCTTATATTGCCGATAATAAGGCGACTTATGACCAGGCGGCCCGTTGGTTTTTACAAAAACATGATAATCTGCTTACGCAATGGCTGCCGCCCGATAAGGCCCAGACCATGCGGGCTGCGTTAAAAGAACAGTAAGGGGGCGGGCATATGACAAGTTGGTTGTTGAATTTTCCTAATATCAATCTGAATATAGCAGAACCGATAGATGAATTTGTACGTTATATCAATATTAATTACGGCGAGGTTTTTGTTGCCGCCAAAAAGATGCTTAGTATTTTTATTAACGGCATCAACGGCGCACTGGATATGATTCCCTGGTGGCTGATGATTCTGCTGGTAGTTTTTGCCACAAAAAAACTGATGAACAGTTACAGAAACGGTGTCATTTACGGCGGCCTGCTGTTTATGATCGGTGCCTGCGGGTATTGGCATATGATGAATGAAACTTTAGCTATTGTGATCACGGCAGTAATTTTTTCATTGCTGATAGGTTTGCCGATAGGGATCGCTCTGGCGGCGGTACGCGGCGCTGATACGATAGTGCGGCCGATACTGGACGCGATGCAGACGATGCCGACCTTTGTTTATATGATACCGGCAGTTATGCTGCTGGGACCCGGAAAGGTGCCGGCGGTTCTGGCAACAGTAGTTTATGCTGTGGTACCTGTTATCAGGCTGACCAGTCACGGTATCCGCCAGGTCGATCAGGAGGTTGTTGAGGCCTCCCGCTCATTTGGTTCCTCCAGCTGGCAGACTTTGTTTAAGGTGCAGATACCTCAGGCGCTGCCAACGATCATGACCGGTATCAACCAGACGATGATGATGGCGGTGGCGATGGTAGTTACCTGTGCCATGATCGGTGCGAACGGACTTGGTATGGAAGTTTTGATCGCTATTAACCGTATGGAATCCGGACGCGGCATTATCGCCGGTTTCGCCATTGTTATTATTGCGATCATTATTGATCGTCTGACACAGAGCCTGGTGCAGAAGGAGGGTAAATGATGCAGGAAAAAGATACGGTTTTAGAAGTGAAAAACTTATATAAATTGTTTGGTCCATATGACTTCCTGGATGAAAGAAAAGCTGCCTTCAAGCTGTTGGAGCTTGGAGCCAGCCGGATGGACGTTATGGAAACGACAGGTATCATGGCTGCGATCAGCGATGTTTCCTTCAGCGTCAAAAGAGGTGAGCTTTTTGTACTTATCGGTTTATCAGGCAGTGGTAAATCAACTATCGTACGCTGCCTTAATATGCTGCATAAGCCGACAAAGGGCGAAATTCTGATCGATGGCGAGGACATTACCAAATATAATGAAAAACAGCTGCAGGAGCTGAGGCGTACGAAGGTTTCCATGGTCTTTCAAAACGGCGGGCTTTTGAGCCATCGCGATGTACTGGGTAACGTGGCCTATGGCTTAGAAGTACGCGGTGTCGGCAAAGAAGAACGTGAAAATAAGGCTATGGAAATGATCAATATGGTCGGACTGACGGGTTATGAGCACGAAAAACTCAGCAGCTTGTCAGGCGGGATGAAACAGCGTGTAGGTATAGCCAGGGCGCTTGCTAATGATCCTGATATACTTCTGATGGATGAAGCTTTTTCGGCGCTTGATCCTCTGGTCAAAAACGATCTGCAGTTTGAGCTGCTGCGGATCCAGGAACGCATGGGTAAAACTATTGTTTTCATTACCCATGATATCAACGAAGCCTTTAAGCTTGGTAACAGAGTAGGTATCCTGCGCGACGGCAGAATGGTGCAGATCGATACGCCGGAGCAGATGCTTGCAAACCCTGCGGATGATTATGTTAAGAAATTTATTCATAATGTCAATACCAGTAAGGTCTTTTGCGTGCGTAATATTATGTCTACGCCCAGCTGTATCGTTAAAGACAGCGACGGTGCCAATACGGCGCTTACCAGTATGCGTGCCAACGGCGTGTCCAGCGCTTATGTGGTCGGAGATCATATGAACTTCATCGGTAT
>ENA-OQAB01000326-OQAB01000326.1-human-gut-metagenome-genome-assembly--contig:-NODE-326-length-27593-cov-9.365871_pt1 | contig 27593 bp, 39 predicted proteins | sample MGYA00242490_ERZ504517 | MGnify/ENA primary metagenome ERZ504517 (study PRJEB26092, sample SAMD00036298) | human gut metagenome | host: Homo sapiens | study: EMG produced TPA metagenomics assembly of...
CTTTAATCCAGCTGGCTCGGTAAAAGATCGTGTGGCAAAAGCAATACTGGATGACGCTGAGAGTACAGGCGGATTAAAACCTGATACAGTAATTATTGAGCCAACTTCCGGTAATACAGGTATTGGTCTCGCTTCTGTTGCAGCTGCCAGAGGGTATCGCATGATTCTTGTAATGCCTGATACCATGTCCGTAGAGCGACGTCAGCTTATGAAAGCATACGGAGCGGAACTTGTGCTTAGTGAAGGGGCGAAAGGCATGAAGGGAGCCATTGCGAAAGCAGAAGAGCTGGCCAATGAAATACCGAACAGTTTTGTTCCCGGACAATTTGTGAATCCTGCAAATCCCAAAGCCCATAGGGAGAGTACAGGCCCTGAAATATATGAGGATACAGATGGTAATGTGGATATCTTTGTAGTAGGCGTAGGTACCGGAGGTACAGTGACAGGTGTTGGTGAATATCTGAAAGCACAAAATCCGGATATTAAGATTGTGGCTGTTGAGCCGGCATCTTCAGCAGTGCTTTCTACAGGCATTGCCGGTTCACATAAAATACAGGGCATTGGAGCAGGATTTGTTCCGGAGCAGCCTTATGGGCGGCAATCCAGCTTGCCAAAAGAGCCGAAAATAAAGGAAAAACAATTGTTGTATTGATGCCGGATACAGGAGATAGATATTTATCAACACCTCTATTTGCAGAATAAGGAAAGAAGGAACAAAGGAATGATGATCTCAACAAGGGGAAGATATGCTTTGCGTGTATTGCTTGATCTTGCAGAAAATCAGAATGAAGGTTATATAGCAATGAAGACAGTTGCCCATCGACAGGAGCTGTCTTTAAAATATATCGAGAGAATTATGTCTGTACTTTCTAAGAACCATTATGTGGAAGGGGTACAGGGGAAAGGCGGCGGATACCGTCTGGCAAGGGAACCAAAAGATTATAGGGTTGGAGATATATTAAGACTTGCAGAAGGGGAACTGGTTCCGGTTGCATGTCTGGAATGTAATGCAAAAACCTGTAAACGTGCAGATACATGTAAAACATTGCCGATGTGGAAAGAATTTCATCATATGGTAAATCATTATTTTGATAATATTACTCTTTTGGATCTAATGAAATAGATCGATGAAAGTAGGGATTTTTAGATAAAATGGATTGACAAGATAAAATTTAAGAGGTAAAATAGTGTGCGTAAAGGCAAAGGCGTCTTTAAGTTTAAAATGAACTTAAAGGCGCTTTTGCCCTTTTTGCGTTCAAAAATGCAGGAAATGACTTTATTGGAGGAAGAATGAAATGCAAAAGTGTGAACAATTATATGAAGGAAAAGCAAAAAAGGTTTTCTTAACGGATGATCCGGATGTCCTGATTGTTTCTTATAAAGATGATGCAACTGCCTTTAATGGCTTGAAGAAGGGAACAATCGTTGGGAAAGGTGCGATCAATAACCGTATGACCAATCTGTTGTTTCAGAAAATTGAAGCAGAAGGTGTGCCGACTCATTTTATTCAGGAATTAAATGACAGAGAAACCGCAGTGCGCAGGGTGGAGATTGTTCCGTTGGAAGTAATTGTGCGAAACGTGGCTGCCGGCAGTTTTTCTAAAAGATTGGGTGTGGAAGAGGGAACGGTACTTGCTGAGCCGACGATTGAATTTTCTTATAAGAATGATGAACTGGGAGATCCGCTGATCAATTCCCATTTTGCAAAAGCATTACAGCTTGCGACTGCAAGTGAGATCAAAACGATAAAGGATTATGCATTTAAAATTAACGAAATTCTGAAAGTGGAATATTTAAAAGCAGGCCTTCGTCTGATTGATTTCAAGATAGAGTTTGGCCGTTTTCATGGCAAGATCATTCTTGCAGATGAGATTTCTCCGGATACTTGCCGCTTATGGGATGTGGAAAGTGGAGAAAAAATGGATAAAGATCGTTTCCGCAGGGATTTAGGAGGCGTAGAGGATGCGTATATTCAGGTGGCAAAACGATTAGGATTAGAGATGGAGAGTAAATAGATTTTATGAGAACAGATATTTATCAATCACCTTTATGTGAACGTTATGCAAGTAAAGAAATGCAGAGTATATTTTCCAATGATAGAAAATTTTCCACATGGAGAAAACTCTGGGTGGCACTTGCAGAAAGTGAAAAGGAACTGGGACTTCCTATCTCTGATGAGCAGATTGAGGAAATGAAAGCTCAGATTGACAACATTGATTATGAAAAAGCAAGACAATACGAAAATGAGCTTCGTCATGACGTGATGGCACATGTCCATACCTTTGGGGATGCCTGTCCTAAAGCGGCGGGAATCATACATTTAGGAGCAACTTCCTGTTATGTGGGGGATAATACGGATATTATCCTCATGCAAAGTGCGCTCTTACAGATTAGAAATCTTTTGTTAAATGCCATAGAAGCCCTTAGCGAATTTGCCATGGAATATAAGGCATTACCAACTCTTGCATATACTCATTTTCAGGCAGCTCAGCCAACAATGGTAGGAAAAAGAGCCTGTCTTTGGATGAATGATCTGCTGTTTGATATCGAACAGCTTGATTTTCAACTGAATAACTTAAAACTCCTTGGCTGTAAAGGAACCACCGGGACAGGTGCCAGCTTTTTGGAACTGTTCGATGGGGAAGAAACAAAGGTGGAACAGCTGGAGCAGAAAATCGCAGAAAAAATCGGTTTTTCAAAGTGTCAGAGTGTCAGTGGACAGACCTATACACGAAAAGCTGATTTTGCGGTTTTACAGGTATTGTCCGGAATTGCACAGAGTGCATCAAAATTCTCCAGTGATATCCGTTTACTCAGCCACTTAAAAGAGGTGGATGAACCATTTGAGGAAAAACAGATCGGTTCTTCTGCCATGGCATATAAAAGAAATCCAATGAGAAGCGAACGTATTGCATCACTGGCTCGTTTCGTGAATTTGTGATTTACAAAATACTGCTATTACAGCAGCTTCACAGTGGTTTGAACGCACATTGGATGATTCCGCAAATAAGCGCCTGGCTGTACCGGAAGCATTTCTGGCCACAGATGCCATTTTAAATCTGTATATCAATGTAATCAGGGGGCTGAAGGTCTATCCGGCAGTTATTAAGAAGCATCTGGATGCAGAACTTCCATTTATGGCGACGGAAAATATCCTGATGTATTGTGTAAAAACCAAAGATGGGGACAGACAGGAACTTCATGAAGCAATCCGTAAACATTCTATTATGGCAGCGGAACAGGTAAAACTCTATGGGAATGAAAATGATTTAATAGAACGTATCAAAAATGACGATAGCTTTGGACTTTCTGCCATGGAACTGGAAGTTTTGCTTGACCCGGTGAAGTTCACTGGAATGGCAGAATATCAGTGTGAGAAGTTTGTAACAGAAACCGTGAAACCATTACTGGAAAAAAATAAGCAGCGTGTGAACGTGGAAGCGCAAGTGAATGTCTGAAAGGAAGGAATGCATATGCTTACATCAATTGTTGGAACAAACTGGGGCGATGAAGGAAAAGGCCGTATGGTAGATCTTCTCAGCGAAAACTATGATATTGTTGTTCGTTATCAGGGCGGAAATAATGCGGGTCATACCGTGATCAATGAAAAAGGAAAATTTGTCATGAATCTGATGCCGTCCGGAATCTGCCGTGAAAGATACGGTCAATATTCTGGGACCGGGCATTGTGATTGACCTGGAACATTTGTACGGGGAAGTGCAGAAACTGGCAGAAAAGGGTGTGGAAGTAACGCCGGAACATTTAAAGATCAGTGACAGGGCAACCATCTGTATGCCATATCATAAACTGATGGATTGTCTGGAGGAAGACCGACTGTTAGATAAGAAATTTGGATCTACCAGAAGAGGTATATCTCCGGTATATGCAGACAAATATATGAAAAAAGCACTGCGTATGGGTGATTTGCTCCATCTGGAAGCATTAAAGGAACGCCTTGGTGGTCTTGTGGAATGGAAGAACCTGACTGTAGAAAATGGATATGGTCATGCACCAGTGCTGGCAGATGAAATGTTTCAGTGGTTAAAAGAATACGGAGAGTTCTTTGTTCCTTTTATCTGTGATACGACGGAATACCTTGGAGACGCTATTGAAGAGAGAAAATCCATTCTGTTTGAAGCACAGCTTGGGGCACTCAGGGATATAGACTTTGGCATTTATCCATATACCTCTGCATCCACAACCCTTGCTTCTTATGCGCCAATCGGAGCTGGCGTACCTTTTGCAAAGCTGGATGAAAGCATCGGTATTATGAAAGCATACTCAAGCTGCGTGGGAGAAGGACCTTTTACCTGTGAACTGTTTGGAGAGGAAGCGGAGCAGCTTCGTGCGGCAGGGGGCGAATATGATGCAGCAACCGGAAGACCGAGAAGAGTCGGAGGCTTTGATGTGGTTGCTTCCAGATATGGGACAAAGATGCAGGGCTGCAGCTATGTGGCGCTTACAAAGCTGGATGTGCTTTCTTATATGGAAAAAATCCCGGTATGTACAGCGTATGAGATTGATGGAAACAGAGTAGACACATTTCCATCCGGTATCGAAGAACTTAAATGTGCAAAACCGATCTATGAATATCTTCCGGGATTTCAAGTGTGATATCAGCGGATGCAGAACAGTAGATGATCTTCCAAAAGCGGCATTGGAGTATATCCGTTATATTGAAAAGGAAATCGAGTGCCCGATTAAGTATGTGTCTGTCGGCGCCGAACGTGATGCCTATATCACAATGTTTTAGGAGAAAAGGAAAGATGCAGAATCAGAAAGTACTAATTTTGAATTTTGGCGGTCAGTATGACCAGTTGATTGCCAGGAGGGTGAGGGAATGCAGCGTCTATTGTGAGGTTAAGCCTTATACCATGACCCTTTCTGAGATTCGGGCATTTGACCCCATAGGCATTATCTTCACTGGAGGACCGGACAGTGTATATAAAGAAAATTCTTATCATCCGGCAGAAGGTATTTTTGAGCTTGGAATACCGATTCTTGGTATCTGCTATGGATGTCAGCTCCTTGCCCATCATCTTGGAGGAATGGTTACGGCAGCAGAAAATGAAAACGCCAGAGAGTATGGAAAAACACTTACTTTCTATGATAATTCCTGTCTGCTGTTTGACGGACTGGATGAGGAGAGTATTTCATGGATGAGCCATGGCGACTACATGAAGAAAGTACCCGACGGATTTAGGCTGGTTGCCCGTAGCGGGAAATGCCCGAATGTAGCCATTTGTGATGAAAACAGAAAATATTATGGTGTACAGTTCCATCCGGAAGTAAATCATACAGAAAATGGAACTACCATGATCCGAAACTTTTTATATAAAGTCTGTGGTGCAGTGGGTTCACAGCTCACCTGTGTTTTTGTGGATCACGGCCTTCTGAGAAAAGACGAAGGTGATGAAGTAGAAAAAGCATTTGAAAAATGGAATATCAACCTGAGCCGTTTGAATGCCGGAGAACGCTTTCTAAAAAAACTGGAAGGGATCACAGAACCGGAACAGAAACGTAAGATCATCGGAGAAGAATTTATCCGTGTATTCGAAGAAGAAGCAAAGAAAATCGGAGCGGTTGATTTCTTAGTACAGGGAACTATTTATCCAGACGTAGTAGAGAGCGGACTTGGCGGAGAATCTGCTGTGATCAAATCTCACCACAATGTAGGAGGACTTCCTGAGTATGTAGATTTCAAAGAAATCATCGAGCCACTTCGAGATTTATTCAAAGATGAAGTACGTAAAGCAGGACTGGAATTAGGAATTCCAGAATATCTCGTATACAGACAGCCATTCCCGGGACCGGGACTTGGAATCCGTATCATCGGAGAAGTAAACGCTGAGAAAGTAAAAATCGTTCAGGATGCAGACGCAATCTACCGTGAAGAGATTGCCAATGCCGGACTTGACCGCAGCATCGGACAGTATTTTGCAGGTCTCACAAACATGCGAAGCGTTGGGGTTATGGGAGATGAGAGAACTTATGACTACGCAGTAGCGCTCAGAGCTGTAAATACAGTTGATTTCATGACTGCAGAAGCAGCAGAGATTCCTTACGAAGTACTGAATAAGGTAATGAACAGAATTATCAATGAAGTCAGAGGCGTTAACAGAGTCATGTACGATCTGACAAGTAAGCCACCGGGAACGATTGAGTTTGAATAATATATTAGAGCCAAGAAATGCCTATTTTACGGGCTTTCTTGGCTCTTTCTATGTCCGTTGACAATCAAATGACAATACTTTTTTAATATGATTGTAAATAATTTCTTCTTATTTAGCTGGGAATTGACTTTTCCAGTCTAAATAATCTTTTTCTGTAATCTCTTCATTTCTGAATTTCTGGTACATATCAGCCCATGTTCCAATATGATCCAGCATATTTAAAGAATCATGTCCTTTGTCTTTAAACATGAGTTGTGGTACGCCGGACTCATCCCGGTAGGCGTGTAGTCCATATTGATCCTCTAAAGCAAATAATGCGTGCATGACACTAACATAAGTATCAAAGTTTGGATCAGACATGGCGTATGGACTGATCTTTAATGAGTTTGCTATTTTTTCTAATTGTTCTGATGATGGGAAACGATTCCCAAGTTCATAATTTCTAATTGCCGATTCGCTCAATCCGGACATGATTGCCAATTCTTTCTGTGTATATCCTTGATTGATCCGGAATTTTCTTATTTTCTCACCTACTGTCATAAGAAAACACTCCTTTGCTGATTGTTACTTAAAAGTATAGCATAAACAGTTCAAAAATGAAATATAAAAATAAACCGTTCATTTTTGAAATTATTCTATTGACAGTACGGAAATGAAATGTTATGATGCATATACACCGTTCGATAATGAACTGAAAAAGAAAGGAGGGATATAGATGGCTAGTAAATTATTTATATCAGCAAAAGAAGTAGCGAAAGAATTAGAAGTATCTGATTCCTATGCGTATCGTTTGATCCGTCAGTTAAATGCGGAATTGGAACAAAAAGGTTTCGTTGTTGTCAAAGGAAAAATCAGCCGTAAATATTTTGAAGAACGAGTTTACGGTATGAACGAAATGAAATAGCAGGAGGTGATGTTTTGACAGTAATCAAAAACCAAAAGTCAAATACTTACGAGGTAAGAACCTATTATAAGGACTGGACCGGCGTAAGAAAGCAGAAGACGAAAAGGGGATTTAAACGCAAATGTGATGCCCAGGAATGGGAAAGAGCGTTTAAATTAAAGGAGAATTTGAGTCTGGATATGTATTTTGAAGATTTTGTAGATCTTTATCTGAATGATATCAAATCCAGAATCAAATATAATACCTGGCTGACGAAAAAGCATATTGTAGAAAAAAAGATTCTCCCATATTTTTCGAAAAAGAAGTTGCAGGAAATAAAACCTTCCGATATTCGACAGTGGCAGAACACCATGATGAACTATCGAAATAAACAAGGAGAAGGCTATTCACAGGTCTATCTAAAGACCATCCATAATCAGCTGAGTGCAATTTTGAATCATGCAGTTAATTTCTATGATTTGAAAAGCAATGCTGCACGCAAGGCAGGATCTATGGGAAAAGAAAGAACAAAAGAGATGCTTTTCTGGACAAAAGAAGAGTATATGAAGTTCATTGAAGCGGTGGCGGATAAGCCGATCTCCTTTTATGCATTTGAAATTCTATATTGGTGTGGAGTCCGTATGGGAGAGTTGTTAGCGCTGACACCGGCAGATTTCGATTTTCAGGCTTGTACTATCCGGATCAATAAATCTTATCAAAGATTAGAGGGGAAGGATATTATTACGGATCCAAAGACTGTGAAGAGTAATCGTATGATCACCATGCCGGAATTTTTAAGCGAAGAATTAGAATCGTATATAGGAATGCTGTATGGTTTAAATGAAAATGACAGGATATTCCAAATTTCAAAAAGCTATCTTCATCATGAAATGGATCGAGGTGTGAAGTTGTCAGGAGTGAAGAGAATACGAATCCATGATTTACGACATTCTCATGTGTCATTGTTGGTCAATATGGGATATTCTGCGGTGGCAATTGGAGAAAGGGTAGGGCATGAGAGTGTGGAAATCACATATCGATATGCACATTTGTTCCCGACAATTCAAACAGAGATGGCGGAAAATCTAAATCAGGAAAGAGAGGAATATTTGGATGAGTGAAAAAAATAGGGATAACAAGAATCGGTGGCGTAATGTAACCATAGCGTTTCGAATGTCTCCGGAAGAAAATGAAGAGCTGGATTTAAGAGTAAAACTTTGTGGATACCAGACGAGACAAGAATATATCATTGAAAGCGTTTTACATCAAAAAGTCACAGCAGTAGGAAATCCGTTGATGTTAGTACAGTTTAGAAAACAGCTTCGAGGGATTGAAGAGGAACTAAAAAGGTTAACTACATTAGAGGATGCCGATGAAGAGTTGTTTACACCTATTCGAACAATGTTGGAGATATTAAATGCATTTGCAGAAGAAAGAAACTATGAAAAAAGGAAAAAAGAAAAAGCCCAGAAATAATCTGAGCAAGTTCCCTGATCATCAGAATAACTGATATATCACCTTAACAACTTGAGTATATCACAAAATTGTTGTTGCAACAATTGTTAAATTCTGTTTGCCAGGGACTTGCCCGGTTGGGCAGGAGGTGGAAATGGAAGATAATTATAGAGAAGTAAAAAAGGCAGAACCATGCCTGAAATTGATCCACATGGATCAGGTTGAAGTGGAAGAAATCGAATGGCTCTTTTATCCCTTCATACCATATGGGAAGGTCACCATTATTCAGGGAGATCCTGGAGAGGGGAAGACTACTGTGGTGTTGCAGATCATAGCAAAATTAACAAAAGGAGAAGCAATATTAAGTGAGACAAGCGAAGGAAAATCTGAAGAGACAGGTGTAGAGCCAATCAATGTGATTTATCAAACAGCTGAAGATGGACTGGGCGATACGATCAAACCAAGATTGTTAGCGGCAGGGGCAGATTGTTCCAGAGTCTTGGTAATTGATGATCAGGATCAGCCATTAACAATGGTAGATGCAAGGCTGGAAGAAGCGATCATACAGACGAAAGCAAGACTTGTAGTATTAGATCCAATTCAAGGCTTTCTAGGGGCTGGTGTTGATATGCATAGGGCAAATGAGATTCGCCCATTGATGAAAAGAATCTCTGTATTAGCAGAAAAATATCAATGTGCCATTATTCTGATCGGTCATATGAATAAAAATAGTAATGGAAAATCATCCTATCGTGGATTGGGTTCTATTGACTTTCAAGCGGCAGCAAGAAGCGTGTTGATTGTTGGAAGAGTGAAAGATGAACCGGAAATCCGAGTGATCTGTCATGTAAAGAGTTCTCTTGCTCCGGAAGGAGATGCTATCGCCTTTCGATTAGACAAAGAAAAAGGATTTCATTGGATTGGAAAATATGACATCAGTGCAGATGACTTATTGTCTGGTGATGGACGAGGGCAAAAAATCCGAAGTGCGAAAGATTTTTTAAAAGAGATCTTAGCAAATGGATCAATGGAACAGGCAAAAATAGCGGAAGAAGCAGAAGAACGAGGAATTAAAAAGAAAACACTTTGGAATGCGAAGAAGGAATTACAGATTGATTCTGTGAAGATAGGAAATAAATGGTTCTGGATGTTACAAGAAGAGTAAAGGAAGATGGCAAGATTACCATATCTTAAAGAATAGGGAATCTTGCCACCTTGATTAAAAAGGAGTGAAGTGATGAAAAAAGTACAGATTGATTATGAACTGTTTCGAAAATTGATCTTTTATCATTTGGGTTCAGATGATCAGTATGAAGAAGATATTCGAAATGGCTTGGAAGAAAAATTGGATGCATTAGTCAGACATGAACTCTATACGAAGTATAAGACTGCTCCTTCTGAGGAAGAGCAGGAGAAAGCACGACAGGAATATTTAGATAAGCGTGGAGTGTCAGCTAGTTATCGATGGTGATGTTTGTTTGGGGAATATAGAACAGGAGCGTGGCACGCACCTGTGAATATCAAACAAGGAGAATTGCTGTAGGGTGTAGCCGATACAGTACTGGCTGATTTGAAAGCTCCCGGCAGGGCGCAAGAGTACTTTTGATGGACGTTAGGCTGTCGAAAGTGCTTTTGCGTTACTTTTGACAAAAGTAACAAAACATGATCGCCATATCTGGCGTTTTAAAATGAAGGAAAGGAGATTTATTGAAGAGGACAATTAGTTTTATGACAGGGAAAGGCTCCCTGAACCATAATAGTAGAAAATTTCATGCAAAGAATACGGATCCGAATAGAACCCATTGGAATGTTGAATATTGTAATGAAGATATCAAAGATGTATATCATGAATTGTTTGATGATGCCTTGAAGCGTTACAACGATAAGCAGACTCGGAAAGATCGTAAGATCGATGATTACTATGAAAAGATACGTTCTGGAAAACAAGAAAAATTATTTCATGAGGTTATCCTTCAGATCGGTGATAAAGATAATATGGGATCAGAAACGATGGAAGGACAACTTGCTGCAAAGATATTAGATGAATACATGAAAGGATTTCAAGAACGGAATCCTACGTTGCGAGTATTTGCTGCACATCTACATTTAGATGAAGCAACACCACATCTACATATTGATTTTATTCCTTATGTTACAGGAAGTAAGCGAGGACTTGATACAAGAGTATCTTTAAAACAAGCTTTATCGTCATTAGGATTTAAAGGCGGTTCCAGAAGTGAGACGGAGCTAAATCAATGGGTGCAATCGGAAAAGCAAAAATTAGCTATGGTCATGAGAGAAAATGAGATAGAATGGGATCAGAAAGGAACTCATGAACAACATCTTTCTGTATTGGATTACAAGAAAAAGGTTCGAGAACAGGAAGTAGAAGAATTAACGGAACATAAGAATTTATTGGAACATGATTTGCATGATATCAGTGAATGTGTGGATGAGATCCAAAAGGAAAAAGCGCAAGCAGAAAAAGAGAGAGATGCAGTAATTAAAAAGACAGAAGTGTTAGAGAAACGATTTTCTGCACTAAATTCAAAAGCTGGACTTGTTGACTCACATGCACGTGAGTATGGATATTATCCGGAAGAATGGCTGCCAGAAGCCGGAACTTTAGAGTCAGCAAAATCTTATCGGAAGAGAATATTTCCTTTGGTGAAAAAAGTTGCGAATATGATACAGGCATTATATAGCAAGTATTTGGATTTGAAAAACAAAAATCAAAAGCTGTCAGATCGAAACATAGATCTTGAAAATCGTGTAGATCGGTTGAGAGAGGAAATATCTGTTATAAAGAAAGAGAATGTAGCTTTGTTAAATGTGGCATATGATATGGATCGTGTTGTAGCTGTTTTGGGAGAAAATAAGGTCAAGGAAGCAATAGAAGTGGCAAAGCATTTGGAACAGGTAAATGCAAAGCAAAAAGGTAAGAAGAGACGTACAGATAGAGAGGGGAGATAAAGGGAGTCGAAGAAATCAAATCTATGTTTAGAAAGTACGGTTTAGATGTTGACTTTTGAAGTATAAATTAGAGAGAGTAGATTTTATACAGAAAGAAATAAAAGAGAGGAGAATAAATAGTGTAATAAATAAATAGTGTAATATAAGTAAGCAGACAGTTTTTTATAGCTGCTTTTATATGGTCTGAAAACTTGTCTGAAAATTTATTTGAAAAGTGTAACTAGATGGCATAAATTATTGCTATGAAGTATGAAGGTATTAAATATAATCAGGAAGGAGGTTGTTAGAGTGGACGATGATGAAATCGTGGAATTATTTTTGAAGAAAGATGAATCTGCAATTATTCATACTGCTGAAAAGTATGGTTGCAGATTACGTTCGATTTCGCAACGAATTACTGCAGATATTTTAACTGCTGAGGAGTGTGAAAATGATACATACCTCGAAGCATGGAATAGAATTCCACCAAATGAACCCAGAACGTATCTTATAGCATTTTTGTCAAAAATCATTCGTAATATATCTATTAATAAATGCATAGAGAAAAATCGATTGAAGCGCAGAGCATATATTGTAGAGCTATCTAGTGAAATGGAACAGTGTATTCCAGCGGTGAATGATGTTGAAAGCTATGTTGATGGAGTTGAGATAGGCAGGGTAATCAGTACATTTCTTCGCAAACAGCCTAAAGAAAAGAGAATAATTTTTATGCATAGATACTATTATTGTGATACTGTTTTGTCGATTGCAAAGCGTTTTGGATATTCGGAAAGTAAAGTGAAAATTATGCTTTATCGTATGCGAAAAGACCTTCGAGTCTATTTAACAAAGGAGGGATATTTTTTATGAATGGAAAAGAATTATTGCAAAGTATGAGTGAGATAGAAAATGATTTAATCATTCAGTCAGAATTTGAATTTCATCAAAAGAAAAAAATAATTCATGTTAAAAGAAGGATAGCAATTGCAGCGTGTTTATGTTTGTGTTTATGCGGGACAGTGCCTATATTGGCATTTGCCGGCAATGATTTTGCACATGAACTTCTTTATTCGATTTCTCCATCAATAGCTCAAAAACTTAAGCCGATTAATGTTTCGTGTGAGGATAATGGCATTGAAATGACAGTAGTTGCAGCGGAAGTAAATGGCGAAAAAACAACCATTTTGTTGTCAATGCATGATAAGATTGCTAAAAGACTAGATGAAACAACTGATCTTTTTGATAGTTATAGTATTTGCACTCCGTATGATCAAAGTGGAGGATGTTCTCTTGTTAGTTATGATGCTGGTACGAATACGGCAACATTCATGTTAACAATTGAGCAAACAGACCATATATTGCTTCCAGGTGATAAAATTACGTTTTCTGTAAATCAGTTGCTCAGCAAAAAAGAACACAATAATTTTAAAATTGAAAAAATAGATACAAACAACGTGTATTCTATAACAGAGTTTCTAGAGGAACCAGATATCAGAGGAGGTAGTGATTCGGAGTCTGAATCCATTGATGGGGATAATATGTTATTTATTAAACCTGACGAAGCAAATGCTATTATTCTCAAAAAAGGGGTAGCTGTTACTGGATATGGAATCGTAGAAGGGAAGTTGCATATTCAAGTTAGATTTAGCGATATTCTTAATACAGATAATCATGGTTATGTATATTTGAAAAACGAAGATGGAAAAGTAGTTAATTGTCAATCAAGTGTTGCATTTTGGGATCAGAGTCATGTGAATAGTTATGAGGAGTTTGTTTTTGAAGTATCTGCAGAAGAACTTGTTAACTATGAAATATGGGGAGAATTTTGGACATGTAACAATGCACCGATAGAAGGGGAATGGCAAGTTACATTTCCGGTGGAGAAAAATGAATAATAACTTTTAAATAGAATTTCTTGTATAGATAGTAGATGATTATTAGTTGATCTTGATATATAGCATATTGTTGACAATAAAATGACAATACAATCAGATGAAAACATAGCGAATTCATACAAAACAGTTCAAAAACGAACGGTTTCAAGAACGGAATACCAGAGAAACACTACAAAGCAGATAGAACTTTGCGAATTTGAGTGATGAAATGAACTTGAAAAAGCCTTTATTTATGCTGGTTGTAAGCAAATTTGTTTAAGCCTTGGCAACGATTTGGCAACATTTTGGGTATCACTCACTGAATAACAGAATACTTCAATAAGAGAAAAACCTTGCTGATTTTCAGATATGGAAACTGAACATCGGCAAGGTCTTTTTATGCTTATTTCTGCTTTTCCTTTTTAGACGCTTTCTTTTCTTCTTTCTCGATTTCCTGAAATTCTTTGGCAAGCATATCACTGACCGCCTGCGAGGGAACACTCACCCAATGTCCAGAGGTGTCAAGTTCTGGGTACTTGTATCGCCACTGGTCGTATTCTTCTCTGCTAATCTCGCCCCGTTCCAGCTTGGCAGATTGTTCCTGCCATGCGTGGAACATTTTGAACATGGAGGAATAGGTGGAATAGTCGGACTTGTCCAGCCGCAGACACACTTCCCCGTCAATCTCTCCGATTTTCAGTCCATACATATCTTCCAACGCAAAAAGTGTGTGCATAAGCCCGATATAGCTGTCAATCTCCGGGACTGTGATTGCTTGTGGGCTGACATCAAAGATATTTGCCATTTCTTTTACAAGGTCTTGCTTCGGCGTTCTGGCTTCTGATTCATACTGCGCCATACGGACATCAGAGGTCTTTCCGAGAAAACCGAGGATTTCGCCTAACTGCTTTTGCGTCATGCCTTTCCGATTACGGAAAAAGCGGATTCGTTTGCCGATTGCCATAATAAAACCTCCGTTGTAGTTATAGTGATACAACCATTCTTGACTTAAACATTTCTGTTGAAGTTAGTATAACATGGTGCAATAGGAATAGCAAGAGGAACTTAAATAAAAAAAGTTAAGATTTTTCTGCAAACCACTTGACTTAACGGAATTTATTTAGTATCATGGATATAACTTAAACAAAAACAGTTAAATAAAGAAAGGAGAGGATAACTGAATGGCAGAAAAATCATTTATGACTGTGGAGGAAGTGGCAGCGGAACTGCGGGTGTCAAAGTCAAAAGCCTACCAGATTGTGCGGGAACTAAACACAGAATTACAGAAACAGGGCTATCTGACGGTGGCTGGTCGTGTGAACGCTACATTTTTTCATAAAAAGGTCTGTTACAGCGATTAAGCGGAAAGGAGATGATTTGAATGGCTGTATACAAAGACAATGCTACAGGAACGTGGCGGGTAATCTATCGTTTCACGAATTGGAAAGGGGAGCGGAAGCAGACCCAGAAACGAGGATTTGCTACGAAGAGGGAAGCACAGGCGTGGGAACATGAAGCCATGCTGAAACAAGGTGCAAAGCTGGATATGACATTTGCCAGCTTCTTTGAGGTTTACGAAGCCGACAAGAAACAGCGTGTCAAGGAAAGCACATGGGAATCCAAAAGCCATGTAATCCGCACAAAGATTTTACCGTATTTCGGAAATCGGAAGATAGCGGAGATTGAAGCAAAAGATATTATCGCATGGCAGAATGAACTCATGGCGTACCGGGACGAGAAAGGGAAGCCTTATTCGGCGGATTATCTGAAAACCATACACGCCCAGCTTACAGCGATTTTCAACCATGCTGTGAACTTCTATAACCTGCCCTACAATCCGGCAAGGCGGGCCGGCACAATGGGAAATGAGGTTCCGAAAGAAATGGACTTCTGGACGAAAGAGGAATATCTGAAATTCTCCGAAGCCATGATGGATAAGCCCCGTTCCTATTATGCCTTTGAAATGCTTTACTGGTGCGGAATCCGCTCCGGCGAACTGCTGGCACTCACTCCGGCTGATTTTGATTTTCAGAAGCAGACAGTCACAATCAGCAAGACGTTTCACCGATCTAAAGGGCGGGATATTATCACAAGTCCGAAAACAAAAAAGAGTAACCGTACAATCAAAATGCCGCCATTTCTCTGTGAGGAAATACGGGAATATATCAAAATGCTTTACGACATTCAGCCAGACGAGCGGTTGTTTACGGTCACGAAATCCTATCTCAACCATGAGATGGAGCGAGGGGCGAAGCAGGCAGGAGTGAAAAAGATTCGTGTGCATGATATTCGTCATAGTGCGGTTTCTCTGTTAATCGACATGGGATTTTCGGTGTTGGCGATTGGGGAGCGCATGGGGCATGAAGCGGAGAAAATCACTTACCGCTATGCTCATTTATTCCCTACGGTGCAGACGGAAATGGCAGAAAAATTGGAAATGGAGCGAATGACAAAGGAGGATACAAATGGAAAGAACACTTGATTACAAAGGGCGGTGGCGCAATCATACAGTAGCGTTCCGGGTATCGAACGAGGAAGCGAATCTGCTTAACGATTTGGTGGCACTGTCGGGATTGACGAAGCAGGACTACATCACAAGGCGGCTGCTGTGCCGGGACGTGGTGGTACAGGGTAATCCGAGGGTGTATAAGGCTCTGAAAAATCAAATGGCGGCTATCTACGAGGAATTGAAGCGGCTGGAAGCATTAAGCCCGGACAATGACGAACTGCTCTATACGTTACAGGTAATCGGAATCACATTAGACGGTCTGAAAGGAGAAGATGAATGACAGAAAAAATAAAAACGACTGCTCCCGTATTATCTGTTGGCGCAGATAGGGAACAGCCGAATACAAAAAATCACAAAGAAATTATAGCAAATGAAACAGCACAAATCAATCTGCAAGCCGCACAAAACCCGGAGAAATCCAGGAGCGGCGGGCTTCAAACCGTTTCCATGACGGAACTGTATGATACCGTATATCCACCGAGAACGCCGGTTGTGGACGGGTTTCTCTACGGCGGCACTTACCTCTTTGTAGGTGCGCCGAAAGTTGGAAAATCGTTCTTTATGGGGCAGCTTGCCTACCATGTGGCAATGGGGCTTCCACTGTGGGATTATCCCGTCCGAAAGGGGACGGTGCTGTATCTGGCACTGGAAGATGATTACGCAAGGCTTCAGCGCCGACTCTCCGGTATGTTCGGTGTGGAATGTGCGGATAACCTGTACTTTGCGACACAGGCAAAGACCTTGAATGAGGGCTTAGACAGGCAATTAGAGGAATTTCTGAAAGAGCATACAGACGCAAGGCTGATTATCATTGACACGCTCCAGAAAGTGCGTGAGGTTGGCGGGGACAGGTATAGCTATTCCAGTGATTACGAGATTGTGACAAAGTTAAAATCGTTCAGCGATAAATACGGTATCTGCCTGCTGGTGGTTCATCACACACGCAAGCTGGAATCCGAGGACAGCTTTGATATGATTTCCGGCACAAACGGGCTGCTTGGAGCGGCAGACGGGGCGTTTATCATGCACAAGAAAAAGCGCACTGACAATGAGGCGGTGCTGGATATTGTGGGGCGTGACCAGCCGGATCAGGAACTGACCATAGAGTTTGACCGGGAGTGCTGCGTCTGGAAATTTAAAAAGGCGGAGACGGAACTGTGGAAACAACCGCCGAATCCTCTGCTGGAAGCAATCAACAATTTTCTGACAGAGGATAAGCCGGAATGGGAGGGGACAGCAACAGAACTTGTGAGCCAGTTGCCGGATATGCAGATACAGGCAAACGTGCTTTCCAGAAAATTGAATGTAGTCAATAGTCAGTTGCTTAATAACTATGGAATTTTCTATGACAATAAGCGAGGGCATGAAAGGAAGATTGTTCTGAAACGGCTTGAGCCGAGAGAGTAAAAGCGACGATATGCGTCGGTTGCGACGGTATTTTTTACAGTGGGCTGGTATAGAAAATATCGACGCTATCGACGCAAACCGACGCAGAAAGGATTAAGTGATGAAAAACGTGCAAATTCCTTATGAATTGTTTGTATCTCTGCTCCGCTATCATCTAATGGAAGATGATGATTGTCTGAATGAAATCCGGCAGGGATTGGAGCAGAAATTGGATTCTCTGGTGCGCCATGAATTATATGCGAAATATAAGACTGCGCCCACACAGGAAGAACGGGAAAATGCCAGACAGGAATATCTGGAAAAACGTGGAGTGCCGGATAGCTTCCGCTGGTAGTTTTCCGTTGATGATAACAGACAGGAGCGTGACACGCTCCTGTGGATAGCAGATAACGAGAAAGGTGTGATTTGATGATAATTCAGCCGGAATGGGGAACCCGGAACGTGAACAAATATTTTTACGAAAATGAAGCCCGTAGGATTGCCGCATTCAATGAAATCTTTGGAGATGTGGAACTGACTGCGGCAGAAATGCGGACGCTGGTATGGCTGTGTGGGTGGGAGGAATGTACAGTAGAGAACGTACTTTCGGCTATCCGAAAAGCTATGGCGACGGAAGCAAAGCGGCGGGAATAGCCGCTCCGTCCGTAGGACGGAAAAGCCCTCGGCAGAGCGCAAAGGCAGCTTTTGATGGACGGAACGGCTGTCAAAAGTGCTTTTGCGTACTTTCGACGAAAGTAACAAAGCTTATGCGCCGTATCCGGCGCTGATTACCCGGCAGACGGGAGAAAGGATATTGATTGAAGCGAACGATCAGCTTTATGACAGGGAAAGGCTCTGTCAACCATAACAGCAGAAAATTCCATGCAAAGAACACTGACCCGGAACGGAGTTATCTGAACATAGAATACTGCAACGAAAATATCAAAGACGTATATCACGAATTATTTGATGAAGCACTCGCTCGGTACAATGAAAAGCTGACCAGAAGTGACCGCCGGATTGATGATTACTATGAGAAAATCCGTTCCGGCAAGCAGGAAAAGCCATTCCATGAGATTATCCTGCAAATCGGGGATAAGGACAACATGGGAGCGAAAACGGAGAACGGACAGCTTGCGGCAAAGGTGCTAGACAAATATATGCAGGACTTCCAGCGGCGAAATCCTACGTTGAGAGTATTTAGTGCCTATCTTCATATGGACGAAGCGACGCCCCACATGCATATAGATTTTGTACCGTATACGACAGGAAGCAAGAGGGGGCTTGATACAAGAGTATCTTTAAAACAGGCATTATCTGTTCTTGGATTTAAAGGCGGTACAAGGCGGGAAACGGAATTAAATCAGTGGGTGGCTTATGAGAAAGAACAGCTTGCCGCTGTCATGCTGGAACATGGGATTGAATGGGAGAAGAAAGGAACACATGAAAAGCATTTATCCGTTCTGGATTTTGAGAAAAAAGAACGGGCAAAGGAAGTCGCAGAACTGGAAGCGAAGAAAGCGGAATTGAAGGAAGAAAACGCTACTTTTGAAGAAATCAACGAAACTCTCCATGAACAGTTAATACAGACTGATGAAGAAATTTCTTCTTTGCAGGAGGATTTGAAGAAGTCACGGCAGGAAGCGGAGAAAGCACAGAAACAAGCGGATAAATACCAGAAACGTATGAATGAACTTGCCCCTATGGTTAAAAATATGGAGAAGTTGGCGGCAGACTTTTCTGTAGATCCAGAGCAGACGCTTCCAGAAGCGGCGGTTGTGGAATCTGCAAAATCATACCGGGAGAAAAAGGCGAAACCGCTTGTAATGAAAATGGTTCAAGTCATGCGCTCTATCTATTCGGCATATCTGGATATTTCAAATAAGTTTACGAAGCTGCAAGCGGCTTATAACAGGGAACGGAGCGGAAACGAGCGGCTGACAAACAGGCTAGAAGAAGTCTTAGAGGAAAACCGGGAACTGCGGATAGTGGCGGCGGATTTTGGACGTATAAAGGCGGTGGTCGGCTCTGAACAGGTAAACGATGTCATTAACCGGGTGAAGCAGCAGGAACAGATGGAAGCTGAGCAGAAACGGGCTGCAAGGAGAAAACACAATCGGGAAGCCCGCTGACAGGCGGAGGGCTGCTTAAAGCCCTCTTAGCTGCCATGAAGCGAATCCCCGCCAGTTAGTCAAGAGCGGCGTAGCCGTTCAGTTTACTCTTGACTGGCTGGTGGGGATTTGCTATTTCTTTTGATAATGTGTGGAAAGTAATGGCGGCTTCTGGTAGAATAGCTGTATGGTAAATAAAAAATGTGCTTTAAGAGGATTGGACGATGAAATCAGCAGAGAGAATAAAATACTTTTATGAAACTATCATATCTGAAAATCAAATTGAGAGAATGGCAGAGTTTATATCGCCGGAATGCTGTGTAAAAATGGGAGAAAAGCTGATTCCAGTCGGTATTGACGGTATGAAAGAACACATAAAAGCAACTAAGCAGACATATCCCGATTATAGAATGAAGATTATCAAACAGTTTTGTGATGGGGATTATGTCATTTCAGAATTTATTATGGAAGGTACACATAAAGGGGAATGGATTGGAATAAAACCAACTGGCAAACGATTAGTATTTACAGGCGTTGACATTGATAAAGTAATTGATGGCTTAATTGTGGAGCATGGCGGTGCAGTAAATACATTTGAAACTTTGTTTGAAGCAGGTATGATAGGAGCAATATGATTTTTAGAATAGTGAAAATCGGGAATTTATGTAATCAGAGGTGAGAAGGTCAATGAGAACACTTTTTTTAAGTTCAAGCGGTTTGAATGAAAAGACTACTAAGTTATTTTGGGAATGTATCGGCAAAGAACCCCAAAATACAAAAGTGATTTTTGTTCCATCTGCTGCAATCGGAAATGATGGCGCAAGAGAAGGCATTATCGTATGCTTGGAGCGACTTATGAGTATGGGGATACCTATAAGTAATATCTTTATATATGATTTAGCACTTCTGCTCTCCGACGGATACAAAAGGACGTATTCAAGTTATGTTGATGATACACCCACACAGATTCGTTTAATGAATGTTGAAGAACTTTCTCAGTATGACATGATTGTTTTTTGCGGTGGAAATGCCTCAGTACTTCTGGGCGAAGTAAACAGAACAGGGTTTTCAAAACCTTTAAAACAAGCAATAGAGAATGGGTTGGTATATCTGGGGATTAGTGCAGGAAGTATGATTGCCGCAGGAAATTTTGCTGATGGATTAGGCTATTTAACAAATCCGCTGATACCGCACGCTGAAATAGGAAATCCTTGCGGGGAAATATCTAACAACGATTCGATAGAATTGTCTGATGGTCAAATTGTATTGATTCAGGGAGAGCGTCAGGAAATTATTTGCTAACTTCCAGTCAAGGTATTAGGTGTTACGCTTTAGGCGCTCTGGAAACCTTATATTTTAAGGGATTCCAGACGCAATAGGAGCATAGGCGGTATTTTATATCTATATCCCCGAAAACGGATTTCTATTGCGTAACATTTGAAAAATAGGTTGTCAATCTACGAGGATTTGCTATAATAAAGGCGTGGCAACATTTTGGCAACAGAAAATCAGTAAGCCAGAATAAATGATGTAATTGAAGTAAAAAATGGCGTGTATTCGCATAAAAATTAAACAAATACAGTTAAGAACAACAAAGAACACGCCGAGTTTGAATAGTAAACATGTTCAGATGCAGGTTTTTTTGCCACTTTTTATGCGATTTCTTTTGATGATTTCCGGCTCCCGAAAGGTAACGGTGAAGCGGGAAAATATGGAAACAGAGCATAAGTAAGACAAAAAGAAAGACATAAAAAAGAAATTAAAAATACCATAAAACCACCAGAAACCTTGTTTCAGGGGATTCCCCTGAGATGAGGATTTTTTTGTCTTAAAAAAAGCAAAAAAAAGAATCAGCAATAGGATGCCTTGAAGTAAACTGAAAGCCGCGAAAACAGGCGGTTTAGGGACTTGAAAAGAAAAATAAAAATCGCAAAGAACGTGGCAAAAGTGCCTGAAAGAAGAACGAAAATGAGAAGGAAAAAAAGAGAGAAAAGAAGTTCGGGCAGGTGGTTTTGCAGACGGGAAATTTTCATTGTCGGATGGGGCGTGTGTGTGGTGCATGTGGCTGTCCGATTCTGGGAGCGGTTTTGGGAAGATAGTAAAGTGTCAAACGGATTTACAAAAAAAGTGTCAAAAGGGGTTGCACAATGACAAAACAGAGAGCCGGGAAGCCGCATAAACAGCGGACTTTCCGGCTCTTAGTGTGTAGCGTGATACCTTTTTGATACCTAAAATTAGGTTTGACTTCCTTTTCCGAAAATGTATCCGAGAGAAAGAGTGACTACTGGAATTATCAAATTAATTAATTCCATGTTAATATTGCTATTGATGTAATATGAGTGAAACATATCTATAATAATTATCAATAGCAGTAGGCCACATATTATAAGGGCTATGTGCATAGCTGCGTTTGAAGAGTTGGTCCCGAGAAATTTTCCCATAGTACCACCATCCTTTTCTTTATCAGTATGCACGGTGTCAATAATTCTATTCTGAATATTTGTGTCTAAATTTAAAAAATTATCAGAAGACAATATAGTGGATATGGAATCGTGGTCGTTTATTTTTTGATTGAGTCCGTCAGCCATTATATCCACCTACCTTTCTTGATAAAAACAATAATCTATTTTTCTTATAGAGTTTTCGCCTAAGGCATAGACCCAAAAATGTAGAAATATTTTTTGTTTTGATATGTAGCTAGTTCAATAGGTCTATTAGTTCCAGTTCCTAAAGCATTATCAAAATTTTTACAGGATAAACTAATTGTATTAGTTTCAGTATCAACTGATTGCATAAGTTCACGTTCTCCACCATCGCCTTTCTTGAATAGAATTTGTACAGTAAAGTAAAATGATTGATCTAAGACTAATTTAAGTTGTAAAGTGGCTTGATTATCAAAAGTCATAGCTGTACCAGAATCAAGGATTAAATAGTTTGATGAAGATTTTTCAATTTTCATGTTTGAATCACTCCTTTATTTGTGTTTACGCCAATTATAGCTACATTTTTTATCGTCTTTTCCATTATAATCAACTTTACTACTTGTAGCAGGCCAGTTGATTTTCCATTCAAAGTATTCGTCCTCTGAAATCTCTCCGCTTTTTAGCTGTTCTTTCCGCAAGCACCATTCACGCAGAAATTCATTTACAAGACCATAATCAATCCACATACCGACAGGGGCATGAGCAGGCCATTCGTCACTATCATTATAGCAAATAGACTTATCATCAGAAGCGTTGCATTTGCCGGGATTGCGGACAAGCTGGAACAAATGAAAGGTATTGCGGTTGTCCTCGTCAAGCCAGAAAAAAGTCTGCATAATGTCCTCGGCACAGCCGGGAGCTTCGGTAATGAAATTGATATAATTGACATTCAAAATCTTGGCAATTTCCATGAGAGTATCTTTTTTGGGAACACGATAGCCGGATTCATATTGTGCCACACGAACATCAGCATTGCGTTCCTCATATCCTAGTTTCAAGCCTAATTCCCGTTGTGTCAATCCCCGAAATGTGCGGATTCTCTTAATTCGTTCTCCCAGTATCATAATCCTGCGTCCTTTCTGAAAATTATATAGATAGCAATAAACATACAGCGTGGCAGACTGCCATAATAAACGGTCCAACTGTACGCATTTTACTTTTTATAACAATACCGATAATACAGTCAACTATCTGTACTATCAGCATTGCCATTGTAGCAACGAATAAAATAGTGGGTGCATTTCTGCATACAGGAATGACTGCGGCACACGTTAAAGCTAGGCTTCTGGCGAACATATACAGAGCGTTTGTCTGGCTGCTTCCTTTTTCTTTTATAACAGCCTCTATTGAGAAGCAAACGCCCAGAGCCGCACTGATTAGCGTTGTGTATGCGTTTATATAGTATATCAATGTCTGTTCTCCTGCCATAGCATAATCCATTCTTCTTTATTTTCCCGTATAATATCAAAACCGATTTTTTGATACATTTCAGCCGCATAATTAGCCTTTTGAACGGAAAGTGAAACACTTTTATAACCATGTGTTTTCAACAAAGACAGCATTTCTTTCATCATATCGGTTCCTATCCCCTGTCCTCGGTATTCTTTGTATAGAGAAATTGCAAGAGAGGGAGTTTCATCATCAATATGTCCGTAATCGTGTATAATGCGTACCCAGACAGCACCAACGATTTTTTGTTCAACTTCTGCGACTAATGCGAAATCAGCTTTTGATGCTCCGAAGCGGTCAACATAAATTTGTAATTCGGGAGAAGCGATAATATTTTTCGGTGGCGGCTTTATACCGTCTGGAATAAAAATAGCTTCGTATAGAAATTCATTCAATAGAGGATATTCCATTACCGTCATTTCTCGTATCGTGTATTCCATAAAGCCCTCCTGTGAAAATAGTTATCCCGTTTCCTACATTGTAGCATACCTAAAATAATACGGCAACAAAAACTTATCAAAAATGCTAAATTTAATAAAAAAGATAAACTTAACAAAAAAGCTATTGACAATAGCAGAAATGTTAAGTATACTGAAAATACAGAACTTAACAAAAAAGTTAAAAATCCAAAAGGAGGACGTGTATTTGAAAAATGATTTATTTGTAACAGCCGGAGAAGTGGCGCAGGAATTAGGCATTTCCAAACCATTTGCTTATAAGCTGGTGCGGCAGATGAACGAAGAACTGGAAGCAAAAGGTTTTATCACAATTGCCGGACGAGTGAGCAGAAAATATTATGAAGAAAAATTTTATGGCATGGCACAGGCGAATTAGGAAAGGAGTGAGATTATGGCGACGTACAAAGACGAACAGCGGGGAACATGGTATGTGTCCTTTCACTATTATGACTGGACTGGTAAGAATTGCCGGAAAGTTAAGAGGGGATTTAAGACCAAACGGGAAGCAACAGAGTGGGAACGGCATTTCCGTATGAAAGAAGCGGCTGACTTGGATATGACTTTTGAGGAATTTGTTCAGGCATACACAAGAGATATGAAGCCGAAACTGAAACACAATACCTGGCTGACGAAAGAGCATATCTTGAGGACAAAGCTACTGCCCTATTTCAAGGATAAGAAAATGCGTGATATTCGTCCGAAAGATATTATCCAGTGGCAGAATGAACAGATTTCCTATCGTGATGAAAAAGGAAAGCCCTATGCTCCGACTTATTTGAAAACTCTGCAATCAGAATTGAGTGCACTGTTTAATCATGCGGTACGGTTCTATGAACTGAAAAGCAATCCTGTTGTAAAGGCGGGGCCGTTGGGAAAGGGAAAAGCGGAGGAAATGTTGTTCTGGACAAAAGAGGAGTATAAGCGATTTGTAGAAGAAATGATGGACAAACCTCTTTCCTACTATGCTTTTCAACTGCTTTACTGGTGTGGAATTCGTTCGGGCGAGCTGCTTGCTTTAACACCAGCAGATTTTAATTTCAAAAAGAAACGCTTCGGATCAATAAGTCCTATCAGCGTTTGAAAGGAGAAGATGTAATCAGTACGCCAAAGACAAAGAACAGTGTACGGACAGTCATAATGCCACAGTTTCTGTGTGATGAAATGCAGGACTGCCTGAAATTATATTACAGTTTAAAGCCTGACGACCGCATTTTTCCGGTAACAAAATATTATCTGAATCATGAGATGGAAAGAGGCTGTAAAGCGAGTGGGGTAAAGAAAATCAGAGTTCATGATCTCAGGCATAGTCATGTATCCCTGTTGATCAATATGGGGTATACCGCACTAGCAATCGGAAAAAGGGTTGGACATTCAGCAGAAAAGATTACTTACCGGTATGCACATCTGTTTCCGTCGGTACAGCAGGACATGGCAGAGCAGCTGGATGCGGAAAATATGGATGAAGAATTAAATGAAGTAGAAGGAGGGCTTGCAAATGTCGGCTAAATGTCTGGATCAGCAGGGACGTTGGAGAAATAAAGTTGTAGCATTTCGGATGTCACCGGAAGAAGATGAACTTCTGGAGACGGCAGTACGGCTATCGGGATTAACCAAACAAGAATATATTATCCGAAGATTGCAGGAAAAAGAAGTTGTGGTTACAGGAAATCCCAGGGTGTATAAAGCTTTGAAGAAGGAACTTGAAAAGGTACTGGGTGAGCTGAAACGTCTGAAAAAGGGAGAAGATGTGCCGGAGGATTTATTGGAAGTGATTCGGCTTATCACAATAACAATGGCTGGAATGAAAGCGGAATAAAAGAGCCTTTAAGTGTCGGCAAACACCTAAAGGCAGGGATTTGGTAGAATACTCTTCCAAAAAACTTCTATGAGTATTCTATCAAAAACCACTCTTTCTTTCAACGGGAAAATAAGGAGGATTTGATGGAAAACAAAAGAACAGAAACAAATAAAACAGTACAGAAAAGGCTGGAACCGGAACTGAAACTCATCAATATGGATATGGTGGAAGTGGAGCAGATTGAATGGCTGCTTTATCCATTTATTCCCTATGGAAAAGTAACAATTATACAGGGAGATCCGGGAGAAGGAAAAACGACAATGGTGCTTCAAATTATTGCAAAACTGACCAGAGGAGAGACTATTCTTCCAGCTGATTCAACAAAAGATAAAAGGATAGATATTGATAGTGAAAGCGATATGGTAGATGCAGAAAATATTGAAAACAATGCGTCAACACAGCATTTGGAGGCACCAGTAAATGTAATCTACCAGACTGCAGAAGATGGTCTTGGAGATACGATAAAACCAAGATTACTTGCTGCAGGTGCAGACTGCACAAAGGTCATGGTTATCGATGACAGTGAGCAACCGCTGACGATGGCAGATGTCCGGTTGGAAGAAGCAATTGTGCAGACAAAAGCCAGAATGGTTGTGCTTGACCCGATTCAGGGCTTCCTTGGATCAGAGGTGGATATGCACAGGGCTAATGAAATCCGTCCTTTGATGAAACGTATAGCAGTTTTGGCAGAAAAATATCATTGTGCGATTATTCTGATTGGACACATGAACAAGAACAGTAACGGAAAATCTTCTTACCGGGGACTTGGTTCTATTGATTTTCAGGCAGCTGCAAGAAGCGTTTTGATTGTCGGACGAATTAAGGACGAACCGGAAGTAAGAGTTGTGTGCCATACAAAGAGTTCCCTGGCACCGGAAGGTAAAGCTATTGCGTTCCGTCTGGATAAAAACAACGGATTTGAATGGATTGGTGAATATGACATTAGTGCAGATGAATTGCTCAATGGAGAGGGAAAAGGACAGAAAACCCGGAAAGCAAAAGAATTTCTGCTTGAGATACTGGCTGATGGAGGTATGGCACAAAAGAAAATTGAGGAAGAAGCAGAAAAACTGGGAATTAAAAAGAAAACACTGAGAAATGCCAAAATGGAACTGGGAATAGATTCCGTAAAACGTGGAAATCAGTGGTATTGGATGTTTTCAGAGTAGAAAAAGGAAGATGGCAAGATGACCATATCTTAATAATAGGGCATCTTGCCACCTTGAAAGGAGATCAGATGAAAAATAGAAATGTGCAGATACCATATGAGTTATTCTTTCAACTTTTACAATATTTCCTGATGGAGAATTACGTGGACGAAGAAAGCATAAGGAAAGGGTTAGAAAATAAACTGAATGCAATGGTAGATCGGGAGTTATACAGCAAGTACAAAACAGCACCAACAGAGGAAGAAAGAGAAAAGTCCAGGCAGGAATACCTGGAAAGGAAGGGAATACCGGAAAACTTTCGATGGTAGAGATTCTTGCTGATCATTTTATAACAGGAGCGTGTCACGCACCTGTAAATATCAGACAAGGAGAAAGCTGGTAAGATGCAGACGAGAGGTTATAGATTACCCGATTATTTATCGGTAAATTATAGGCTGCGAAAGGGGGCCCTGAATCAGGGCGTCCTTACAGCAGGACAATAGAAAGGAGCATACAGCAATGAGAGAAGGAAGATTAGGTTATAACAGCAGTAACGATAGATATGGTTTATTGTCATCAGATTTATGGATTGATACAGGATTTCATTGTGGAGAATGCTTGGAAGTACTAATTGATGATCAGTGGGTGCAGACCAGAATGGAGATGAATCCGGCAAGGGAATGGTATCTGGTAGGAACACCGTACTGCGGAGATTTGGAATATATCCGGGCGAGAATACAGTAATAGATTAGTTAAGTGAGTAACGCAGAAGTAATCCGACCAACGGGAGAAATAATGATCTCCGTTCCGTTTTGGGTGGCGCAGATTAGACATCCACAGGACATTTTGCCCCC
>ENA-OQAB01000328-OQAB01000328.1-human-gut-metagenome-genome-assembly--contig:-NODE-328-length-27483-cov-3.877577_pt1 | contig 27483 bp, 23 predicted proteins | sample MGYA00242490_ERZ504517 | MGnify/ENA primary metagenome ERZ504517 (study PRJEB26092, sample SAMD00036298) | human gut metagenome | host: Homo sapiens | study: EMG produced TPA metagenomics assembly of...
GGGCTTTCGCAATACTCTGAAACAGGCGCACGTCCAGCCGGGCATGGGAACAGATAGCACTGTCCTCGTCCTTCAGAAATGTGAGGAGGGAACGTGGCGTTGGAGATCAGATAGCTTCCTGTTTTGTGGAGAACCACATTGGAAAGATGGGAAATTCCCTGATTTTACCAGCTGAAAGCGGACTGGGAAGGAACCAGGGACACGTCCTCCGAGACGACGAACAGGTGGAGAAGGCTGCAGGCAGAGGCAGCTTTTTCAAGCAGATACTGATGTCCCAGAGTAAAGGGATTGGCGTTCATGACAACTGCCCCCACAGGAAGTCCGCTGCGGGAAGGAACAGCCCCGCTTTCGTCGGTCTCCTGAACCAGCCGCTTTAAATAGTCTGCAAAGCCGCTCTTCTTATTTTCCATAAACACCGCTTCTCCATCAGAGCGGGCAATTTCGTAGAATCCCAGATCCTTAAAAAACATGGCCTTGCTGCATTTGGTGTAGAGGAACAGATGGAAATTTCCGCGCCCGTACTGGTATTCTGTCAGATGGGAGATCAGCTGCCCCAGCAGTCCCTCGCCCTGAAAATCAGAGTCCACTGCCATACACCGCAGGGTATTTCCAAAGCAGGAACCAGTGGCTGCCAATCGGTAATTTTCATCGTAAAGACCGACAGTGTAATCAAGATTTTTGTCTTTTCGTATGCCCTCCTTTTCTAACAGGCTGTTTACTTGATCCATTCCGCGTCTGTCCGTTGGAAGGATTTCGCTGATGCGGTATTCTGACATGGCTCTTAGACGTCTCCTTTCATTCTGGCGTTTTCTTTCATTATAAGTCAAATGTTTAGAAAAATCGAATATAAAAATCCCTATATCTTCCATAAGAATAAATGATGTATGAACGGCTTTTCACGGGGAAGGATAAGAAAGAGAAAGCCGGCTGCACGAAAACGCCGGGAAGCAGGAAAGAAAACGTAAAACGGAGGAAGGCCATGAGGGAGCTGTACGAAGAAAAGACAGGATATGTAAGAGAAAACCACAGGGGCGATGATAAAACAGAGAACTCTGAGAAAACAGAAAGCGCTCAGAATAGTTCGCAGCCGCAGACTGGAGAAAAAGGGGAGGAAAGCGCCCGGACGGAGGAAAGGATTCGGGAGACGGGACAGGTTCTTTTGGACAGCGGAAGACAGAAAAACAGAATCCACCTGCTTTCCGTGATTGGCGAGATCGAAGGCCATGAGAATCTATCGGGAAGTACGAAAACCACGAAATATGAACATATCCTGCCGGAACTGGCCAAGCTGGAGGACGACGATGAGGTGGACGGAATGCTGATTCTCATCAACACTGTAGGAGGGGACGTGAGCTGCGGTCTTGCCCTGGCGGAGATGATTGCTTCTCTCAGCCGTCCTACCGTGTCCCTTGTCATAGGGGACAGCCATTCCATCGGAGTCCCTCTGGCGGTGGCGTCCGACTACTCCTTCATTGTTCCTACAGGGACCATGATGATCCACCCGGTACGGATGACAGGAATGGTCATCGGAGCAGTCCAGACCTACGACTATTTTGAGATGATCCAGGACAGGATTTTAAGCTTCGTGGCAGGACACGCCCAAATCGCGTACGATCAGCTGAAACGCCTGATGCTGAATACAGAAATGCTCACCAAGGATTTGGGGACAATACTGGTGGGCCAGGAGGCGGTGAAGGAGGGCTTGATTGACCAGGTGGGAGGAATCAGGGAAGCGTTGAAAAAATTGAATGAATTAATCGAAAAAAAGAAAAAACTTTAATGCGTTGCAATTTCCTCTAAATTTATGTATACTTATCTGATGAGTAAAAAAATCTGGAGGCTTAGATAAGTGGCAGGTACAAGCAGGAAAAAACAGGAGACATCAGAAGGTCCGAGATCGCGAGCAAAGAACAGCAGAAGCAAGGGAGCGTCCTCCGGAAAGAAAGGAACGTCTTCCAAAACAGATAGAAAAACGGGAAAAAGCGCCGGAAAGGCTGATACAAAGGCCAGAGGAAGCAGCAGGCGCAGGGATCCGGAGCCGGAGGAAAACAGTTTTATTTTAACAGAAGTGGCGATTATTGCAGTGTTTGCATTGTCGGTGCTTCTGTTTTTGAGCAATTTTCATCTGTGCGGCGTGGTGGGCGATTTCTGCCGGGAAGCCATGCTTGGAACCTTCGGAAAGCTGGGATATCTGTTCCCGGTTCTTTTATGTGTAGGAAGCTGCTTCTATTTATCAAACAGGGGAAACAGAAGGGCGGTTATGAAGCTGGCGGCGTCTGCAGTGACGCTTCTGGCGCTGTGCGGCCTGGCCCAGCTGATTTTCGGAGGAGGCTACAGCGAGGAGCTGAAGCTTTTCGATTACTTTAAGCAGGACGCCGTTTCCGGAAAAGGCGGCGGAATAGTGGGAGGCGTTCTGGTGACGGTTCTCTGTTCCACAGTGGGAACCATTGGCGCGTATCTGATCCTGCTGGTTCTTTTTGCCATCGGAGTGGTGTGCATTACAGAAAAATCCCTGGTAGGAGCTGTCAGGAGAGGCAGCGGGCGGGCATACCGTTATGCGAAGGACGATATGAACCGCAGACGTGAAATTTACGAGGAGAGACGGGAAGAGAGAAGAGAAGAACGCCAGCGCATCAGGGAGGAGAGAGCCAGAGGCATTGACATGGATGCCGCGACGCTGGGAGAATATTCCTATGAGGATTCTTATGACAATTCCGGCGAGGATTTATATGAAGATTCCCGAAGAAATTCCCGTGGAAGATACAGAGAAGACGCCATAGAAAACGACCGGTATGACAGCCCGGAGGACTACGTTCTGGAGCCTGAGAGTAAGGAGCCTCTGAACCCGGCTGACATTTTCCGCGGAAGCATTATTATGCCAGGCCGCGGGGAGCAGGAAGAACTGGCAGAGGAGCCGGTAGAACGCCTGGAGGAGTGCAGGGCTGAAAAGGCCGAAAGACATACAGGAGGCATCCATGCATTTGCAGAACAGAAGGCGTCCCGCTCAGAAGCGGAGCCGGAGCATCCAGGCGCAGCAGAGGAAGCGGTACATAAAGAGGAACGCCGGGAAGCACTGAAGGAAAATCAGATCGGAACCCAGCCGGCAGAGCATGACAGGGTGTTTGTCAGCCGCAGAAAGGGTTCTGCCCATTCGGAGACACTGCGCAGGGCAGAGATGCCGGAATTTCTGCCTGAGACAGAGGAGCTGGAGCCGATGCAGGACAGCGGCTTCGAGACTCCGGCCAGGGAGGAGACTCTGTTAAAAAGCATCTATGCAGAGAGAGACACGAGAACCTTTGCAGAGCTTCGGATGGAGGAACCGTCGGAAGACAGCGGATTTGGAATTGAAAATCAGGAAGAGGAAATCTATTATGAGCCTATTGACGCTGACGAGGCTCTGGCAGAAGAGAAGTCCCAGACTGGCGGCAGCCCGGCAGAAGCTGATGGGGATTTCGATACAGAGGATCTGGCTGGAAGAGACGCTTTAACAGCTGTAAAGGAGCAGATCCGGGAAGCCGGAGAGAGGGCCATGGCCGCATCCGATCTTTCCTGGGAGGAGGGTAATCAGATCGTGACTGCCTCCGGAAAGGTCATGGAGACAGACGCAGATCTGATGCGGAAAACTCTTGAGAGAAAGCGCCATGAGACGAAAGCAGCCTCTTCCGATGAAGAGAGAGAGCATGGAAACAGGGAGTCTGGAAGAAGCCTTGGCAGAGAGCAGACAGACCGTTCTGCAGCCGCAGCCGTTTCACCGCATCCACTGTCAGGAAGACAGGAGACAGAGAGAAGACAGGAACCGGTTAAAAAGCCGCAGCCTGAGAAAAAGCCCTATGTTTTCCCGCCGATGGATCTCCTGAAAAAGGGAAGAGCTATGGGAGGACGTTCCGAGCAGGAATACAAGGACACAGCGATTAAGCTGCAGCAGACATTGAAGAACTTCGGAGTGGGCGTTACAGTCACCAACATCAGCTGCGGCCCGGCTGTCACCCGATATGAGCTTCATCCGGAGCAGGGCGTCAAGGTCAGCAAGATCGTATCCCTGTCCGACGATATCAAGCTGAATTTAGCTGCTGCTGATATCAGAATTGAGGCTCCAATTCCAGGAAAGGCCGCTGTGGGAATCGAGGTTCCCAATAAGGAGACGGAGACTGTGCTTCTCAGGGATCTGTTAGAGTCAGAGAACTTTAAGCGGGCCTCCTCCAAGCTGTCCTTTGCAGTGGGAAAAGACATTGCGGGACAGACCGTTGTGACGGATATTGCGAAAATGCCTCATCTGCTGATTGCGGGAGCTACCGGTTCCGGTAAGTCCGTGTGCATTAACACGCTGATTATGAGCATTATTTATAAATCCTCTCCAGAGGACGTAAAGCTTATCATGATCGATCCGAAGGTGGTGGAGCTGAGCGTTTACAATGGAATCCCGCACCTTCTGATTCCGGTTGTAACCGATCCGAAGAAGGCGTCCGGCGCTCTCAACTGGGCGGTGGCGGAGATGACGGAGCGGTATCAGAAATTTGCCAAGTACAATGTCAGAGATTTAAAGGGCTACAATGAAAAGATCAAGCTCATAGAGGATATTGAGGATGAGAACAAGCCGAAAAAGCTGCCGCAGATTATTATTATCGTGGACGAGCTGGCAGACCTTATGATGGTGGCTCCAGGCGAGGTGGAGGACGCTATCTGCCGTCTGGCCCAGCTGGCCAGAGCAGCCGGCATTCACCTGGTAATTGCGACCCAGAGACCGTCGGTCAATGTCATTACAGGACTGATCAAGGCGAACATTCCGTCCAGAATCGCCTTCTCTGTATCCTCCGGCGTGGATTCCAGAACGATTATCGACATGAACGGGGCGGAGAAGCTGCTGGGCAAGGGCGATATGCTGTTTTACCCACAGGGAATCCAGAAACCGCAGCGTGTGCAGGGAGCGTTCGTTTCCGATCAAGAAGTGTCGAGAGTTGTGGAATTTCTGGCAGAGGAGGGCCTGACTACAGAGTACGATCCGGAGGTGGAGAAGAAGATGACCTCCTCTTTCTCCGGCGCAGGGCCTGACAGCGCAGGCGACAGATGACGCCTACTTTGAACAGGCGGCCCGGTTTATTCATTGAAAAGGACAAGGCTTCTATCGGAATGCTTCAGAGAATGCTCAAGATCGGCTTTAACAGGGCGGCCCGCATTATGGATCAGCTGGCGGAAGCCGGCGTAGTAGGCGAGGACGAGGGCACTAAGCCGAGAAAGGTTCTCATGAGCGAGGAACAGTTCGAGGAACTGATGGAACAGGGCTATTAAGATACAGAGCCGGGGAAAAAAGCGGCAGAGACACGTACCCTGCAGGGCGTTCCCGCGTATGATAAAAAGGGAGGAAGAACAATGCTGAATGACTGGTTAAAGGAGCTTAAATATGAGCTTGTGCAGGGAGAACTGGAAATTCCCGTAAAGGAAGTCGTTTACGACTCCAGAAAGGCCGGGGAGGAGACTGTGTTTGTGTGCATGAAGGGCACCAATGTAGATTCCCACGATTTTATCCCCGCAGTGTTAGCGGCGGGAACGAAGGCGCTGGTGGTGGAGCGGGAGGTTTCCGGAATCCCGGAGGACGTGACGGTTCTCAAGGTAGAAAACGGCCGGAACGCCCTGGCTCTTCTGTCTGCGGCCCGCTTCGGATATCCGGCAGAAAAGATGGTGACTATCGGCGTGACGGGAACGAAGGGAAAAACCACTACCACCTACATGATCAAATCCATCCTGGAGGCCTGCGGAAAGAAGGTAGGTTTAATCGGGACAAACGGAGCAGTGATCGGAGATAAGCATTATGCCACAAAGAACACAACGCCGGAATCCTATATTCTGGAACAGTATTTCGACGAGATGGTGAAGGCCGGCTGCGAGTACATGGTAATGGAGGTATCCTCCCAGAGCTACCTGATGCACCGGGTGGACGGCCTGACCTTTGACTACGGCCTGTTTTTAAACATTTCAAACGACCATATCGGCCCGGGAGAGCACGAGAGCTTTGAGGAGTATCTCTACTATAAAAAGCAGCTTTTAAAGCACTGCAAAACGGCGGTTGTAAACGAGGACGACGAGCATTTCGATGAGATTGTAAAGGGAGCGCCGTCCAAGATTTACACCTTCTCCCTGGAGCGCCCGGCCGATTTTGAGGCGTCCGGCATCCGATACGTGACGGCCAGCGACTTTGTGGGACTGGTATTCCAGATGATGGGCAGTTACGAGCTGGAGGTCAAGGTGAACGTGCCGGGACGCTTCAACGCCGCCAACGCCCTGGCCGCTGTGGCAGTGTGCAGCTTCTTTGATCTGCCGAAGCCCAAGGTATCCCACGGTTTAGAGAACCTGAAAATTGACGGACGGATGGAGATTGCCTATAAATCCTCCAGGATGACAGTGCTCGTAGACTATGCCCACAATGCGGTGAGTATGGAAAGCCTGCTGAGAACGCTGAGAGATTATAAGCCGAAACGCCTAGTATGCGTATTTGGCTGCGGCGGCAACCGGGCCAAGGAGAGGCGCTATTCTATGGGCGAGATCGGCGGAAAACTGGCTGATTTCTGCATTATCACGGAGGACAATTCCCGCTATGAGGACGTGCAGGAGATTCTCACAGACATCAAGGTGGGGCTTTCCATGACCAGCGGAACCTACATTGAGATTCCTGATCGGAGAAAGGCCATTGAATTTGCTGTTTCCCATGCCAGAGAGGGAGATATGATTGCCATTATCGGCAAGGGACACGAGGACTATCAGGAAATCAAAGGCGTGCGCTATCCTTTCCTGGACCGCCAGGTGGTGCAGGAGACGGTGGAGAAGCTGGGACTGTAGAAGCGGCAGGCTCAGGCTTCAGACAGAATGTATGGGAAGGCAGAGGATGAAAACGATGGAACACATAACTGTAAAAGAGATTACAGAGGCGGCAGGCGGCCGTCTGCTGGCAGGAGATCCGTCTGCTCTGGTGACAGAGATCAGCATTGATTCCAGAGAGGCGGGAAAAGGATGCCTGTTTGTGCCGCTGATCGGCGAAAAAAACGACGCCCACCGGTTTATTATGACAGCCCTGGATCAGGGGACTGCGGCAGTATTTACCTCTGAGCATGAGGAAACTTCAGAGGAAGTGAAGGAGTCCAGACAGAGATGGCCGGAGGCCGCCTGGATTCAGGTGGAGGATACGAGAAAGGCCCTCCAGTCTCTGGGAGCCTTCATCAGAAGAAGGCTGACGCTTCCTCTGGTAGGCATCACGGGAAGCGTGGGAAAGACGACCACCAGGGAGATGGTAGCCACGGCTCTTTCTGCCGGCTACAGAGTGTTTAAGACGCCGGCCAATCACAACAGCCAGATCGGCGTGCCTCTGACTTTGTCTAAGATTTCCAGGGAGGATCAGATCGGCGTGCTGGAGCTGGGCATGAGCGAGCCGGGGGAGATGGAGGTCATCGCAGAGATTGCGGCTGTGGACATGGCTGTGATTACAAACGTTGGCGTCACCCACATCGAAAATCTTGGATCCAGAGAAAATATTTTAAGGGAAAATTAAATATTCAGCGGGGAATGAACCCGTCAGGCCCGATTTTCCTGAACAGCGACAATGATCTGCTCTGCCGTGTGTCCGGCTGGGACGGACGGGAGACGGTTTATTTCGGAACAGGGGAGCAGGCCGACTACAGAGCGGCAGATATTTCCATGGAAAACGGCTGTCCTTCCTTTACCATGGTACATGGAGACGTGAGAATTCCCGTTACGCTGTCTGTGATGGGAGAACACAACATTCTAAACGCTCTGGCCGCTCTGGCGGTGGCGGATCGAAACGGCGTTTCTCTGGAAGCGGCTGCAGAAAAGCTCAGGGAATTCGGAGGCTTTAAGAACCGTCAGCAGGTCTATGAGGCGGCAGGCGTTACCATCATTGACGACACCTACAATGCCAGCCCGGATTCCATGAAGGCGGGCATTAAGGTGCTGTCTTCCTTTGAAACGAGCAGGAGGAGAGTGGCGGTTCTGGCTGATATGAAGGAGCTGGGCCCGGACGCCGGGCTGTTTCACCGTCAGGTGGGAGAATTTCTGGCAGGAGAGCAGGTGGATGCTCTCATCACTCTGGGAGAGCTGGCAGAGCAGATTGAAGAGGGCGCCCGTTTAAGGCGGCCGTCCCTTTTTGCGGCTTCCTTCAGAGACAAGGAAGAGATGACCCGGTTCCTGGAAGAGTTTCTGAAGCCGGGAGACTGCGTCCTGTTCAAGGGATCCAACAGCATGAAGCTGGGGGAGACTGCGCTCTATTTCAGAAACAAGGGGAAGGAGCAGGCAGAGTCCGCCCAGGCGAGAGGCTGACAGAACGTATGAAGCAGACCTTTGCAAATGTAATTATTGATATTTCCCATGAAAAAGTGGATCGCACCTTTCAGTATATGGTGCCTGAGCCATTAAAGGACAAGATCAGGGCGGGCGTTCAGGTGGAGATCCCCTTTGGAAAGGGAAATTCCCTCCGCCGTGGCTTTGTGGTGGAGGTGACTGAAAAGCCGGAATTTGATATTGACAGAATGAAGGAGATAGCTGGGATTTCACCTGACCGTGTGTCGGTGCAGTCCCAGCTTATTGAGCTTGCCTGGGAAATGAAGCGCATCTATGGTTCCACCATGAACCAGGCCTTAAAAACGGTGCTTCCGGTAAAGCAGAAGATGAAGCGCAGGGAGAAGAAGACCGTCCGCTGCCGCCTGACCAGAGAGGAGCTTGCAGAGGCCCTGAAAGAAGCCAGAAGAAGAAGCTACCGGGCCAGAATCAGACTGTTCGAGGCCTTTCTTGAGACGGAACAGATTCCCGGGGAGGTGGTGGAGCACCAGTTAAATATTACGGCTGCCTCCTTAAAGCCCCTGGTTGAAAGCGGGGCAGTGGAGGTGGCGCGAAGGGAGGTATACCGGGATCCGCTGAAAGGCCTTCAGAAGGGAGGCCGCCCAGGTGAAGCTGAACGCCGATCAGCAGGCTGCGGCAGATACCTTCTGGGACTCCTATAAGGAACGCCTGATCCAGGGGCCGGAGGGACAAAAGAGGCTGTCCAGGGACAGGACCTGGCTTCTCCACGGCATCACGGGAAGCGGCAAGACAGAGGTCTACATGGAAATGATGGATCGTGTTCTGAGGGAGGGCCGCCAGGTGATTGTGCTGATTCCGGAAATCGCCCTGACATATCAGACAGTCATGCGGTTTTATAAGCGGTTCGGCGGCAGGATTGCCATTTTAAATTCCAGGCTCTCGGCGGGAGAGCGGTATGATCAGTGGGAACTGGCCATGAAGGGTGGGGTGGACATTATGATTGGGCCCAGATCAGCCCTCTTTGCGCCTTTTTCCAATCTGGGGCTGATAGTCATTGACGAGGAGCACGAGGGGGCTTACAAAAGCGAGACCATGCCCCGGTACCATGCCAGGGAGGCGGCGGGGATCAGAGCCAGGCTGTCGGGAGCGGATGTGGTGCTGGGTTCTGCCACCCCTTCTATGGAATCCTACAGCAGAGCCCTGTCCGGAGAATATGGGCTTCTGCGCCTTCAGAAAAGGGCCTCCTCAGACAGCCGCCTGGCCCAGGCGGAAGTGGTGGATTTGAGAGAGGAGCTGAAAGCAGGCAATAAAACCATGTTCAGCCGCAGCTTGTCGGAACAGATACAGGACAGGCTGAGCCGCGGGCAGCAGATTATGCTGTTTATGAACAGAAGAGGCTACGCAAGCTTTGTGTCCTGCCGTTCCTGCGGGGAGGCGGTTCAGTGTCCCCACTGCGACGTGTCCATGACGCTCCACAAAAACGGCCGCCTGTACTGTCACTACTGCGGCTATTCCCTGCCCATGCCGAAGCTCTGCCCCTCCTGCGGTTCTCCCTATATCGCAGGCTTTGGGACCGGCACCCAGAAGCTGGAGGAGATGACGAAACAGCTGTTTCCCCAGGCCAGAGTGCTCCGGATGGACGCGGATACCACCGCTAAAAAGGGAGGACATGAGGAAATCCTCTCCGCCTTTGAGGCCGGGGAGGCGGATATTCTTATCGGAACCCAGATGATTGTGAAGGGGCATGATTTTAAAAATGTGACGTTGGTGGGGATTATGGCGGCGGATCTCTCCCTGAATACGCCAGATTACCGGTGCGCGGAGAGAACGTTTCAGCTTTTGACTCAGGCAGCCGGGCGGGCCGGAAGAGGCAGCCAGCCGGGCAGTGTGGTGATTCAGACCTACAGGCCGGATCACTACAGTATCGAGACGGCGGCCAGACAGGATTACGAAGCCTTCTACAGCCGGGAGATCGCCTACAGAAGAATGATGAACTACCCTCCGGCCTGCCGGATGTCCGCCGTGTTGTTCGCGGCGAAGGACGAGGCGGCGCTGGAGCATTTCTGCCGGAAGGCTTCGGAGCGGATTTCCATGATTCTTAAGGGGCTTTCCGGGCCCTGCCAGTCTATCGGACCGGTCAACGCGCCTGTCTACAAAGTTAATGATATGTATAGAAAAATTTTATATATTAAGTGTGAAAATTGTGATATACTAGATAAAATCAGGAACAGTATGGATGTCCTGACAGAAAGCGGCGCGGGAACCGTCCAGGTTCAGTACGACGTGTCGTAAGCGCAGAAGAAATAGGCTGTAAACAGCAGAATACAGAAAATAACAGAACATAAAAGGAGAGGATTCAGATATGGCAATCAGAGAAATCAGAACCATTGGAGACGAGGTTCTCAGAAAAGAGTGCAAGCTGGTGAAGGAGATGACTCCCCGCACGGCAGAGCTGATAGAGGATATGTTTGACACAATGTACCAGGCCAACGGAGTGGGGCTGGCGGCTCCTCAGGTAGGCGTCCGCAAGCAGATTGTGGTCATCGACGTGGAGGACGGAAATCAGTATGTGCTGATTAATCCGGAAATTCTGGAGACCAGCGGAAGCCAGACAGGCCCGGAGGGCTGCCTGAGCGTGCCTGGAAAATCAGGAACTGTAACCCGCCCGGATCATGTGAAGGTAAAGGCTCTGAATGAGAACATGGAGGAGTACGTTCTGGAGGGCGAAGGCCTGCTTGCCCGGGCAATCTGCCACGAGTGCGATCACTTAAGCGGCGTTTTATACGTGGATAAGGTTGAGGGAGAGCTGGAGGACGTAAGCGCAGAGTTCGAGGAAGAGTAGAAGAACGTCCGCAGAGCAGAAAGGGGATGCACACATGAAGTTAGTATATATGGGAACGCCGGATTTTGCAGTTCCTGCCCTTGTTTCCCTGGTGGAGGCAGGCCATGAGGTGGCGGCGGTTGTGACTCAGCCGGATAAGCCGAAGGGACGGGGGAAAGCCGTTCTTATGACTCCTGTAAAGGAGAAGGCTCTGTCCTACGGGATTCCTGTTTATCAGCCGGCCCGCGTCAAGAAGAATGAGGAATTTTTAAACGTTTTAAAAGAGATTCAGCCGGACGCTATCGTGGTAGCGGCATTTGGCCAGATTCTTCCCAGAGAGATTTTAGAGCTTCCCAAATACGGATGCGTAAATATTCACGCCTCCCTGCTTCCCAAGTACAGAGGAGCGGCTCCGATTCAGTGGGTTGTCATCGACGGGGAGAAGGAGAGCGGTATTACTACCATGATGATGGATGTGGGACTTGACACCGGAGATATGCTGGAGCGGGTGGTTGTCCCGCTGGCAGAGGACGAGACGGGGGGAAGCCTGTTTGACAAGCTTTCCATGGCCGGAGGACCGCTGATTCTGGAGACCCTTGAGAAACTGGAAAACGGAACTGCCGTCAGGACGCCTCAGCCGGAGGCAGGCGTTACCTATGCGGGGATGCTTGACAAGTCTCTGGGCAATATCGACTGGACGAAAGGCGCGGCAGAGCTGGAACGTCTGATCCGGGGCCTGAATCCATGGCCCAGCGCCTACACCCACTACGGTGAGAAGACCATGAAGCTGTGGGCGGCCGACGTTCTGCCGGAGAATTTTGAAGGTGAACCAGGCCAGATTGTAAAGGTTTTAAAGGATCGCTTTCTGGTAAAGACGGGAGACGGAACCTTAGCTGTGAAGGAGCTGCAGCTGGAAGGAAAGAAGCGCATGGATGCAGGCGCCTTCTTAAGAGGTTTTTCCTTAAAGGAAGGGGAGAAGCTGGGGCTGTAGAGGCCAGGCCTGCCGTGGCCGCGGCTGGATCCGGCTTTGAAGCGGGAACGCCATAGGGGGAGAATGAGTGAAAAGGGCGGTCATTTAATTTGAGAAAGGAAGTCTTTTATCTATGTACTATGGTTATGGATTTTACCCCATGTTTGATCCGACGATGATTCTGATATTAATCGGAGTGGCGCTTTCCATGGCGGCTTCCGCCAGAGTGAACAGTACCTTTGCCCGCTATTCCAAAGTTCGTTCCATGACGGGAATGACAGGGGCGGAGGCGGCTCAGAGACTGTTAAACAGCCAGGGGATCTACGATGTGACGGTGCGGCGCGTAGGCGGCCGTCTTTCCGATCACTATGATCCCAGGAGCAAAACGGTGAATCTGTCAGACGATGTGTATAATTCTACCTCTGTGGCAGCGATCGGAGTGGCTGCCCACGAGTGCGGACATGCGATTCAGGACGCGGTGGGATACGCGCCGTTAAAATTCAGAGGAGCGCTGGTTCCGGTGGCCAATTTTGGCTCCCAGATTTCCTGGCCCCTGATTCTGATTGGATTTTTTATCGGAGGCTTCGGCTCTCCCATGGTGCAGCTGGGCATCCTGCTGTTTTCCGCCGCTGTGCTGTTTCAGCTGGTGACGCTTCCGGTGGAGCTTAACGCCTCCTCAAGAGCGGTGAAGCTTCTGGACGCTACGGGCATTCTTTCCGGCAGCGAGGTGGACGGCACCAGACGGGTACTGGGGGCGGCGGCGCTCACTTACGTGGCTGCGGCAGCGGGATCGATTTTACAGCTTCTGCGTCTGATTATACTGTTTGGAGGAAGAAGAGATAATGACTAAAACCGGAAGTGGAAAACCGGCAAACGAAGGAAACAGAAGCGCTTCAGGAGCGAGGGAGATTGTGCTGGACGTTCTCCTTGAGATTCTGGAGAAGAAACAGTACAGCCATCTGGTACTCCAGAGAGCGCTCGCAAAATATCAGTATCTGGATAAGCAGGAACGCTCTTTTATCAAGAGGACCGTTGACGGTACTCTGGAGCGCCTGATGCAGGTTGACTGTCTGATTGAATCATATTCCAGCGTAAAGCTGCGTAAAATGAAGCCTGTGATCCGCACGATTCTCAGAATGAGCGTCTATCAGATCTGCTTTATGGATCGGATTCCTGATTCTGCAGCCTGCAACGAGGCGGTGAAGTTGGCGGTCCGAAGAGGCTTTTCCGGCTTGAAGGGTTTTGTGAACGGAGTGCTGAGAAACGTGTCCAGACACAAGGATGAGATCACATGGCCGGACGACAGCACGGCGTTCTGTCTGCCCCAGTGGATTTTTTCCATGTGGGAGAGGCAGTATGGGAAAGAGGCGGCCAGAACTATGGCAGAGAGTTTTCTGAAGGAGAGACCTCTCACTGTCCGGATGAATTTAAGCCTGGCTTCCAGGGAGGAGATCGCTGATTCTTTGGAAAGCCAGGGTGTGAAAGTCCGGGAAAGCGGCTTTGCCGAGGATGTGGTTTTCTTAAGCCAGGTAGATTACCTGGAGAGCCTGGACGCCTTTTTAGACGGCTGGATCCAGGTACAGGATTTAAGCTCCTCTCTGGCGGGAGACGCCGCCGGAGTGAAGGAGGGCGATTACGTCATTGACGTCTGCGGCGCTCCAGGAGGAAAAAGCCTGCACATTGCGGAGCTGCTTCACGGAACCGGCATGGTGGAGGTCAGAGATCTGACCGAGAAGAAAATCGCTCTGGTGGAGGACAATATCTGGCGTTCTGGATTTTCCAATATCGAGGCCAGAGTGCAGGACGCCACAGAATTTGATCCGGACGCCCAGGAGAAGGCAGATCTGCTGATTGCGGATCTGCCCTGCTCGGGCCTTGGGATCATCGGCCGCAAGCCTGACATCCGTTACAATGTGACAGAGGAGCAGACGAGAGAGCTGGCGAAGCTGCAGAGAGAAATCCTCTCTGTAGTCTGGCGGTATGTAAAGCCAGGAGGGACTATGGTATTCAGCACCTGCACGGTAGATCCGGCGGAAAATGAGGAGAACGTCCGCTGGATTCTGTCGCAGCTGCCCTTTGAACCGGTGGATCTGACAGACAGAATAGGAGACGCTCTGGCAGAGACACTGTTAGAGGACACCAGGAAAAAGGGATACGTTCAGCTGCTGCCGGGCTTCTACCCGGGAGACGGCTTTTTTTATCTCTGTATTTAGAAGAAAAGAAGAGTAGGATTTAAAAGGAGGCTTTAAGCATATGGAGAGAGACGGACGGGCAGATTTAAAATCCATGACCCTTCCGGAGCTGACAGAGTATCTGAAGGACTTAGGAGAAAAGCCCTTTCGGGCAAAGCAGCTGTATCAGTGGATGCATGTGAAGCTGGCGGCTTCTCTGGATGAGATGACGAATCTGTCCAAGGAAATGAGGGGGATTCTGAAGGAGACGGCTTTTTACGCGTCCTTAAATCCGGTGGACGTGCGTATTTCCCAGATTGACGGCACGAGAAAGTACCTGTTTGAGCTGGAGGATGGGAATGTAATCGAGAGCGTGCTGATGCGCTATAAGCACGGCAACTCCGTCTGCATTTCCTCCCAGGTAGGCTGCCGGATGGGCTGCCGTTTCTGCGCCTCCACTCTGGACGGCCTGGAGAGAAACTTAAGGCCTTCCGAGATGTTAGAGCAGATTTACCGGATTCAGAGGGATATCGGAGAAAGGGTATCGAACGTGGTGGTGATGGGTTCCGGCGAGCCCATGGACAATTACGACAATCTAATCCGCTTTATCCATCTGCTGACAGACGAGAACGGCTTACATATCAGCCAGCGGAACGTCACAGTTTCCACCTGCGGCATTGTTCCCAGAATCCGCCAGTTTGCGGAGGAAAATCTTCAGGTAACTCTGGCGCTTTCTCTCCACGCCCCCAACGACGAGGTGAGAAAAACTCTGATGCCGGTGGCCAACAGCTTCGCCCTGAAGGACGTGCTGGACGCCTGCCATTATTACTTTGAGAAGACAGGCAGAAGACTTACCTTTGAGTACAGCCTTGTAAAAGGAGTCAACGATAATCTGGACGAGGCCAGGGCGCTGGCGGATCTGCTGAAAGGCCAGCACGGCCACGTGAATCTGATTCCTGTCAATCCGATTAAGGAGAGAGACTTTAAACAGTCGGATCGGAAGGCTGTCGAGGAGTTTAAACAGTATCTGGAAAAGCGGGGAATCAATGTCACCGTGCGCCGGGAAATGGGCCGCGACATTGACGGAGCCTGCGGACAGCTTCGAAAAAGCTATATTGAGAAGGAAAGGACGTAAGGAAGATGAAAGCCTGTGCTTTGACGGACATCGGGCGGGTGCGGCCTGTAAACCAGGACTGCCGCTTCGCCACGACAGAGCCTATCGGACCTCTTTCAAATTTATTTATTGTTGCAGACGGTATGGGCGGCCACAAGGCCGGAGACCGGGCCTCCAGGCTTCTGATAGAGAGCCTGACCTCCTACATAAGGAACTGTTCGACCAGAACGCCGGTGGAGGCGCTGAACCATGGAATTGCGGAGGCTAACAGGGAAATCTACGAGGCTTCTCTGGAACACCAGGAACTGGCAGGCATGGGAAGCACTCTGGTGGCCGCTACGATAGAGGATTCGACTCTCTATGTAGCCAATGTGGGGGACAGCCGCCTCTACCTGATTGAGCGGGAAGGAATCCGGCAGATTACCAGAGATCATTCTTATGTGGAAGAGATGGTGTCCCTGGGGCAGATTACCAGAGACAGCCTTGAGTATAAAAAGCAGAAGAACTATATCACGAGGGCAGTCGGCATTGCAAAGACAGTGGAGGCAGATTTTTTTGAGGTGGGCCTGAAGGAGGGAGACTATGTTCTTCTCTGCTCGGATTGGTCTTTCCAATATGGTGGACAATTCCGCCATGTTCCGCCTGGTGCTGCTGCCAGGCCCTCTGGAGAGCAAGGCCAGAGCGCTTATTGCGTTAGCCAATCAGAACGGGGGAAAGGATAATATAGCAGTTGTCCTTGTGGATCCCCAGATAAGTGAGGTGGACGGATTATGATGCTTAGACCAGGAATGTATTTGCAGAATCGGTATGAGATTCTGGATCAGATAGGCTCCGGCGGAATGTCAGAGGTCTACCGGGCAAAATGCCATAAATTAAACCGTCTGGTGGCCATCAAGGTGCTGAAGGAGGAATTCAGCACAGACGCCGGGTTTGTAAAGAAATTTAAGCTGGAGGCGCAGGCGGCCGCAGGTCTTTCCCATCCGAATATCGTCAGCGTATACGACGTTGTGGACGAGGGCAGCATTCACTATATCGTCATGGAGCTGATAGAGGGAATCACTCTGAAGAGCTACATCACGAAAAAGGGACGGCTGAGCTCCAAGGAGGCTATCGGGATCGCCATCCAGGTGGCTCAGGGAATTGCAGCTGCACACGATCAGCACATTGTCCACCGCGACATTAAGCCCCAGAACATGATTATTTCCAGGGATGGAAAGGTAAAGGTGGCAGATTTCGGCATTGCCCGGGCAGTCAGCAGCCAGACCATCGGTGCTACGGCTATCGGCTCTGTCCACTACATTTCTCCGGAACAGGCCAGAGGCGGTTTCAGCGATTCCAGGACAGACATCTATTCCCTGGGAATTACCATGTTCGAGATGGTGACAGGTACGGTTCCTTTTGACGGGGATAATACGGTGAGCATTGCCCTGGCTCATTTAGAGCAGGCTGTGACGCCCCCGTCCCAGCTGAATCCGGAGGTTCCGGTAAGCCTTGACCGGATTATTATGAAGTGTACCCAGAAAAAGCCGGAGAAGCGTTACAGCGACGTCTATGAGCTGATTGCAGATCTGCGCCACGCCCTGGTGGACCCGGACGACGATTTCGTAACAGAGGAGCCGGAGGTGGATACCTCTTCCCCTACAATGGTGATTTCAAACGACGAGTTGAGCCAGATCAAGCAGGCCAGAAATACAGGGCCTGTAGTGATGAACGGACAAAGCTCCGGCATGCGGGCGCCATCCGAAACAGGACAGCACGAAAAACGGCATGACAGGGAGTATGGAAACGGCAGGAGAGAGGCTTACAGCCGGCGGGACAGCCGGAGCGGAGGAGGAAGAAGCCAGGAATACGATTACGACGAGTATGACGATTACCAGGATGAGGGCAGTTACGATTCCTATGACGACTCTTATGACGGTTCCTATGACAGAGGCAGGGACCGGGGAGCTGGAAGAGACAGAGGTTCTGACCGTATGCCAGCCTCGGGAAGCGGCTCTTCCGGGAAAAAGGCCAGAAAACAGAAGAGAGACTCTGATATCAATCCTCAGATAGAGAAGCTTCTGACAAGCGTTGGAGTGGTGGCTGCTATTATTATTGTGGCTGTTCTCATTACAATATTTGCCAAGCTGGGAGGAATTTTCAACTCAGGATCCAATGGAAATAATCCTGCTCAGACGCAGACTTCGGGACAGGAGACTGGACTGAAGGATACAGAGACACGGGTTCCCGATTTTATCGGCCTGACAGAGGAGGAAGCGGAGGAAAAGGCAAAGGACAGCCACCTGAAGCTGAGCTATGGCTATGTGCAGTCAGACGAGAAGAAAAAGGGACGCGTTATCGAGCAGAAGACGGCGGAGGGAACGGTTGTAGATAAACAGTCAACCGTCAAGGTGATAGTGGGAGAAGGCGGTGAGAAGGAATCTGAGGAGGAGACCAAAGAATCTCATCAGATTGATCTGACCGTTCTGGGCCTGGAGGCCTTGGATGGAACCAACGCCAAGAATCTGCTGGAGGCAAAGGGGCTTACCGTCTCTTTGAAGCAGGAAAACAGCGATACGATTCCCGTGGATATGGTAGTGCGCTACGAGCCGCAGGAGGCGGACAGAGGGGACGAGATTGAGCTCTATGTGAGCCTTGGACCGACAGTCAGCATGGTAAAGGTTCCTGATTTAAGCGGCATGACAGAGGAGGAGGCCGGGGAGGCTCTTGCTGAAGCTGGACTTCTGCCTGCGCCGGAGGATCAGATCCTCACCCAGAAGAGCGACAGCGTGAAGAGGGGAACCATTATCAGCCAGACGCCTCTCATGGACGAGGAGGTTCCAGAGGGAAGCACCGTCAGCTACGTAGTCAGCGAGGGACGCGGCAAGAAGTACGCGGCGATTGTCAACGACGATTACCCGCTGAAGGACAATTTTGGCCCCAGCGGAGCCTCCACCACGATCACCGTGGAGATTGTCATGGTGCAGACAGTGAACGGGCAGAAGAGAACGACTACTGTAATGGATGCCAGAAACATGAAAGGCGATGTGACGCTTCCCGTCCACTATGAGCTGACAGGAGCGGACGGAGTTCTGACAGGAGAACTGCAGATCTGGGATCTGACTAATGACAGGATTTTAAAGACCTATCCCCTCGAATTTATGGAGGTCGACGCGTAGATGACAGGAAAGATTGTTAAGGGAATCGCAGGCTTTTATTATGTCCACGACGGACAGCAGAAAGTCTATGAGTGCAGAGCCAAGGGCGTGTTCAGAAACAGGAAAATCAAGCCTCTGGTGGGAGACAACGTAGAGTTTGAAATTCTGGACGAGGAGGCGGGCACAGGCAGCATTGTCTCCATTCTGGAGCGGAAAAACTCCCTGATTCGTCCGGCTGTCTCCAATATTGATCAGGCCCTGGTGGTATTTGCCATTACAGAACCCATGCCGAATCTGAATCTTCTGGATCGGTTTCTGGTTATGATGGAGCGTCAGAATATTCCGGCTGTCATCTGCTTTAATAAAATTGATTTGTCATCCAGGGAGGAGATGGAGCGCCTGCGCTCCATCTATGCCCCGGCAGGATATGAGATTCATTTTATCAGCACCTATGAGGAGGCGGGACTTCAGGAGATTCACAGCCTCATACAGGGAAAACGACTGTGCTGGCAGGTCCGTCCGGAGTGGGAAAATCCTCCCTGACGAATTTTCTCCAGCCGGAGGCCAATATGGAGACAGGCGTAGTCAGTGAAAAGATTAAGCGGGGAAAGCATACAACCCGCCATTCGGAGCTGTTTTTGTGGAGGAGAATACCTACATGATGGACACGCCTGGTTCAGCTCCATGTATATTGAGGACTTGAAGCCGGAGGAGCTGAAGGACTGCTTTCCAGAGTTGCCCCGGAGGAGGACGGCTGCCGGTTTTTAGGCTGTGTCCATGTGGGAGAGAAGGTCTGCGGAGTCAAGGAGGCGGTGAAAGCCGGAACCATCAGCCGCAGCCGATATGAAAATTACCTGCTTTTGTACCAGGAATTGAAGGATAAAAGGAGATATTAATTATGATACGTTTAGCGCCGTCTGTGTTAGGAGCAGATTTTTCACGCCTGGGAGAGGAGATCCAGGCAGTAGACAGGGCGGGAGCCCAGTATATTCATCTGGACGTGATGGACGGAACCTTTGTGCCCAGCATTTCCTTTGGAATGCCGGTGATTGAACGGCTTCGCCCGGTGACGGACCGCGTATTTGACGTTCACATGATGGTAGAGGAACCAGGACGGTATGTGGAGGATATGAAGAAGGTGGGAGCCGATCTGATCTGCGTCCATCAGGAGGCCTGCAGACATCTGGATCGGACAGTGAACCAGATTAAGGAGCTGGGGCTCAAGGCTGCCGTGGCCTTAAATCCGGCTACGCCTGTATCCACCCTGTCCTGCATTCTGGATCAGCTGGATATGGCGCTTATCATGTCAGTCAATCCAGGTTTTGGCGGCCAGAAATTTATTCCTTACACACTGGAAAAGATTAGGCAGCTGCGCAGGATGAGCGATGAGAGAGGACTGAATCTGGATATTCAGGTGGACGGAGGTGTGGGCCTTGGAAACGTCCGCCAGGTGATTGAGGCGGGAGCCAATGTGATTGTGGCCGGTTCCGCTGTCTTCAAGGGAGACGCGGCGGCCAACACTAAGGCGTTTCTGGGGATTTTTAAGGAGTATGAGTAGGATGGAAGGAGAGACCTGCCTGATCATCACGGGAGGAAACCTGAACCTGGACTTTGCGGAGCAGTTTCTAAAACACAGAAGCTACGGCTGCGTGATTGCCGTAGATGGGGGACTGGAGGCCGCTGCTGCTCTCGGCGTCTGTCCGGATGAGATTGTGGGAGATCTGGACACGGTAAATCCGGCTCTGTTTGACTCCTACCGCAGAAAACCAGGGATTGAGCTGGAAATCCACCGGCCGGAGAAGGATGAGACGGACACAGAGCTGGCCCTTCTCACAGCAGGGAGAAAGGGCTTTCATGCGGTACACCTGCTGGGCGCTTTAGGCGGGCGGATGGATCACGCCCTGGGCAATGTGCAGCTGTTAAATCAGTGCCTGCAAAACGATGTACATGCAGAAATCTATGATGAGAAGAACAGAATCTATCTAGCCGGCCCCGGCAGAACAGAGTTTGCCAGGGAACAGGCATATGGGCAATATATTTCTTTTCTTCCGCTGACAGAGTCGGTGGAGGGGATTACCCTGACAGGCTTTAAATATCCTCTTTCCAATAAAACGATCCATCTGGGAACCAGCCTCTGTATCAGCAATGAGCTGACGGGAGAGAAGGGAAGCCTGGAATTTCAAAAGGGCATTCTCATCTGCATTGAGAGCCACGACTGATTGGATGAAAAACTGACCTCTGAAAAAAATTATGAAAAACTGAATGTTTTGTCAAGTACAGATCTGTGATAAGATACAGGTCAGAAAGGTGCAGGACATCTGCATACAGTTTACAGCAGGAGGCAGTGATATGATTCGAAACAATGATAAGGCGTATAAAATCGCCATGACAGGACTGATGGCGGCTCTTTCCTATGTAGTGTTTACATTTGGCCAGATTAAACTGACGCTTCCAGGCGGAGACGCTACGTCCATCCATCTAGGCAACGCAGTCTGCGTGCTGGGGGCGCTGCTCATCGGCGGCTTCTGGGGGAGGCCTGGGAGGCGCGATTGGAATGACCATAGGAGATCTGCTGGATCCGGTTTACGTGGTCTATGCTCCGAAAACTTTTGATTTTAAAAACTTGTGCATCGGCCTGATTACAGGTCTTGTGGCTCACAGAATTGGAAAGATTACTGCCAGCACAGACAAAAAGCATATTTTGAAATATGTGATTCTGGCATCAGCTGCAGGCCTTTTATTTAACATGGTGGCTGATCTTTATTTGGATATTACTATAAACTGCTGATAAATCGGAAAGCCGGCAAGCTGAGCTGGCTCTCGTCTGGAATATCGCTTCCACCTCGATCAATGCGGTGATATCAGCGATTGCGTCTGTCCTGATATATATGGCAGCGCGGCCTGCGCTTCATTCGGCGGGCCTTCTTCTCCGGTTATCGTAAGGAGATTATGATGAATGAAACAGGACAAAAAAAGATTGCAATGATAAACTCCATGGCAGGGTATGGCCGCTGTTCTATAACAGCGGCTATTCCTGTGCTGAGCGCTTTAAAGGTACAGTGCTGCCCGGCGCCCACGGCTATTTTGTCAAATCATACCGGCTATCCAAGCTGTTACTTTGACGACTACACAGAAGGTCTGGCGCCTTATCTGGAGGAGTGGAAGGAGCTTCAGTTTTCCTTTGACGCTGTTATGACTGGATTTCTCGGTTCCGCCGGGCAGGTCCGGACTGCAGTGGACTTTCTCATGGAAGTAAAGCCACAGGGAACGAAGGTTCTGGTGGATCCGGTGCTGGGAGACAATGGAACGCTCTACAGGACCTGTACCCAGGAACTCTGCGAGGAGATGAGGGAGCTGATTCAGTATGCGGACGTGATTACGCCCAATCTAACAGAAGCCTGTCTTCTGACGGAGACTCCATGGAGCGAAACAGGATGGTCGAAAAACAGGCTGGCAGATTTGGCCTACAAGCTGCTATTCATGGGGCCGGGAGCGGTGGTGCTCACAGGCGCGGCAAAAAGCCATTCGATTATCAATGTAGTGCTGGAGCGTGGAAAAGAACCTGTCTTTTTCACTGGAAAACGGGTTGAAACAAGCCGACACGGCACAGGCGACGTATTTTCCGCAGTACTGGCGGGAGAGATGGTTCACTCTGTGCCGTTAGAAGAGGCAGTGCGCCGGGCGGCCACCTTTACGAGAAAGTGCGTGGAGAGGTCGGAAGAACTTCAGATTCCGGAAAAAGAGGGGCTCTGTATCGAGGAATGCCTGCCTTATCTGTTCCGGTTAAGCCGCAGAGATTAAAGGGACTTCAGGAAAAGGCAGAAATGGGCTTTTCATAAACAGGAAACTGTAGTATAATCAAGGTCAGACTACGTTTTGGCTGTCAGAACGGCCAAATATCATTGATTTCAATGAAAATAAAAGCGGATTTCAGGAACCGCTGCAGGAGGAAGATATGTTAGATTTAAGATTTGTCAGAGAAAATCCGGAGATCGTAAAGCAGAACATCAGGAATAAATTCCAGGACAGCAAGCTGCCTCTGGTGGACGAGGTGATCGAGCTGGACGCGCAGAACCGTGCAGTTAAGAAAGAAGCCGATGATCTGAGAGCCGGAAAGAATAAAATTGCCAAGCAGATCGGCGGTCTGATGGCTCAGGGCAAGAAGGAAGAGGCTGAGGAGCTGAAGAAGAAGGTAGGCGAGGACGCTGCCCGCTTAGCTGAGCTGGAGACTCTGGAGAAAGAGCTTTCCGAGAAGATTACCAAAATCATGATGACAATCCCGAACATTATCGATCCGTCCGTTCCGATTGGAAAAGACGACAGCGAGAATGTGGAGATCCAGAAGTACGGAGAGCCGGTTGTTCCGGATTTCGAGATTCCGTATCACACGGAGATCATGGAGCGCTTCAACGGAATCGACTTAGACAGCGCCAGAAAGGTGGCTGGAAACGGTTTCTACTATCTGATGGGAGACATCGCCAGACTTCACTCCGCAGTGATTTCCTATGCAAGAGACTTCATGATTGACAGAGGCTTTACCTACTGCGTGCCGCCGTTCATGATCCGCAGCAATGTAGTGACAGGCGTTATGAGCTTTGCCGAGATGGACGCCATGATGTACAAGATCGAGGGAGAGGATCTGTACCTGATCGGAACCAGCGAACACTCCATGATTGGAAAGTTCATCGACACAGTTCTCAAGGAGGAAGAGCTTCCGAAGACGCTGACCAGCTATTCTCCATGCTTCAGAAAAGAGAAGGGCGCTCACGGAATCGAGGAGAGAGGCGTATACAGAATCCACCAGTTTGAGAAGCAGGAGATGATCGTTGTCTGCAAGCCTGAGGACAGCATGAAGTGGTATGACAAGCTGTGGCAGAACACTGTTGACCTGTTCCGCTCCCTGGATATTCCAGTGAGAACTCTGGAGTGCTGCTCCGGAGACCTGGCTGACTTAAAGGTGAAGTCTGTGGACGTAGAGGCATGGTCCCCAAGACAGCAGAAGTATTTCGAGGTGGGAAGCTGCTCCAACTTAGGAGACGCTCAGGCGCGCCGCTTAAAGATCCGTGTAAACGGCGAGAACGGCAAATACTTTGCCCACACCTTGAATAACACGGTAGTAGCTCCGCCGCGTATGCTGATTGCCTTCTTAGAGAACAACTTACAGGCAGACGGATCTGTCAGAATCCCAGAGGTATTACGGCCATATATGGGCGGAAAAGCGGAGATCCGGTAGAGAGTGCAGAGAGCAGAATAATAGAAAGAAAGAAGATGTTTTCCTGTGATAATGAAAGGCATGGGAAGGCATCTTCTTTTTTGGCATTTATTGGGCGTTTGATCGTTTTTTGTGTAGAAAGGGCTGAAACATGGGAAGGAAAATTATTTTTTTCAATCATGCAAGTCAGACAAAAACTGCAGACTTTGCGACTAACTGCGTTTTCTGCTCGGTTCGTGCATCCATGATCCACCATTCGCGAAAACTCGCCTTACGGCTCAAACACTTCGCTCGGTGGCGGAAATTAGCACGAACCTCTCTGCGAAAGCCTCGCTATTATCGCCCAGCCTGCAGATTTTGTCCAAGAAATACCATCTTGCTATTAATATTTACCGTTGAAGCATTCAGGCGTTTATCATGAGAACTGGAAAACGGTATCTTGATAAATAAAGGAAAAAAAGATATAATAAATATGATACGCAAGTAGGCGGTTTAACTTTTTCGTATTTACAGATTGGATGGGGGAAAATATGGGTGAGTTAACGGAAAAAAAAATGAATTGGTTAGAGCAGTGACAGCTACAGAATTAGCGCTTCCATTAGTAGAGGAAGAATTTTCTGTGCAAAAATATAATACAATTCCTCTTTCGAGGATTGCTGCTCTTGGTACGGGATTAGAGCCAGTTACAGCAGCAGTACAGAAGGCTGTGAGTGGAGGACAGGCTGTAAGCGGATACTACAAAGTTACCATTCCGCCAGGAACACATCTGGCATCATTTAAAGATGGTACAGGATTTCTCGGAACTGCTATGGGAAATACTGGAATTGAAGGCCAGGCCCGCTTGAATCCATTGATTTGTGATCCTACCATGCTGCTTGTAGCTGTGACTCTAGCTAATATTGATAAAAAATTGGATGTAATTCAGGAGACCCAGCAGGAAATGCTGGATTTTATAGTTCAAAAGGAAAAATCTGCTTTGAAAGGCGATTTGGATTTCCTGATAGATATTTACAACAACTACAAACACAACTGGAACAGCGATAGATATAAAACTGCAAATCATATTAAAGCATTGGACATTCGCCAAAATGCTGGCCATATGATTGATTTTTATAGAGAGCAAATAAAAAAGCATATTAGTAAAAAAGCATTTTTGCACAGTGATCAGGATGTGAAGAAGCAGCTTGCTAAGGTTCAGGATGAGTTTAAGGAATATCAGCTTGCCTTGTATTTATATGCATTTGGATATTTTCTTGAAGTTCTTCTTCAGGAAAACTTCGATGCAGCATATCTCGAAGCTGTTTCCAGAAAAATAGATGATATGTCATTTCAATATAGAGAACTGTATTCTATGTCTTATGAACGGATTGAAGAGTATACAAAGTCCTCATTACAGTCAAAAGTAGTTGGAGGATTATCTGTGATGAACAAGATTGCTGGTGAAACCATTGCAAAAATACCTGTTATCAGCAAATCTCAGATTGATGAGACATTAATTACAGCTGGTGAGAAACTTGGCACATACAAAGAAAAGCGTATTATTACTGCTATGCACAAATTAGTTGAAAGGCAGAGCAGCTGTATTCGCCCCTTTATTGATAATATTGATATGGTGAATCGAATATACAATCAGTCGACAACTCTAATATTTAATGAAGAAAATATATATCTTGCAGCATTAGATGAAGGATAAGTATGCTATTTGGTCATCTTTTGCTGTGCAATGTACAATATAGAAGCATGGGTCAGCCTTATCAAGATGCCTCATCATGGAGCATACAATGATAATTCTGGTCTTCCGGAAAATGCGTTATACCGCTTGCTATGGGAATATAATCCAAGTTATTTTGTTATCTCTGTTGGATTAAATAATCAATATGGTCATCCACACAAAAAAACGATGGATATGATTGAGAAGATGGTTGTTGATGTAAAAGAATTAAATTGGAATGAGCATGTGTACAGAACAGATAAGCAAGGTGACATCATTGTTAAATCAAATGGAAAAGGAATGTTCGTTGAACCAGCTAAATGATATTTTGGAAATATGAGGAATACATGTTGGAGATAATTATTGTTTTAGCATTGCTGACGTTTTTGCTTTGGTTGCGATTTCACATCTTAAATCCTGCATCTCGGAAAAATTCCCAGAGCTGCTTGATTCAGCTAAGCCGGAAAGGAAAGGGAGAAACAAGCAGAATACATAATAATATAAACACACCTTCAAGTACAGGCAGGGCCATTCAGCTCTGCCTGCTTTACTGCCGTTTTTAATTTACCTCCTCCAGCTTATTCCCCGGTACGGCTACCAGGGAGTAGTTGGTGTGGTAGATGACGAATCCTGGGGCCGCTCCGGCCACCTTTTTGATATTCTTTTTCTGAATATAGTCGATTTCCACTTTTTCATTGTCCCGGCCTTTGGAGTAGTAGGCGGCCAGAGCTCCTGCCTCCTCGAATACCCGGTCTGGAAGTTCTTTTCCTTCGCTTTTTACAATGACGTGGGAGCCTGGGATGCCTTTGGCGTGGAACCACCAGTCATTTCCAGTGGCCAGCTTGAAGGTCAGCTCTTCGTTCTGGTAATTATTCTTTCCCACATAAATATGGAAGCCGTCGGAGGACAGGTAGTGGAAGGGTTTGCTTACCACCTTCTGCTTTTTCATATTGGGTCCATGTTTTTTAATGAAGCCGTATTCTGTCAGCTCCATCTTAATCTGGGTCAAATCCTCCTCTTTTAAGGCGATATCCAGAGCCGCGCTGATGGACTCTAAATGGTCAATTTCCCACTTTGTCTCCTCGGTAAGCTCGGTAAGCGCCTCGAAAGTGCGCTTTAGTTTATTGTACTTTTCAAAGTAGCGCTTTGCGTTTTCCTGGGCTGTTTTCGTCTCGTCCAGAGGAATCCTGATGGTCTCGTTGGTGTAGTAGTTGAGGCAGGAAAGCTCCTTTTCCCCTCCGGCCAGTTCATAGCCGTAGGTGTTTAAAAGCTCTCCGTAGATCCGGAATTTATCTCTTTTTTCCGTATCCTTTAACTGCCTTAACTGGAGGTCATATTTTTTGTAATTCCGCTCCAGGGCGGTCTGGACAATCCGGCGCAGGTCCGAGGATTTCTGACGGATTCTGGTAATGACATTTTTAGAGGCGTAGTAGGTTTCCAGCACCTGGCTCATGGAGGAGAAATCCTTCAGGCAGCAGTCTGCCGGAAGGGCTGTAAAGGCAAGGGCAGAAAACTCCACCGGTTCCTCGCCTTTATAGAGAATGCAGGGAGAGAACTGTCCGCCTTTCACGGACTCCATAGCCAGGGAGAAGGTGCGGCTTAGATGAATCCGCTCTGCCTCTGAAAGCTCTGCTGCCGGAACCGAGGATTCGATGCTGGCCAGATGGCAGAATTCCTCCGCCATGACAGGGCTGATACCTGTAAAATGGCTGTAGAGAGCTTTCCCCACTGGCTCCGGTGCCTGCGCCATCACTGCGGCCATTTCCTCCTCGCCAGCTTCCAGAGGATTCAGTTTGCAGGCCGTCTGGGGAATGAAGTATTCCCTGCCTGGAAGTACCTCCCGGACAGAGCTGACCTGGGCGGAAATGTGCTTAATGCTGTCGATGATCATTCCCTCGCTGGTACAGAAAATAATATTGCTGTGCTTTCCCATCAGCTCCACAATCAGCCGTTTCCGGCAGAGATCTCCCATCTCGTCCAGATGCTCGATTTCAAACTCCACCGCCCGCTCCAGACCTGGCTGGGTGATGGAAATAATTTTTCCCG
>ENA-OQAB01000331-OQAB01000331.1-human-gut-metagenome-genome-assembly--contig:-NODE-331-length-27288-cov-3.311844_pt1 | contig 27288 bp, 29 predicted proteins | sample MGYA00242490_ERZ504517 | MGnify/ENA primary metagenome ERZ504517 (study PRJEB26092, sample SAMD00036298) | human gut metagenome | host: Homo sapiens | study: EMG produced TPA metagenomics assembly of...
GTATGGAATGTTGCTTTCCGGAGAAGAGAAAACATCGGTGGATGTGGTTCTACCGAAAGGAAAGGAACTGACGCTTCTTGTCTGTGAGAATGAGATGAAAAGGCAGGGAGAAAAGATTGAGCGTGTCAGCTGTGCCGTCAGAAAGGACAGCGGAGATGATCCGGACATTACAAACGGTATATTTGTCTATGCATCGGTCAGAAGAAAAGATGGAACGGAAATTGAAATTGACGGAGGGCGCGGTAGTTGGGAGAGTGACTAAAAAAGGATTGGACCAGCCGGTAGGAGCTGCCGCTATCAATAAGGTGCCGCGACAGATGATCAGAAAAGAGGCAGAGGAGATCTGCGACTGTTATGGATACGAAGGAGGACTTGAGATCATCATTTCTATCCCGGAAGGAGAACAGCTTGCGAAGAAGACGTTCAATCCTAAGCTTGGAATTACAGGTGGGATTTCCGTGCTTGGGACAAGTGGGGTTGTGGAACCGATGAGTGAACAGGCATTGATCGATACGATCCGTGTGGAAATTCAGATGCAGCTGGCAAATGGGAATGGTTGGATTTTGGCTGCACCGGGAAATTACGGGTTAGATTTTCTGAAGGAAACTTACGGGATCAGCCCGGACCGTGCAGTCAAATGCAGCAATTTCGTCGGAGAGACGATTGATCTGGCAGCGCAGTATGGAGCAAAAGGGATATTATTTGTGGCGCATCTTGGTAAATTTGTGAAAGTAGCGGGAGGAATTATGAACACACATTCCCGGTGTGCAGATGCAAGGATGGAAATTTTCGGGGCGGCAGGACTTCGGGCAGGGATAGATCCTGCAGTGGTCCGGAAGATTCTGGACTGTACGACGACGGAAGAGGCTTTGGAACTTCTCGGCAGAGAAGAACGTGATGCGGTAATGAAAGAACTGATGGCGCGGATGGAACATTATCTCGAATGGCGGACAAAAGGAGAACTGCCAACTGCCGCGATTGTATTTTCCAGCGGGACAGGGAAGATTGGAGAGACCGCATGCGCGGAAGCATTTTTAAAGAAGATTGCAGAAAATGAGGAGACAATAGAGGAATGATAGGAAAATTATATGGAATTGGAGTAGGACCGGGAGAGGCAGAACTTCTGACTTTGAAGGCACTGCGGATCATGCGGGAGAGTGATGTGATCATTGTTCCCGGAACAGATGTAGAAAAAAAGTGTGGCATATCAGATTGTGCTCCCGGTATTCCCGGAGATCACAGAAAAAACAAGGGTTGCGGTAAAGATGCCGATGACGAAAGATCCGGTGCGCTTAGAAGAGAGCCATCAAAAAGCGGCAGAGGTTATTGAGGTATTTTTAAGGGAAGGAAAGCAGGTGGCCTTTTTGACACTGGGAGATGTCACGATCTACTCAACTTACCTCTATGTTCACCATAGAGTGGCAGAAGCAGGCTATCCGGTGGAGATCGTCAATGGAATTCCATCGTTCTGTGCAGTGGCAGCGCGACTGAATATGGGACTGGTGGAAAAATCAGAAATGCTGCACATCATTCCTGCATCGTATCAGATCGAGGAAGCATTGAAGCTTCCGGGGACAAAAGTATTGATGAAGGCAGGAAAACAGATGGGACATGTCAAAGAACTGTTGAAGCAGGCAGATGCCACGGCAGTCATGATTGAAAATTGCGGGATGCCGGGAGAGAAAATTTATAGTACTATCGATGAAATCCCGGAAGATGCAGGTTACTATTCACTGATCATTGTAAAGGAGAAAAAGGAATTATGATACATTTTGTAGGGGCAGGCTCCGGGGCGAAAGATCTGATTACCGTCCGGGGACAGCGGCTGCTTGGAGAGGCGGATATTATTATCTATGCAGGATCCCTAGTCAATCCGGAGTTGCTGGAAGAGAAAAAAGAAGGATGTGAAGTCTTTAACAGCGCAAAGATGACACTGGAGGAAGTGCTGACGGTGATGGAAGAAGGCGATCAAAAAGGGTGTGAAATTGTCCGCCTGCATACAGGGGATCCTTGTGTGTATGGGGCAATCCGGGAGCAGATGGATGCACTGGATGAAAAAGGGATTGTCTATGATTACTGTCCGGGTGTTAGTTCTTTCTGCGGTGCAGCGTCGGCACTGAATCTTGAATACACGCTGCCGGATATTTCTCAGAGTGTGGTCATCACCCGCATGGCAGGGCGGACACCAGTACCGGAAAAAGAGTCGATTGAGTCGTTTGCAGCTCATCAGGCGACGATGGTCATTTTCTTAAGCACTGGAATGTTAGAAGAATTGTCCCGGAGGCTGGTTGCAGGAGGTTATCAGGAGAATACTCCTGCGGCGATCGTCTACAAAGCTACATGGGCAGACGAGGAGAAATATGTTTGTACTGTAGGAAGTCTGGCACAGACCGCGAGGGAACATGGTATCACAAAGACGGCGTTGATCATTGTAGGTGATGTTATTTTGTCGCAGCAGTATCGCAGATCGGATTTATACCATCCGGAATTCACGACAGAATTTCGAGAGGGGAGAAGTCAGGAAGCAAGTGAGCGAGAAAGGACAAAGTAAGAAGCATTGACAGAGCAGCAAAAAAAATAGAAAGCAAAAAGAAAAGGCTTGTGATCGTCAGTTTTACCGAGGCGGGTACCCGGCTTGCAAGACAAATAGAAACACTGGCAAAAAATACCGTATATGAAGTTTCTCGTTATGTGAAGAGCCGGTATGTCATGGAAGAAGAGGTGCCGGAAACAATGAGGGCAACGGCCATTTTGGGGAAACTAAAAGAGCAGGTGCAAGTATGGATGCGGCAGATGGATGGAATTGTGTTTGTCGGTGCTGTCGGGATTGCGGTGAGGAGTATCGCGCCGTTCATCGAAAACAAAGCGAAAGATCCAGCGGTGATCGTTCTGGATGAAGAAGGCATGTTTTGTATTCCGATTCTTGCAGGGCATCTGGGGGGCGCCAATGCATTGGCACTCTGGATTGCAGATGCAGTGGGTGCAGTTCCGGTTATTACGACGGCGACAGACAGAAAGAAACGGTTTGCAGTCGATTTGTTTGCAAAAGAAAATGATTTAGAGATTTCTGATCTGAAACTGGCAAAGGAGATTTCCGCAGCATTGCTTGCGGGAAAAAAGATCCCGATATGTTGTGAGAAAGAATTGCCGGAGATTCTTCCGGAAGGACTTTACTGCTGCGAGGATTTTGCAGAAGAGCCAGCACGTCCGGGAATCTATATCGGAATTAAAAGATGCAGGGAAGAAGGAGTATTATCGCTGATCCCCAAGGCAGTGACGGTAGGAATTGGATGCCGGAGAGGGACAGATAAGGAAAAGATCGATCGGTGTGTGTATGAGGCTTGCAAGGAAGCGGATATCCACAAAAAAGCAATCAGCCGGGTGGCGAGTATTGACTTGAAAGCGAGGGAGCAGGGCATTTTAGAGTGGTGCAGGGAATCGGGGATTCCGTTTGCGGTCTATCCGGCAGAAGTTTTAAACGATGTGGAGGGAAGTTTTACTTCTTCTGCATTTGTAAAAGAGACAACGGGAGTAGACAACGTATGCGAGAGAAGTGCACTTCTTGCAAGTGACGGCGGGAAATTGATACAAAGAAAGACAGCGGTGGATGGTGTGACAGCGGCACTGGCTGTGAGAGAATGGAGGATTCATTTTGTATAAACTATATATTGTTGGAATTGGACCGGGAAACTATGAACAGATGACAATCCGGGCTGCGGAGATATTAAAGACATGTGATGTCATTGTTGGTTACACGGTGTACATAGATCTGATCCGGGAACATTTTGGAGAGAAAGAATTTTTGACAACACCGATGCGGCAGGAAGTCAAACGATGTGAAATGGCATTTGAGACGGCGATGGAAGGAAAGACGGTCGCAATGATCTGCAGCGGAGATGCAGGAGTCTATGGCATGTCGGGGTTACTTTACGAGATGGGTGCGCGTTATCCCGAGGTAGCGTTGGAAGTGATCCCGGGAGTGACGGCAGCTACCGCAGGGGCAGCGGTACTTGGAGCGCCGCTGATGCATGATTTCTGTCTAATCAGTCTTAGTGATCTTCTGACGCCGTGGGAGAAGATCGAAAGACGGCTGCGGGCTGCAGCGGAGGCAGATTTTGTCATTTGTCTTTACAACCCTTCGAGCAAAAAGAGAAAAGATTATCTGCGGCGGGCCTGTGAGATTTTACTGGAGTATCAGAGTCCGGACATTGTCTGCGGAACTGTGGTCAATATCGGAAGAACCGGGGAACAGAAGAAGGTTCTGTCGTTAGAAGCGCTGAAGGAAGAGCAGGTTGATATGTTTACAACAGTATTTATCGGTAATTCACAGACGATGTCACTGGAAGAGATGATGGTAACACCGAGAGGGTATCGGAATGTGTAGGGTGATAGTATTTGCCGGCACAACCGAGGGGAGAAAACTGTCAGCATTTCTGGAGGAAAGACAGATTCCAGCCATGATCTGTGTGGCAACAGAATACGGGGAATCTGTTCTGGAAGAATATGCACAGCTGGAAGTACACCGCGGGAGACTGGATCAGGAAGATATGAGGAAACTTTTTGAAGAAAAGAGGCCGGAAGTTGTCATTGACGCTACTCATCCCTATGCGGTGGAAGTGACAAAAAATATTCGAACTGCTTGTGAGAAAGGTGGAAGAACATATATCAGAGTTGTCAGAAAATCCGAAGAATATAAAAAATATGGAAAGAACATCTATGTAGATTCTGCTGCGGAGGCAGCCCGGTACTTAAGTGGGACAGCCGGAAATATCTTTTTGACGACTGGAAGTAAGGAGCTTGGAGCATTTACCGAGATTCCTGACTATGAAGAGCGGGTTTACGCGCGAGTTCTGCCGGCTCCGGAGATTATCAGTGTATGTGCCAAGCTTGGAATCCGTGGAAAACATGTAATCTGCATGCAAGGACCGTTTTCAGAAGCATTGAATGAAGCAATGTTTGCACAGTGTCATGCGGCTTATGTCGTGACAAAAGAGTCGGGAACAGCAGGTGGATTTCGAGAGAAGGAGCAGGCAGCAAAACAGCTTGGAATTCCGCTTGTGATCATAGGAAGACCAAAGAAGGAAGAAGGGCTTTCTTTGGAGCAGTGCAAAGAAATGCTGGAAAAACAGTTTCAAAAGGAAACAGACGGAAGAACAAAGGAAATGAAAGATCAGTCGGAGAAAGGCAGAAGGCGAAGGGTATCTCTTGTGGGAATCGGGATGGGATCTGCTGAGACGATGACTGGGGAAGCCAGCCGTACATGCAGGGAGGCAGATCTTCTGATCGGTGCGAAGCGGATGACAGAGGCAGTCAGACAAGAAGGACAGCAGATTTTCTGCGCCTACCGTGCGGAGGAAATACTGGAATATATCAAAGAACATCCACAGTACGAAAATGTTGCGGTTGTACTTTCTGGAGATGTTGGTTTTTTCAGTGGAGCAAAGGATTTCCTTGGCCATGTAAAAGAACAGGAGGAGAACTTGGAAGTCCACGTGATTCCCGGAATTTCGTCTCTTGTCTATTTCTGTGCGAAGCTGCATGTCCCATGGGAAAAAGTGAAGGCGATCAGTGTCCATGGGAGAGAGGAAGGACTGGTTTCTGGTGTACGGGAACATCCTATGGTTTTTGCGCTGGCAGGAGGAAAGAATCAGATTGCAGAACTTTGCAAGAGATTGACAGCGTACGGCTTTGGAGACTGCAAAATCGCAGTTGGGGAGAGACTTTCTTATCCGGAGGAGCGAATTTTTCAGGGAAATGTGAGGGAATTCTGTGAGTTGGAAACCGATTCGCTCGCAGTTTTTCTAATCTGGAATCGGAGAGCAGAGCGGCGTGAGGTCGTTTGCGGGATTCCGGACGAGCAGTTTTGCAGGGGAAAGGTTCCGATGACGAAAGAAGAGGTTAGAAGTATCTCCATTTCTAAGCTGAGGCTTTGGAAGGATGCTGTGATCTATGATGTGGGTGCAGGAACCGGATCGGTTGCTGTGGAAATGGCGTTGCAGGCTCCCGATGGTGTCGTTTATGCGGTGGAGAAAAATGAGGAGGCAGTAGCGCTTCTGGGGAAAAACCGAGTGGCATTTGCTGTAGATCACTTGAAGATTGTTCACGGAAAAGCGCCGGAGGCACTGGAAAATCTTCCCGCCCCGACACATGTATTTATCGGAGGTTCCTCGGGAAATCTCAAAGAAATTCTGGATATTGTCCGCAAAAAAAATAAAGCAGTCCGGGTTGTGATCAATGCAATTACCTTGGAAACCGTCACAGAGGCGCTTACTTATCTGAAAGAGCAGGAGATTTCCGGTGCAGAGGTTGTCTCTGTTCAGACGGCGCGTGCACGGGAAGTCGGAAGATATCATATGATGACGGGACAAAATCCGGTCTATGTCATTTCATTTGGAGGAGAAAGGCAGGAAAGATAAATGAAAGGAGAAAAATTGCCACGATTTCTGCTTGGAGCACCTGCGAGCGGGAGTGGAAAAACATTAATCACCTGTGGGATTTTACAGGCGTTGCAGGCACGGGGAAAAGCGGTGGCTTCCTTTAAATGTGGACCGGATTATATCGATCCGATGTTTCATACAAAGATTATTGGAGCGAAAAGCCGGAATCTGGATGGATTCTTTTTAAATCAGGAGCAGATCTGTCGCGAACTTACTTCTGTAGATTGTGATATTGCAATTCTGGAAGGGGTTATGGGGTATTATGACGGAATTGCAGGAATTTCCACGCGCGCAAGTGCGTTTGAAGTGGCAAAGTGGACGAAGACACCGGCGGTGCTGATCGTGGATGGAAAAGGAATGAGTGTATCAGTCACAGCCTTGATCCAGGGGTTCCTTGCCTATCAAACAGACAATCAGATCGAGGGAGTGATTTTCAACCGGGTATCCCCAATGCTGTATCCGAGACTTCGCAAGATGGTGGAAGAGCAGTTGGGAATTCAGGTGTACGGATATGTGCCGGAACTGAAAGGATTCAAACTGGAAAGCAGGCATCTGGGTCTGAAACTTCCGGAAGAGATCGAAGAGTTGAAAGAGCAGATGCATCTGTTGGGAGAACAGATGGAAAAGACGGTTGATCTGGATGGATTGTTAAAACTGGCAGCGCAGGCGGAGGACATCCCTGTGGCAGAGAAGAAAGAGGATCTTGTAAGAAAAGGAGATCAAGGGAAAAGGGAAAAAGCATTGTGCAAAGAGAGAAAGTCCGCATCGGGGTGGCAAAAGATGAGGCGATTCTGCTTTATCTATGAGGAAAATCTAGAAGCGCTTCGTCGGGCAGGGGCAGAAGTTTGTTTCTTTTCACCAATACATGATACCGAACTGCCGCCAGAGCTAGAAGGAATTGTGCTGTATGGAGGGTATCCGGAACTTTTTGCGGAAAGGCTCAGCACAAATGTATCAATGCGGACGGCGGTTTGCGCGGCGATTCGGCAGGGCGTGTGCTGCATTGCAGAATGCGGAGGATTTATGTATCTGCATGAGACTTTGAAAGATATGGAAGGAAAGGAATATCCGATGGTAGGTATCTTTCCGGGAAATACTTTTTATACCGGAAAACTTTCGAGGTTTGGGTATGTGACACTGACGGAAGGGACTGTGTTCGGAGAAAAGACAGATCCGATCACCGCGCATGAATTTCACTATTTTGACTCTACAAACTGTGGAGACGATTTTCTCGCAGTGAAACCACTCAGTGAACGATCCTGGAGATGTATGCATGCAGAAGAGCGGATTCTGGCGGGGTATCCACATATTCATTATGGGGGAAATCCACAGATCGCAGAACTTTTTATTAAAAAATGCAAGGAAAGAAAGAGGTAAGAGATGTCAGCACAGTCCCTTCAGACAGAAGGAAAACTTCTGAAAGAAACAATGAAAAAATTATGTCCGCCGGATACAGCGGCAATGGAGCAGTGTCAGAAGCGGTGGGATAGTATTGCAAAGCCCCTTCACAGCCTTGGAAGGCTGGAGGAAGTACTGATTCAGACGGCAGGAATGACAGGAAGCGATGAGGTACATTTTGGGAAGAAAGCGCTTATTGTCATGTGTGCCGACAATGGGGTCGTGGAGGAAGGAATTTCCCAGACCGGGCAGGAAGTCACTGCGGTTGTAGCGGAAAAATTTCCTGAGTGGTGACACGAGTGCGGCAATCATGTGTAAGGCGGCAGGGGCAGACTTGTTTCCGGTGGATATTGGAATTGCAAGAGATACGAAGCTGCGAAATGAAAAGATTGCATACGGCACGAAAAATATGGCGCGGGAGTGGGCGATGACAAGAGCACAGGCAGTCTGTGCGATAGAAACAGGAATCCGTATGGCAGAGGAACTCGCAAGAGAAAGGATATGAGATTCTTGCCACCGGAGAGATGGGGATCGGAAATACGACAACAAGCAGCGCAGTGGCAGTAGTACTGTTAGAAAAGCCGGTCGAAGAGATGACAGGCAGAGGGCAGGACTGACAAGTGCGGCACTGAAGCGAAAGCAGGAAGTCATCAAAAAAGCAGTGGAATTGCATCAACCAGACCGGACAGATGGGATCGATGTTCTTGCAAAAGTGGGCGGATTTGATCTCGGAGGGATGGCAGGCGTCTTTCTGGGAGGGGCGGCAAAGAAAATTCCGGTGATCATCGACGGATTTATCTCGGCAGCGGCAGCCCTTCTGGCAGCGACTATTTGCCCGGAAGTCAAGGCATATATGCTAGCCTCACATTTGTCAAAGGAGCCGGCGATGCAGATGATACTGGAAGCGCTGGGCAAGAAGCCACTGCTCACATGTGAGATGTGTCTTGGAGAAGGAACTGGAGCGGTAGCAATTTTTCCGTTGCTTCAGATGGCGGAGGACGTTTACAAAAAGATGAGTACGTTCGGGGAAATTTCGATAGAAAGTTATAAGGAGTTGAAGTAGATGTTTCGGATTGTGACCGGAGGAAGCGGAAGCGGAAAATCAGCTTTTGCGGAAGCGCTGGCAATGGAACTTGGAAAAAAACGGTATTATATTGCGACGATGTATCCTTTCGGGGAAGAATCTAAGAAAAAAATTGCAAGACATCGGGCAATGCGGGCAGAAAAGCAGTTTGAGACAATTGAATGTTATACAAACCTGAAAGCAGTACGGTTGCCATCGGAAAGCATAGATGGAAAACATTCAGATGGTCACTGGGATACTGGAGAAAGACTACAGGAATGTGTAGTACTTCTGGAATGCATGTCCAACCTTCTGGCAAATGAAATGTATTCTGAGGATGGGGCGAAGGAGCGGGCAGTAGAAGAAATCCTTCAGGGAATCCATATGCTCCAAAAGCAGGCAGCGCATCTGGTCCTTGTGACAAATGAAGTATTTTCTGATGGGATCGTCTATGATCCCGATACGATACAGTATCAAAAACAGTTGGCGAAGATCAACCAGGTACTGGCTGCAGAGGCAGATGAGGTTACAGAAGTTATCTATGGAATCCCGTGGAAGTTAAAAGCAAAGAAGGAAGAAGGAGTATAGGGAAGATGGAAAAGGGAAAAAGACTGTATGAAAGTTTTAAAATCGCATGCTCGATGTACTCAAAGCTTCCGGTTCCACAAAGCGACTGGACGGAGGAAAATATGCGGTATGTCATGTGCTTCTTTCCATGGATCGGCGCAGTGATCGGACTTTTCTTTGCGGGAGTGTGGAATGCAAAAGAGTGGCTGGCAAGTTGCGGAATCTATTATCACGAATTGTTTTATGCGGCAATTTTGACAGTGCTTCCGATCTTTGTGACCGGAGGGATTCATATGGATGGGTTTCTGGATACGTGTGATGCGCTCAGCTCGTGGCAGGAAAAGGAGCGGCGGCTGGAAATTTTGAAAGACTCTCATGCAGGTGCATTTGCGATTCTTTCGTGTGCCGTCTATCTGATTTTGACTTGTGGTGCAATGACGAGTCTGCGGACAGAGCTCATCCCGGTAGTCGGACTTGGTTTTTTGATGTCAAGAAGCTTAAGCGGACTTTCTATCGTTACTTTTCCGATGGCAAAAGGAAGCGGACTTGCTGCGATGTTTGCCGATCGTGCAAAAAAGAAGATCGTACGGAATACAATGGCCGTCTATTTGGTGATGCTTGCAGTGCTGATGATTTTGGTCGGAAAACTTTCAGGGCTTCTGGCTGTTGTGGCAGCCGGGGGGATATTTTTCTACTATTATAAAATGTCTGTCAAAAATTTCGGTGGCATTACCGGAGATCTGGCAGGATGGTTTCTGCAAGTCTGTGAACTGGGGATTCTGTTGTCAGCAGTGATCGGTGGAGGAATTTTCCAGTAAAATGATGGAAGAGATAAAAGGAGGCAGAGCAGATGAAATTAGTGATTGGAGGAGCCTATCAGGGAAAGCGTGCCTATGCGGAAGAACATGACTCTATTCAAAAATGGGCAAACGGGGAGACTTGCCCTGAGGAAGAAATTTTTTCCTGCGAAGGAATGGTAGATTTTCATCTATATTTGCGCAGGCTGCTGCAGGAAGGAAAGGAGCAGTATGTAAGAGAACAGCTGATTCCAAAGCTTTTGCAGGAAAATCCCCGGATTGTTCTTGTGACAAATGAACTCGGTTATGGAATTGTGCCGATCGATCCATTTGACCGCAGTTGGCGCGAGCTGACCGGAAGAATCTGCACAGAGCTGGCAGAACATGCCGACGAGGTCACTCGGGTTGTCTGTGGAATTCCGGTTGTACTAAAATAAGATGAAAGGGAAATAGAAATCGCACAAGACGACAAATAGAAACAGTGATAGATTCCTTGTAAATTGATGGAGAAATATGAAAGAAAGAAATTTAGAACAGAAGAAAACACCGATGCGGATCGATTTGGTCCGCCACGGAATGACAAGGGGCAATGAGGAGCGCAGATACATCGGGATCACCGATGAACCGCTTAGTGAGAGAGGAAGAAAACTGGCAGAACAGTGTATGTATGAGATGCCGGAGATTGTGTTTTCCAGTCCGCTGAAGCGCTGTGTGGAGACGGCAGAAATTTTATATCCCGACCAGGATGTTTATATTATAGAAGAATTAAGAGAGTGTGATTTTGGAATCTTTGAAGGCAAAAATGCAGAAGAACTGTCCAAAACAGAAGCTTATCAGAGGTGGATCGACAGCAATGCAACGATTCCTTTTCCCGGTGGAGAAAGCAGGGAGGGGTTTCGCAGCCGGTGTCTTTTGGGCTGGAAGAAAGTGATTTCTGTCTGCCAAGAGCAGCAAAAAAAGTCTGCCGCTGTCGTGACACACGGTGGTGTGATTATGAATTTGATGGAGACCGTCACAGCGTTTGAAAAGTCGTTTTATGAATGGCATGTTAAAAATCTGTGCGGATATTCTATTTATATAGAAAAGGAGTTAGAAAAGAATGGGAAATTGGATCTTACCTGCGGTACTGACAGGTTTTCTTATGGATCTTTGCATTGGTGATCCAAGATGGATGTATCATCCGGTCTGTATGATCGGAAATGCCATCACTGCCTGCGAGAAGTGGCTGCGGGCGTGGTTCCCGAAGACAAAAAGAGGGGAACAGATGGCGGGAGGAGTGCTTGTACTTTGCATTGTGAGCGGGTGTGTTCTGATTCCGGGAGGGCTTTTATTTCTCGCATACCGTCTGCATCCTGCAGCGGGATTTATCCTGGAATCGTGTATGTGCTGGCAGATGTTGGCGACAAAATCTCTGAAAACAGAAAGCATGAAGGTCTATGAACGATTACAGGCAGAAGATGTCGAGGGGGCGAGGAAGGCTGTTTCGATGATTGTGGGACGAGATACTGCCGCGCTTACCGAGGAGGGAATCACAAAAGCTGCGGTAGAGACAGTTGCGGAAAATACTTCCGATGGGGTGATTGCGCCACTGCTCTATATGATGCTTGCAGGAGGTGTGGGAGCTTACTTTTATAAGGCAATCAATACCATGGATTCTATGGTTGGATACAAAAATGAGAAATATAAAAATTTTGGAACTTGCGCCGCCAAACTGGATGATCTTGTCAACTATATTCCAGCAAGGCTGTCTGCATGGTTTATGGTTGCAGCGGCGGCGGTAGAAGGGCATCACTGGAAAGATGCGATCCGGATTTACAGAAGAGACAGAAGAAATCATGCCAGCCCGAATTCTGCTCAGACAGAGGCTGTCATGGCAGGGGCGCTTGGAGTGCAGCTTGCGGGAAATGCATGGTATTTTGGAAAATTATATGAAAAGCCGACAATCGGAGATGACAAACGAAAGATAGAGGCAGAAGATATCCGGAGGGCAAATCAGATGTTGTATGGAACAGCGGTGATCGCAGTGCTTGCATTTACTATGCTGTATATAGGAATTTGTCTGTAAGAAAGCATGAAAAAGAGATGGAAGTATTAAGAGAAGAAAGGCAGGAGAAGAGAATATGAGAAAACTGATCCACGGAGGAGACGTTTACCGGAATACGGATTGTATCGATTTCTCGGCAAATATTAATCCGCTGGGGCCACCGGACAGTGTAAAAAAGGCGGTGGCATCGTGTGTAAATGACATCGCACATTATCCGGATGTGCAGTGCAAAGAGTTAAAAAAAGGCTTGGATGGGCAGAGCAGATGGAAGAAGAGGCGCTGATCATTGGAAATGGTGCGGCGGAGTTGATCTTTGCGCTTGGATACAGTCTCAGACCGAAGCGGGCGCTCCTGCCGCAGCCGACATTTGCAGAGTATGAGCAGGCGCTTCTGGCAGCAGGCTGTGAAGTTTTCTATTACCCACTATCAGAAGAAAATGGATTCCGGCTCACAGAAGATTTTTTGCAGGTGCTGACCGGGGAGATAGATATGGTATTTTTGTGTAACCCAAACAATCCGACCGGAGTTTTGACGGAGAGAGATCTTCTGATACAGATTCTGAACCGGTGTAAAGAGAAACAGATTTTTTTAGTTGTAGATGAATGTTTCCTCGATTTTGTAGAGGAGGCGGAAGCATTTGAATTAAAGGAAATGACAGGGTTATACTCAAATTTGTTTCTTCTCAAAGCATTCACAAAGCGCTATGCAATTCCGGGGCTCCGGCTTGGGTATGGAATTTGCCAAAACAAGGAATTGCTAGAAAAAATGGAACAGGCAGTGCAGCCGTGGAATGTCTCAGTTCCGGCTCAGGCGGCAGGAATTGCGGCATTGGAAGAGGATGCGTATGTAAGAAGAGCAAAAGTGTTGATTCGGGAGGAGAAGGCATATCTCAGAAAAGAACTTATCCGGCTTGGGATGAAATGCTACGCATCTGAGGCAAACTATATTTTTTTTCGGGGAGAAAAAGGGATGTGTGAAGGATGCCGCAGGCAGGGGATTCTTATCCGGGATTGTCAGAATTATCCAGAGCTTTCGGAAGGGTTTTATCGTGTGGCAGTGCGGACGAGAAATGAAAATAAAAAGCTGATAGAAGGGATAGAAAGATGGCAAAAGCAATTATGATACAGGGCACGATGTCCAGTGCAGGAAAGAGTTTGATTGCGGCGGGGCTGTGTCGGATCTTTCGGCAGGACGGATACCGGTGTGCGCCGTTTAAATCACAGAACATGGCGCTGAACTCCTTTATTACAGAAGATGGTCTGGAAATGGGAAGGGCACAGGTAATGCAGGCGGAAGCGGCAGGGATTGAGCCGTCAGTGTGGATGAATCCGATTCTCTTAAAACCGACCAACGATATGGGATCTCAGGTCATCGTAAATGGAGAAGTGATCGGTACGATGAAGGCCAGAGATTATTTTGCTTATAAGAAACAACTGATCCCAGATATTCTGCGCGCATATCAAAAATTGGAGGCAGAATATGATATCATCGTAATCGAAGGTGCCGGAAGCCCGGCGGAGATCAATCTGAAGCAAGATGATATTGTGAATATGGGTATGGCAAAATTGGCCAAAGCGCCGGTTCTTCTCGTGGGAGACATTGATCGTGGAGGTGTGTTTGCACAGCTTCTTGGGACACTTCTTTTGTTAGAGGAAGAGGAAAAACAGATGGTCAAAGGTCTGATCATCAATAAATTCCGGGGAGATAAGACGATTTTGGATCCGGGTGTCGTGATGCTGGAAGAAAAAGGAGGGATTCCGGTTGTAGGAGTTGCTCCGTATCTGCAGGTGCAGTTAGACGATGAGGACAGTCTGACCGAACGGTTTTGGATGAAAGAGGCGGCAGGAAAGATTGATATCGCCGTGATCCGTCTTCCGAGGATTTCCAATTTTACAGATTTTAATGCGTTGGAAGTGGCAAAGGAAGCGTCTGTCCGCTATGTGGAACATGTGAGAGAATTGCAGAAGCCGGATTTGATCATTCTGCCGGGCAGCAAGAATACAATGGAAGATCTCAGATGGCTTAGGGAAAGCGGTATGGAGGCAGCAATCTTAAAAGCACACGCAAAAGGGACAGTTATTTTCGGAATCTGCGGAGGATATCAGATGCTTGGGGAGACGATCAAAGATCCCGAGCAGATGGAGGCTGGAGGAACGATCCAGGGGATGAGACTGCTTCCGGTGGATACTGTATTTTCCACAGAAAAGACAAGAACTAGGGTGGAAGGAACCTTTAGTATGCCGGGAGGAACATTAAAAAGGCTTGCGGGGATTCCGCTTTATGGATATGAGGTGCATATGGGACAGACCGTATGCCGAGGGCAGACGCTGACAAAACTACAGGAAACATCCCATAAAAGAGAAGCATTCCAACTAGAAAAAGAAGGGGAGAAGGCAGATGGATGCTGGGAAGAAAATGTATATGGCACTTATGTGCATGGCATTTTCGATGGGGAAGGCGTTGTGCCGGCAATCTTAGAAGCGCTTGCAGAGAAAAAGGGGATTACACTTTCCGATTTGGAACAAGTGGATTTTGCAGCTTTTAAAGAAACGCAGTATAATCTTCTCGCAGAAGGATTGCGTGCACATCTGGATATGGAAAAAATCTATGAGATTTTGGAAACAGGAATATAGAATCTGTCAAAACTGAGAAAAGGAGATATCGATGAAGATTGCATTAGAAAAAGTAGAACCGGCACAAATCGAAAAGAGAAGTTTTGAAATCATAGGAGAAGAACTGGGCGAGCGGAGCTTTCCGAAACTGCACGAGCCGATCATTAAAAGATGTATCCACACAAGTGCAGATTTTGATTACGCAGACAACCTGGTCTTCTCAGAGCATGCGGTGGAAGCAGCTCTCGCTGCGCTGAAGCGGGGAGAAGCGATCATCACTGACACAAACATGGGAAAAGCAGGGGTCAATAAAAAAATCTTGCAGAAACTAGGAGGGGAAATCTATTGCTTTATGGCAGAGGAAGACGTGGCGGCTGCGGCCAAGGAGCGAAAAGAGACACGTGCGGTAGTCAGCATGGAGAAGGCGGCAGAATTAGGAGGACATCCGATCATTGCAGTAGGGAATGCTCCGACAGCGCTTGTGCGCCTCTATGAATTGATTCGGGAAAAGAAAATTTCTCCGTCATTGGTCATTGGAGTTCCAGTAGGTTTTGTCAATGTGGTGCAGTCCAAAGAGCTGATTATGGAAGCTGGAGTGCCATATATTGTGGCGAGAGGAAGAAAAGGGGGAAGCAATATTGCAGCTTGTATCTGCAATGCACTGTTGTATATGATTGAGAGAGATGGAAAATAAAGAGAAACACACGCCTTGTATAGACTGAAAAGCAGCCTTGCAAGGCGTGTGTTGCGTTTGAGATTACTAGGAAGTATACAAATTTAAAATGGCCTATGCTTCTGCCAGTGCATCTTCGATATGCTGGAGGAATATTTTACGGATCGCTTCATATTCTCCAAGTCCCTTTAAGATGCATGTCACCGGATATCCAAGTGACTGAAATTGTGATTGCCAGGAATCTTCGTCTTCTCCAGCCATATCGTTTACAGCGTGATCCCCTGCAACGATCATAAAAGGAGCAAGATAAATCTGCTCTGGGTGGGTTTGATCAACGAGGCGCAGCAACGTGTCCATATCGGGATAAGCTTCTACTGTTCCGACAAAGATATTTGGATATCCCATCTCTTTGAATTGATAATCCAAAGCAGCATAGATTGCATTGGAATAATGCGTAGTTCCATGGCCCATAAGTACGAGAGCATCTTTTGGGGAGAGAGACGAGAACGTCTCGGTCACTGCGGCGATCACGGCCCGATTATCTGCTTCGCTTGTCAGAAGTGGAGTCCCAAACCGGATGGAGCGAAAAGCGTCACGGAAAGAGAGGGCATGCTCTTTCATCAGATCATTCTCAATTCCGTTGATAACATGGGTTGGCTGGATAATGACATCTGTGATCCCAAATCTGCGCGCATCTGCTCCATCGCCTCGATTACGGTGAAGATTTTCACATGGTCACGCTTCAGGATTTTTCTGATGATCATCCCACTTGTCCATGCACGGTAAATCGCAAAGTCCGGAAAAGCGGATGCGATTTCAGATTCAATCGCATCGATCGTAACTGCGCGGGTGTTTTCATGACTTGTGCCAAAGCTGACAACAAGGATTGCTTTTTTTTCGATAAAATTCATAATACAGTCCTCACTTTATATGGATGAAAATATGGTTTGCTTTCGGTGATTGTTTATTTACTGGATGCTTCTTTTGCATCATCGGGTAATGCTTCCAGTCGTTGTTCAAGTTCTGTTAAAGTTCTTGGGACAGGAAGTTCTTTTGATAAAATATGCTTCCTGCACAGTGTCTGAAAAAGCGGAAGGACCGATGGCGGTCTTAAGTTGGTCCGTGCCAGTGCTTCTGTGTCTGAAAAAACATCAAGCGGTGTCCCGCTTTTTAAAACACTGCCTTCGTGGATCAGAACCACTTCATCTGCCCAGGCAAATGCGTAGTCGGCATCATGAGTGGCAATTAAAATCGTCATATCATTGTCGCTAAGTTGATCGATCAATGCCCGCACAATATCGGTATGTTTCGGGTCAAGAGAAGCGGCAGGTTCATCGAGGATCAGAATTTCCGGCTGCATAACAAGAATATCTGCAATAGCAACCTGCTTTTTTTGTCCACCGCTCAGTGCATGGGTCGGTTTCTCCTGAAATGGTGTGATCTCCAATTTGGAAATAATATTGGAGACCGCCTGTCTCGCTGTATCTTTTGAAACCCCGAGATTTAAAATTCCAAAAGAAATCTCTTCATAGACACTGGCGGAAAAGAGTTGGTTATCCGGATCCTGAAAGACGATACCGATGTTACTCCTTAGCTCCAGAAGTTCTCTGCGGGAATAACCGATTTCTTTTCCGTGAAAAAACAGATTTCCGGAAGAAGGGCGGTGGATTCCGTTGCAGCAGAGGAAAAAGGTAGATTTGCCGGAACCGTTAGATCCCATCACTGCAATTTTCTTCCCTTTTTCAATTTTCAATGAAAAATCATTGAGAGAATGTGTCTGATCATTGTCATAAGAGAAATATAAATGTTTTGCTTCTAAAATCGTTTCTGACATTATGGCAGTCCTTTCCATGAAAAGTAGAGTAACAATAGTTCGTAACCGATGCAAAGAAAGAGTTCTTTTCTCTTAACAGGATACTGTTGATGGAGAACACGAATTGTTCCATCATAGCAGCGTGATTCCATAGCATCATACAGCCTGCCCGATTTCTGAATGGCACGGATGAACAGAACGGATAAAAGTGCACCGAAGGAAGAAAAGGAAGTGCGAAAATTCCGGTTGCCAAGCCGTGCCTTCTGGGCTGTGGAAATAGAAGAGGCAAGCTCGGCGAGAACAAAGAGAAATCGATAGATCAAAAGCATCAGTTCGATGAACAGAGAAGGGCAGTGCAGTCTTTCTAAAACGGCGATCAAATCGGTCATCGGTGTGGAAAGTGATAAAAAATAAAGGCAGGACACAGCTCCGAATGCGGTGCAGAAAATCTGAACGGCAAAGAGAATCGTATCCTTTCCGGCTGTGATGTAAAAAGTTCCGAGGCAGATCGCATATCCTGACAGTGGTGTCTTTGAAAAATTAATGACCACTGTCAAAGTACTCAAAAGAAGGAAGAAAAACGGAATACATAAAAGCCGTATGTAGCGGGTAGCAGGAATGCCACCCACACATACGGTCAAAAATCCGGTAGTTGCAAAGACGATCGCTGCGATCACAATGGAGCGGTTCCAGACACAGATGAACAGTGTCAGCACGGTGAAAGCAAATTTTATCTCTGCATTTTTCTCTCTTAGTTTTGAATGATAACAAAGTGTGTCGATTTCAAACATAGACAGTCCTTTCCGGGAAAATGATAATATAGGAAATAAAAAATGGTCGTCCGTCTTTATTTTGCAGGTTGAGATTCTGCTTTGGAATTCGTGTTTTGCGCGTTCTCTCAGCACACCGAGCAGATATCCAAAGACTCCTGCACCAAGCCCGGCCTGAAGACAGAACAGAAGACTTTCTGTCTCACCTCCCGGTGGCTCCAGAATCGGGGAAAGCCCATGCTTCATAATCTGGGTTGATTTCTGTGATGGCAGTTTCTGCTTCGCCGTCTGCACCGCCAAATTCAGAACCTTTATTTTTTGCTCATCGTAAGCGGGATTACGGCAATCAGTACGCAGAGCAGTAATAAAATAATGATAGATTTTGCTTTACTTGACATTTTGCAGCACCTCCTTTGAAGTATCCAAGTGCAGATAATTCAGATTTTGCGTAAGATTCCAGACTCATGATAACGACAACCGTCCAGAAGTCCTTCGATGATTGCAAGTGGCACCTGAGTCGCTGCAAAGATCCCCATGAACTTCACTAAAGAAGCAGAAAATCCACCGACTTCGGAAGGGTAGGCGAGAGCGAGCTGGAAGCTTGTAATACAATAAGTAAATAAATCGCCGAGAGAGGCCGCAAGAAAGATTGTGACCATTCGGTTCAGTTTTAATTTCTGACAGAGCTTATAGATTCCAAATGTCAGAAGCGGACCGGCGATTGCCATGGAAAATGTATTTGCTCCAAGTGTCGTAAGACCTCCGTGAGCGAGAAGTACTGCCTGAAATAGGAGGACGATCAGTCCTAAAATTCCGGTGGCACATGGTCCGAACAAGATCGCACCGAGTCCTGTTCCTGTCATATGAGAACTGCTTCCTGTGACAGATGGGATTTTCAGGGCAGATAAAACAAAGGCGTAAGCTCCTGCCATTGCTAAAAGGATCAGAGTCTTCCGGTGTTCCTGAATTGTTTTCTTCAGAGAGAAGAATCCTGCGATCAGAAATGGAATACAGAGAATGCCCCATGCGATGCAATAAGTAACTGGAAGATAGCCTTCCATAATGTGCATTGCATTTGCGGCAGGATAAATACCAAAACCGATGGCAAGTATGGTTGATAAAGTGACGAGTTTCTTTTGTGTTTTGTTCATTGATTATTCCTCCTGCATTTTGCTGCTTATTTTGTAAAAGAAAATTTTTACAAAATAAAAACCTGTCATGCAAAAAAGCAGACAGGTATGCGCGATAAAGGGGCTGTCATAAAAGAAAGTTTTACAAAAGAAGCAACCGGTATCTGTCCAGATACAGGCTGTCACTTGCTCAGATCTTCTATATTTATGACACCCTCTTTATACACCTAGTCATCGCTCGTAACTATGTGTGAATCTTATGCAACAGACAGGTCTTCTGACTCAGGTATCAACACCGTCAGCCGCCTTCCCAGTATCCCAGTGGCATATTGGCTGACGATTCCTCCAACACAGTGGCGGGACCGTATGAGAATCTCACTCATTTCCCTATTATCCCTTGCGGGCATCTGATTGCACTCAATTATATCAGAAGTGTATCGTGTTTTTTTCTTCTCTGTCAATGGTGAATGTTGTAAGAAAACAAGTGTTTTTGCTATGCGGACAGTAAAATAAAAATGTTCGCGATATGCGGAAAAAAAGTCTTGAAAAAAAATGTCAAAATAGAGTATGATAAATACAAATGGTGATAATACTGAATCACAATTACACGGAGGGAAAAATAAGATGAACGATAATAAAATGTGGGCACTTGTAAAAAGAAAACAGCAGCTCCGGGACTTGCATTAAAAAGAGTACCGATTCCGGAAGTTGGTACAAACGATGTGAAGATCAAAATCCATAAGACAGCAATCTGTGGAACAGACGTACATATCTATCAGTGGAATGAATGGGCACAGCACACCATTGCCGTAGGACAGACAGCTGGACACGAATATGTTGGAGAGATCGTAGAGATGGGATCTGGCGTAGAAGGATTCAACATCGGAGATATTGTATCCGGAGAAGGACATATTGTATGCGGAAAATGCCGTAACTGTCTGGAAGGGCACAAAGAGAACTGTAAAGATGCAAAAGGTGTCGGCGTAAACCGCGATGGAGCATTTGCAGAATACCTTGTCATCCCTGCTGCTAACGTATGGCCGACAAATCCGGCAATCCCGGAAGAGATGTATGCAATCTTTGATCCATTTGGAAATGCGACACATACAGCACTTTCTTATGAAGTATTAGGAGAAGATGTGCTGATCACAGGAGCAGGACCGATCGGAATCATGGCAGCGGCAATCGCAAAATTTGCAGGAGCAAGACACGTTGTTATCACAGATTTTAACCAGTATCGTCTGGATCTTGCAAAGAAACTGGGAGCAACAAGAACAGTAAATCTTGCAAATGAGAAATTGGAAGAAGTCATGAAGGAAATCGGAATGACAGAAGGATTCGACGTTGGTATGGAAATGTCCGGAGCACAAGCTGGATTTAGAGACATGATCGACAACATGAAGCACGGCGGTAAGATTGCAGTATTAGGACTTCAGAGACCAGATGCACAGATCAACTGGGAGACAGTTATCTGGAATGGACTGAATATCCGCGGAATTTACGGACGTAAAGTATGGGATACATGGTATAAGATGACTACAATGCTTCAGGCAGGACTGGACATCTCTGATATCATCACACATAGACTGAATATTAAAGATTACAAGGCAGGATTTGATGCAATGATTTCCGGACAGTCAGGAAAGGTTATCCTGAACTGGGAAGACTTAGATCAGTTAGAGGCACAGTCACAGGAATTTTAAGATCGAAAACGACAAAAAAGTTGTCTGAAAGAAAGGAAGATTTCAACATGGCACGTAAAAATGATATTTTAAGTATCTACACAAAAGAAGTAGAAGACATTAAAGCAGCAGGATTATTTAAAGGAGAAGCTCCGATCGTTTCTCCACAGAGCGCAAAAGTAAAACTGGAGGACGGAAGAGAAGTTATCAACATGTGTGCAAATAACTATCTCGGACTTGGAGACAACCAGAGACTGATCGATGCAGCAAAGAGAACATACGATGAGAGAGGATACGGAGTTGCATCTGTACGTTTTATCTGTGGAACACAGGATATTCACAAACAACTGGAAGCGAAGATTTCAGGATTCCTCGGAACAGATGATACGATTCTTTACTCTTCTTGTTTTGATGCCAATGGTGGGTTGTTTGAGACAATCTTAACAGCAGACGATGCCGTTATCAGCGATGAATTAAATCATGCTTCTATCATCGACGGAGTACGTCTCTGCAAAGCAAAACGTTTCCGTTACAAAAATAACAACATGGAAGATCTGGAAGCAAAATTGAAAGAAGCAGATGAAGCCGGAGCAAGAATTAAACTGATCGCAACAGACGGTGTATTCTCTATGGATGGAATTATCTGTAACTTAAAAGGTGTATGTGATCTTGCAGACAAATACAATGCACTCGTGATGGTAGATGACAGCCATGCGGTAGGATTTGTCGGAGCTCACGGACGTGGAACAGCAGAGCATTGTGGTGTAGAAGGACGTGTGGATATCATCACAGGTACTTTAGGAAAAGCACTTGGTGGAGCGTCAGGCGGATACACATCAGGAAGAAAAGAAATCATCGATCTGCTTCGTCAGAGAAGCCGTCCGTATTTATTCTCCAACTCTCTTGCTCCAGCAATTGCAGGTGCAAGTATTGAAATGTTCAATATGTTAGAGGAAAGTACAGAACTTCGTGACCACTTAGAAGAAACGACAGCATACTATCGTAAACAACTTGTAGACAACGGATTTGATATCATCATGGGAACACATCCATGTGTACCTGTAATGTTATATGATGAAGTGACAGCAGCAGAATTTGCAGAGCGTATGAGAGCAAAAGGGGTATATGTTGTTGCATTCTCTTATCCGGTAGTTCCGAAGGGAAAAGCAAGAATCCGTACACAGGTATGTGCAAGCCATACAAAAGAAGATATCGACTTCATTGTAAAATGCTTCATCGAAGTAAGAGAAGAAATGGGACTGAACAAATAAATATTGCTTACTCCATGATTAACTATTATAAAGAAAAGGCATCCACGATAAAAAGTGGGTGCCTTTTGCAGCTAGAGCATATTCAAACAGGAAGAAATCAGGATGGGAACCATCAGGGAACAGATGACACCATTGAAGACAGACAGAACTACAGTTTCCTCATTTGTGTATTTCAAAATGAGAGGCAAGGTAGTGTCTTCACTTGTAGCTGCTGCGGAAGCGATACAAGTATAGTAATTCAAGCGAACAGCGAGAAACGGAATCAGAATGAAAGAAAACATTTCTCGCATAAGATTACTCATAAAAGCAATACTTCCTAGTTCCACATTCGCTAAGCTGCTAATGGTTACCCCTGCCAGACTATACCAGCCTAAACCACTGGTGATAGCAGTACCATACCCAATAGGCATTTTTAAAATCAGGGAGCAAATCACTCCACCTAAGAAAGAACCAATAATAATTCCGATTGGAATAATAAAAATTTTCAGATGATATTCCTTTATTTTTGACAAAATCCCTCTTTGCATTCCTATGCTGATTCCAACAGAAAACATCAAAATATATAAAACCAAATCGGTGTTTTCGCTAATGATGTTTAAAAAGGTAAAATCGATACCAGACATTCCATAAAGCAGTCCGATGACCAGTGCGCAAATCATAAATAAAACAATCATTCTTCGACCTCTTTTTCTTGTTTCGTAGTTTTCTTTATCATTAATTTTTTTGTTAGAATAAAAACGATGAGAATAGACAAGACAGTTGGAACTAAAAAGAACAATAAACTTGACAGCCCCAAAGAAGATAAATCTTTCAAAAAAATTGTCATTTCTGCCTAATGTCACGCCCATAGAAAAAATTAAAAGAAAAGTGCATGTAAGGGAGATGATTTCATTCCCTTTCTTTGTACGGTTTGGTATAAGAAAGCGTCCTGCAAGAACACCAAGTCCCATAATCATTAAGACATCCATGGATAACCCCCCTTTACTTAGAAACTTTTACACATAATTATAGCACAGTACACTGGTAAAGTGAACCCCATTCTGTTTGCCAAAGAGCTTTGTGCGTGTTATGATTTACTTGAGTTGTATTAGCATGAAAAAATCTGTTGTCAAAGGTACAACAAGAAAGGTGTTAGAACATATGAATGAAAAATTTTTAGAACAGCTTTTGAGTGAAATATCAGTATCAGGCTATGAGGAACCAATACAGGATGTGGTGGAAACACAGATGAGAGACTGTGCCGATGAGATCAGACGAGATGAGATGAGCAATCTAATCTGTGTAGTGAATCCAGAGGCGAAAAGGCGAATCATGCTTTCTGCACATGCGGATGAGATTGGGCTGATGATCTCTAATATTACTGAGGACGGAAGAATTCAGGTGATTGCCCGCGGAGGAATTATTTTGGCAACATATCTCGGACAACAAGTGCAGATCAAGACTGCGCAGGGGAATATTCCTGGCGTTGTGGAGACTTGCCGGGAGTTGACAAAGAAGAGTGATTTAAAGACATCAGACATTCGTATTGATATAGGAGCGGAAGATAAAGAAGAAGCGCTTCGGTATGTAAGTCTTGGAGATCCGATCGTTCTTGATACAAAAATACACAGGATGGCAAATGGAAGATTGACTGCCAGAGCATTGGATGACAGAGTTGGTGTTTTTATTATCATGGAAGCACTTAGGAAAGCAAAGGCAGAAGGTTGCAAAGTTGGAGTTTATGCAGCATCCACGGTTGGAGAAGAGACAACTATGAGCGGTGCTTACTGGACGAGTACAAGAATTCAGCCGGATCTTGCAATTGTGGTCGATGTGACCTATACAAGCGATTATTCGGGAACAAATGCGGCAGATTTCGGTACAGTCAAACTTGGCGGAGGGCCGGTACTATGCAATAGCCCAATGGTTGTCAAGAAGTTGAATGAGGAAATGAAAGCCTGTGCGAAAAAAGTTGGAATTGAAGTGCAGATGGAGGCGGCAAGTCGTATGACTTATACCGATGGAGATAAGATCCACTTCTCCAACCAAGGAGTTCCGATGGTACTTGTGTCCATTCCGCTGCGTTATATGCATACACCGGCAGAAATGGCGGATTTAAAAGATGTACAGGATTGCATCGATTTAATTGCAGAATTTTTGGTGGAACAAAGCAGATAGAAACAATAACTCGGAAATAAGAAAGAATGTAAAAGAAAATGATATGCTCCCTTCCGGGCAGATAAGGAACAACCAAGCTTATCGCCGGGAAGGGAGCATGTTTTTTATTACATGGAAAATCTCGCTTACGAGATTCTTTGTTTATAGAAGAGTATTCTATGTGTCTGCCATCTGAGATAAGTATTCCATCGCGCGCAGCAGTTCTTCTTTTTGTTCCGGAAGTCTTCCGCGCAGCGTGTAAGTGTTTAAAACAGTCGTATCTTCAAAGAGACAATCTTTTACTGTGAGATTTTCAAGAAGCAGATACTCTTCTCTGAGTATTTCTTCAGGTGTCATTGGATCAAAATGTCCTCGTTTACTCTCGCGATACAGAGGAGTACCCGGGAACAGGTGAAGCTTCAGACACCAGATATCTTTTGGATGGATCGTATTTAAAAATTTTGCAGTTTCAATTGCGTGAAGTCTCGAGAACGTGCGACCTCCAAGACCGAGAATGACGGTGACATAATATCCGATCCTGGCACGATCCAGCATGTGAAAACCTTTGCGCATATCGGCAGAAGTTACACCTTTATTCATTACATCAAGAATTGGATCGCTGCCGGACTCCAGACCAAGATGCAGGTCAGAGAGTCCGGCTTTTTTGAGCAGTTCCAGTTCCTCAGGAGTCTTTCGAAGTACATCGTCAATGCGCGAATACATTGCAAATTCTTTTACTTGTGGCATGTAGGTCCGTACAAGGGAGAACAGGCGCAGCAGGCGCTCACTCTCGATGACAAATGCATTTTCTCCAAGGAAAAAGACACGGGGATTCTCGGGTTGGAGTTTTGAAAGTATTTTTAGATTTTCCTCGATTTTTTCATCGGAGTGAAGGGAAAATGTATCTTTGGCAAAGTCGCAGAACCGGCATTTTCCCCAGCTGCATCCGAGCGCTACTTCCAGCGGGGCAGACTGTTCTTCCCAAGGAGGAAGGTAAATGGTATCGTGTGTATAGATTGATGCGTATAATTCTTCACGTGTCATAGAAGAACACCTTCTTTCCAGATTCTGGGAATGATTAGTATCCATAAGAGCCGTCTAAAGATTCATCGTGTGCAATCCATTCTTCCACGTCGATGACCCGGTAGTCATCTTTGGTGTCGCGGATGTATACTTTGTCAATTCCGGCATTGATGATCATTTTTTTGCACATGGAACAACTGTTAGAATTTTCGACATAGTCGTTCGTCTTCATGTCGATTCCGGTAAGATATAAAGAACTTCCAATCATTTTATCGCGGGAGGCGCTGATGATCGCGTTGGCTTCTGCGTGTACACTGCGGCATAATTCGTAGCGTTCTCCTCTTGGGATTTTTAATTTTTCACGGATACACATATTGATATCTGTGCAATTTTTTCGGCCACGAGGGGCACCGGCATATCCGGTGGAGATCACTTCATCGTTTTTTACGATGACTGCGCCATAGTGTTTTCGCAGACAGGTACAGCGCTGAGATACCATTTCTGCAAGGTCAAGGTAGTAGTTGATTTTATCACGTCTCATATTAGTTTTCCTCTCTTAAATGATAAAGTGTTCTATAAAAATCTGGGTAGGAGACATCCACACAAGAACTGTTTTGGATAGTGGTTGTTCCGTCTGCAACCAGTGCTGCAATCGAAAATGCCATGGCAATCCGATGATCGAAATAGCTGTCTATCACAGCACCGTGAAGGAGTGTCTTTCCACGGATGATCATACCATCGTCAGTTGGTGTGACATCTGCCCCCATTTTCTTTAAATTTTCTGTCACGGTGTCGATCCGGTTTGTTTCTTTGACTTTCAGTTCGGCAGCATCCCGGATGATAGTTGTCCCTTCCGCGCAGGCAGCAAGAACAGCGATTATCGGGATTTCATCAATGAGTGTCGGAATCTGGGAACCCTCAATGACGGTGCCGTGAAGTTCGCTTGTGCGGACAAGGAGATCAGCAGTAGGCTCTCCGCCATCATTGGTCTTGGAAAGGTAGGTGATATCTGCTCCCATAGCCTCGCAGACAGATAAGATCCCGGCGCGTGTCGGATTGATTCCGACATTTTTTATAACAATCTCGGAGTGTGGGACAAGCAGTCCGGCAGCGATAAAGTACGCTGCGGAAGAAATGTCGCCAGGTACAAAAATTTTCTGACCAAAAAGTTCGTTGCATGGCTGGATCATAGAAACAGCTCCGGCATCTGTTTTTGTGTTTGTAAGCTCCGCACCGAATGCCCGCAGCAGACGTTCGGTATGGTCACGAGACAGTTCCGGCTCTGTTACGGATGTATCACTGTCTGCATATAGACCGGCAAGAAGTATAGCAGATTTTACCTGCGCAGAGGCAATGTTGGAAGAGTAAGAGATCCCATGCAAGTCAGCAGGGCGGATTCGAAGAGGGGCACACCCATTGCCGGAAAGACTTGTGATGTCTGCTCCCATCATGGAGAGTGGGGTAATGATCCGACCCATCGGTCTTGTGTTGAGAGAAGCATCTCCGGAAAGTGTCGTCTCAAAAGGCTGTCCGGCTAGGATACCGGAAATCAGTCTTGTCGTTGTGCCGCTATTCTTTGTATCCAGGGCAGAAGATGGACGGCGAAGTCCACGGAGTCCTTTTCCGTGGACAAGCACGGTATCTTGATTATTTTCGATAGAAATTCCCATTTGTGCAAAGCAATCGATGGTGGCAAGGCAATCTGCCCCTTGGAGAAATCCGTGGATTTCTGTCAGACCATTTGCAAGTGCTCCAAACATTACCGCACGGTGAGAGATAGATTTATCTCCCGGAATAGTAACGGTTCCTCGTAGTTTTGTTGTAGGTTTAAGTTCCATTGTAAATCCTTTCTGAAAGAAAATGTTTCAAAAA
>ENA-OQAB01000333-OQAB01000333.1-human-gut-metagenome-genome-assembly--contig:-NODE-333-length-27201-cov-4.063640_pt1 | contig 27201 bp, 34 predicted proteins | sample MGYA00242490_ERZ504517 | MGnify/ENA primary metagenome ERZ504517 (study PRJEB26092, sample SAMD00036298) | human gut metagenome | host: Homo sapiens | study: EMG produced TPA metagenomics assembly of...
GCGAGGCCCCCGCAGGCAAAAGCCGCAGAGCACAGCGCCCATCGGGAGCCGCAGCACCTGCCAACAGGGCTCGCGCCCACAGCGGAAAAAACGGAAGTTGACGCGGATCGTCTTGCTTTTCTAGACAATAAGCCGCAGCATTCACAACCGCCCGCGGGTAAGCCGCGTTCCCCAAAGCATATTTCCCTGCCAGTAGATTATATCCAGGAGAAAAGGGAAACGCCTCTGCCTGTGCAGGAGGAGGAGCCGCACGCCTCCCAAGGCGCTGTGCCGGGAAAGCGCCCTTTGCCGCTGGGCCTGGCGGAGGGTAGCTCCGATCAATCCCTACTGCTCGCGCTGATGCTTTTGTTGAATGGAGAGGGCGCTGATGAGCTGCTATTGCTGGCCCTGCTCTATATTATGATGTAGAGGCCAAAGCTGAAAAAGGGCTGCTGCAAATTACATGGTAATTTGTGGCAGCCTTATTATTATTTTCTGCGGCGCGCCGCATAGGTTGCAAAAAACACCGCCGCGCACAGCAGCACGATCGTTGCGCCGGCCGACGTATTGAAATAAAACGAGGCGATCAAACCGCCCACCCCGCACACCATTGCGATCAGCACGGAAAAAGCCAAATACTGCCGAGAGCTGCGCGCAAGGTTGCGGGCAGCCGCCGCAGGCAGAATGAGCAGGGAGTTGATCAGCAGCACGCCCACCCATTTAATCGAGAGCATCACGACCACTGCAACGAGCACCACAAAAATATTTTCTACCACCGCCGTTTTCACGCCCCGGCTTGCGGCAAGATCCGTGTTGATGCTTAACAGAAGCAGGCGGTTATAAATGATCCCCCAGATTAGAATAACAATTACCAGCGTAATTGCCAGAAGCAAAATTTCCCGCGGCGTAATGCTCAGGATATCGCCGATCAGGTATTGCGAATATTTGGAAAATCCGCCCCCCGCCGATAGGATCACGAGCCCCAACGCAATGGCGGTAGACGAAAACACACTGATCACCGTATCGGCTGAGGCTGTTTTTGCCGATTTTACACGCGTGATCACCAGCGCGAGCAGCACCCCAAATGCAATCATACTAATGAGATCGTTTTGAATGCCCAGCAGCACGCCAAGCGCTACGCCGGTCAGCGCGGAATGGCCCAGCGCATCGGAAAAAAAGGCCATTTTGTTATTGACCGCCATCGTGCCGAGCACGCCGAGCAGCGGCGTGATGAGCAGGATGGCCACAAAGGCATTTTTCATAAAATTGTAATCAAGCCATGAAAAGGGCAGCACAGTTTCGAGGATTTGATAGATTACAGTCATTTCGCCGCCCCCCCTATGCCAAACGCTCCACGGAAGGCTTTGGAATTGTAAACCTCGTCAACCTCACCGGCGCAGAGAATCTTTTTATTGAGCAAAACAGCCCTGTCCGCATGCAGATGAACCAGCTCCAGATCATGCGAAACCATCAGGATCGCCATGTGGTAATCGTGCCGGAGCTGTGAAATCTTCTCATAAAACTGCTCTGATCCCACGGTGTCCACACCAGATACCGGCTCGTCAAGAATCAACAGCTCAGGCGTGGGATAAAGCGCCTGCGCGAGCATCACGCGCTGCAACTCGCCGCCGGAAAGGGGCCCCAAGCATCCGGTTCTCCAACCCCTCGCAGCCCGCATCCGCAAGGCTCCTCCGGATTGCCTGCTTCAGCGCGCGCGGCCGGGTAATCCACACCGGGGCCTGTGTGCGCCCGGCCAGCAGAAAATCCATCACGTTCACCGGTGCGCTTCGGTCAAAATCCAGATATTGAGGCACATAGCCAACCGTGATCTCCGAGAGATCCTTCCCATCGTGGGAATGGTAACGGACCGTGCCGGTATGCCGTATCTCGCCCAAAATAGCCCGCAGCAAGGTTGTTTTGCCCGCGCCGTTTACGCCGATGAGAGCTGTCAGCTCCCCACAGTGCATTTCAAAAGAGACGTCCTCCAGCAGGATGTCGCGCCCCTTCTGCACGCCGATCTTTTGTATTTGCACGCTGCAAAGCCCGCAGCCGTTTTCAATCGCCATTTTTTACCGCCTCCACGATCGTTTTCGCATTTTGCCGCATGATGCCCTCATAAGCGGTCAAGCTGTCCTCCCCTTGAGTCACAGGGTTTAGCGTGCAGAGCTTTGCCCCCGTTTCCCGGCTGAGGATTCCCGCCGAGCTACCCTGATAATTCGGCTCGATAAAAATGGCCCGGATGCCGTGCGAGCGGATCCGTTCCACGGTTTCGATCAGCTCCTTTGTGCCCGGCTCCCCGCCATCGTGCGTTTCAATCGCCCCAGCGATGACGAGGCCATACCGCTGCGCAAAATAATCGTACGCCTCGTGGAAGGAGATGATCTCGGCGCCCCGGATGGGGGCGAGCATTTGTGCCAGCTCTGCATCAAGCGAAAGCAAGCGTTTTTCATAAGCGCTCCGGTTTCGCTCAATCTGCGCTTCATTACCTGGCAAAAGCTTTTTCAACCCTGCTGCGATGTTATTGACCTCTGCGATCGCATTCGGCACGGAGAGCCAAACGTGCGCGTTCTCCTCATGCTCGTGCCCCGCATGACCATGCGCCTGCTCCTCTTCATGCTCGTGCTCCGCGTTTTCACAGAGGATTTCAATCCCTTCACTCGCCGTGATCACGGGCAGGGAGGGTAATTGCTCAATCACTTTCTCGAGGAATCCCTCCATCCCTGCTCCGTTAATAACAAACGCATCCGCCGCGCCGAGCGCTTTCATATCCTTGGAGAGCAGTTGATAATCATGCAGGCAGCCTGCGTTCTGTGCCGTCATGTTGACCACGGTTACCCCGCTGATCCCTTCTGTTAAATTGCGTGTGAAGAGATACATCGGGTAGAAAGAGGTGACGATCTGATAATCGCTCTGCAAGTGCTCCACCGGTGTGCAGCCCGAAAAGGCGATCAAAAGAAGGCAGAGCAAAACAGAAAGCAGCGCGAGATGTTTTTTGCTGTTGTTCATAGGGCGCTCCTTATTGCAAGTCATTTGCATTAAGTATAACGAATCGAAGGCGGAAAGTCAAATGATATCTAATGTGCATTTATAGGCTCCCAATTTATATGTAATTTTTTCATCTATTTTTCTGTTTTATGTTCAGTATTGACAATATTGCGCGTTGCTGGTATGATAAAACTATCCTGAAAAGAAAGGAAGGTAAAATGATGGTAAAAACAATCGGACGTGTTCTCTCAGCCTCTCTTTCGTTACTTCTTTTGTTCGGATCTATGTCCGCACTTGCAGGTAATCTCTCAGATTTTCCCATCCCTGATCTTTCAGCAGAAACCCTCCCGCCAGAATGCTACGGCATCCTAACGGATGAATACCAGGTTTTTTACACGCAGGATGAAACCGGCGCGATCTCAATGGATCAGGAATCCCTCGCCGACTTTCAGGCGCTTTTGCGAAATGATGAAGCATTGCAAAAAGTGATACAGGATCGCGCCACCGCGCGCAATGAGCCGCTTACATTTTTTGACGTGGTCGCACAGGCCAACGAAATTCAAAACACCTTACAACCGGCTTTGCTGCTCAAAGAAATGGACCGTCTGCCTACGGTAAAATTGACGGCAGCGGCCGCTGTAAAAGCGACTGGGGATTTACAGAATTTTACGCATGCATTAAACTCGGAACGGTATGTGGATGCTACCAGCAATTCTCCCGCCTATTCTCCCACACATATCAAACGTCAGCTTGTTTATATGTGGGCGTGGGAATATGAACCCTTTTGGACGCTTACTGATACGGTGGCCATCGCATGGTCTTCCGGCTTACATCCGCTGACGGGCACAGATGAAGTGGCCTTTCTTTATATGGCAAAGGGAAGGGTAGCCGGGAGCCCCATCAACACCCCCTCCGATGATCTATGGGTGTTGGAGGGTTCAGAAGGCGATGATGCTTATTCCGAGGATATCGATACAGATAGAGGGCTTAAGAAGGATTTTGATATCAAATCCGCTTATTCTCATGGTGGAAAAAGATATATTACAACCGTACACTGCGGCCTTTTTTCCGTGATCGTAGTGGCTGCCAATCCGGATAAGGCTAACCTGCCCGCTACTTTTAAAGGAAGATATTATCACAAAAAGGTGTCGATATATGGCAATTTAAATTTAGGAGCCGATTTAAGTTTGAGTGTATGGGCCGATCCTTCATTTGACGCATCCAACACTCTAGTCCGTAATTTTTATTACTTTGACCCATAAAAGGGAGGGAGAAAACTATGCTTTATGTCGTGCCCTTTATTGCCTCTGCTTTGATGTTCCTATTTATCTTCTGTGCCGTGCGTGCAATTAGGGACTATTCTGGGTCCTGGGTAGTCTTTTCTCTACTGGCTGGCCTCATGCTTGGTGTCGATTTTTGGATTTTGTGCTTTATAATCGGGGGATAAAAAATTTTATCTTTATGCAGTGATTGAAACTATTTTTCCGGTCGCGGCTTCCACAAGCCGCGGCCTTTTTTATCAACAAAACCAACGCGCTTTCCGGCACTTTCTCCAATTGCGCATATCTCTGAATTATGCTATCATATAAAGGTTTTAGGAAGGCAGCCCCTCCCTTGGCACAGGCAGGCTCGACTGCCCGGCAGAGAAAGGATGGTCTTATTTCATGAAAAAGGTTTTGGTTCTTTTCGGCGGCGTATCGAGCGAGCATGAGGTATCCCTCGTTTCGGCGCGCAGCGTCATCCAGAATATTCCGCGGGACCGCTATGAGGTGCTCACCCTCGGCATCACAAAGCAGGGCGAATGGCTGCTCTATGAGGGCGATCCGGAAGCCTTACCGGAGGATAACTGGCTCGAATGCGGCAAGCGGACGCCCGCTGTGCTCTCGCCGGACGCCTCTCATCACGGCCTGCTCATTTTTGAAAACGGCGCGGCGCGCGTGGAGCATGTGGATGTGGTGTTCCCCGTCCTGCACGGCAAAAACGGGGAGGACGGCACCATGCAAGGCCTTTTGCAGCTTGCGCAGCTCCCCTTCGTCGGCTGCGGCTGCACCGCCTCCGCTATCACGATGGATAAGGCGATTACAAACGCCATGACAGATGTGGCGGGCATTGCGCAGGCAAAGTGGCTCCCCTTGACCCGCGATGGCTATCAAAAAGATGCCGCCGCCCTGCGCCAAAAGGCAATTGGTCGGCTCGGCTTCCCCATCTTTGTCAAGCCCGCCAACGCGGGCTCCTCTGTCGGCGTAGGAAAAGCTCGCAATGAGACGGAGCTGGCCGATGCAATCGAAAAGGCCTTCCTGCATGATGATAAGCTCGTTTTGGAGGAGGGGATCGATGGCATGGAGGTAGAATGCGCTGTGCTCGGCAACGAGAAGCCGAAAGCCTCCACCGTAGGCGAGGTTGTCCCCTGCAATGATTTTTACGATTACGAAGCAAAATATATCGCGGCCGACAGCGAGCTGCACATCCCCGCCCGTCTGCCGGCGGATACGCTCGAGGCGGTGCGCGCCGCCGCCTGCCGCGTTTTCACGGAAATGGGCTGCTCCGGGCTTGCACGCGTGGATTTCTTTGTGCGCAAATCAGATGGCGCGGTGCTTCTCAACGAGCCGAACACCATCCCTGGCTTTACGCCCATCAGCATGTATCCCAAGCTTTGGGAACACACCGGCCTGCCCTATGGCGAGCTGCTAGACCGGCTGATCCAGCTCGCTTTAAAAAAACTGGGAGCCGAAGGGTTGACACGCCGCATCCCTACTTTTGCGAAAGGATGTTTACCATTTTGGAAAAAGACGTTATCATAGAAATTGCCGACCAGCACGAAACGGACGGCGACGTCCAAAGCATGTCCATGACCACCGTGGGCTCCCTCTGCGGCACACCGGAGGATTATTCACTGATCTATACGGATCAAGACGGCGAATTGGAGGGCTGCGTTACCACCCTGCATGTGGAAAACGGCCGCCGCGTTACCATGACGAGGACGGGGAGCTACCAATCGGAATTGATTATGGAGCTCGGCCGGCGGCATAACTGCCACTACGCCACGCCCTACGGTGAACTGATGATCGGCGTATTTACTCAAAAGGTGGATTCGTTGATGGATGAGCATGGAGGGAAACTGGAATTCCATTATACGCTCGATTTCAACGCCGGCCTCGCCGCGCGCAACGAGCTTGTAATCACGGTGAAGGAGGCAAATACAGGATGTCAAAACTCGTAAAGGAAACGAAACAGGCACTGCGCCAGGCGGTGCTCGATGCAATGGGAAAGGCAGTGGCGGACGGAGCCCTGCCGCCGGAGCCCATTCCGGCATTCACTGTGGAGGTCCCCGCGGACCGGGCCAATGGCGACTATGCGACCAACGCCGCAATGGCATGTGCAAGGCTTTCCACATGGCCCCACGCAAAATTGCGGAGGAAGCTTTAGCCGCATGGATCTTGCGGATACTTTTTTCAGCCGTGTGAGGCGGCTGGCCCCGGGTTTCTAAACTTTTTCCTGGCGGATAGCTACTATGCCGCCATCTTAAAGGATATCCGCGCCTGCGGCAAGGGGTATGGCCGTTCCGATTTTGGCAGGGGCAAGCGTGTGATGGTAGAATTTGTATCCGCTAACCCAACCGGCCCAATGCATATGGGCAATGCCCGCGGCGGCGCATTGGGAGATTGCCTAGCCGCAGCGCTCGATTATGCGGGATTTGACGTCTGCCGGGAATTCTACGTCAACGACGCGGGCAACCAGATCGAAAAATTTGCTCTCTCGCTGGAGGTGCGTTATCTTCAGCATTTTCTGGGAGAAGATGCGATCGAATTGCCGGAGGATAGTTACCACGGCGATGATATCCGCGTGCGCGCAGAGGAGTTCGCCGCGGTTTTCGGAGACCGGTATGTAAATGCGGACGAGGCCGAACGCCGGCAGGCGCTGGTTGATTTCGCTCTGCCGAAGAATATTGCCGGCATGCAGGAAACGCTCGCCAAATACCGCATTCAGTATGACAATTGGTTCTATGAGAGCACCGTCCATCAGGATGGAGAATTGGCAGAAACCATTGAGCTGTTTCGCCAGGCCGGTCTCACCTATGAAAAAGACGGCGCGCTTTGGTATAAAGCAACCGAACGCGGTGCCGAAAAGGATGAGGTGCTCGTGCGTGCCAACGGCAACCCGACCTATTTCGCCGCCGACGTCGCCTACCATCGCAACAAACTGGTAAAGCGTGGCTACGATCAGGCCATCGATATCTGGGGCGCGGATCACCACGGCCACGTCGCCCGCATGAAGGGCGCGCTGGAGGCGATTGGGATCGACCCCAACCGGCTGGACGTTATCCTGATGCAGCTTGTGCGGCTTGTCAGCGGCGGCGAGGTGGTGCGGATGTCCAAGCGTACAGGGAAGGCGATTACTCTGACTGATCTGCTGGACGACATCCCGGTCGATGCAGCACGCTTCCTTTTTAACTTGCGCGAGCCCGGCTCCCAAATGGAATTTGATCTTGATCTAGCCGTTGAGCAAAGCGCGCAAAACCCCGTGTATTACTGCCAATATGCGCACGCGCGCATTTGCAGCATCTTGAAAAAGCTCGCTTCAGAGGGCGTTGCCCCGCGGGAGTGCACGGGGCAGGAGCTTTGCCTGCTAGCTACCCCGGAGGAACGGGCGCTGATCCGCCATCTGGCCGCTCTGACGGATGAGATCGTCCTCTCCGCCAAGAATTATGATCCCGCGCGGATCACCCGTTATGTAATCGAGCTGGCCACGCTTTTTCACAAATTTTATAACGCTTGCCGCGTCCGCGTAGAGGATGAGGCGCTCATGCAGGCGCGAATTTATCTTTGCATCTGTGTGCGGGATACGATCCGCAATATTTTAGAAATGCTTAAGATTATGGTCCCAGAAAGCATGTAATTCGATCCTTTACCAAACGACCGGGGCGAAAAAATGCCGCTCCGGTCGTTTTTTGTTTTTCCATACCCTATAGAAAAGGCTCATTTTACTGCTGCTGCCCTTTTAAAATTTTTTCCGCGACGGCGCGCAGCTGCGCCTCATCCGTAATTTGGATGCCTGTCTGCGCAATCGTTTCCTGCACGAAAACAGGTAGCGTTTTGAAATACTGATTGAGCTTTTGATCTTCCCATACGGGCGTTGGAATTTGATCCATCGGAATCCCTCCATTTTCTTTGTCTTTCTAACCATCTGTATTCCGTATTATTAACCAAAAAACTCAAAAAAAACGCCCGGCGCAAAAAAGCGCACGGACGTTTTTTGTTAACGAATTCTAAAAGCTCATTCCACCGGGATAAACGCCTTATGCACCGCTGCCACCGCACGGTCGGCATCCTTTTCATCGATCAGAACGGAGATCTTGATCTCGCTTGTCGCGATCATTTGGATGTTAACATCAATTTCATACAGCGCTTCAAACATCTTCGCTGCCGTACCGGGGTGTGTTTCCATGCCCGCGCCGACAACGCTGATCTTTGCCACCTGATTATCCGTTACGATCTCCTTGCCTGCCAACTCCTCAAAAGAAGTGGAGAGAATCTCGGCAACCGTTTCGCCATTGTCCCGGCTGACGGTAAAAGAAATATCCTTTGTGCCATCACGGCCGACGGATTGCAGAATAATATCCACATTGATACCCTTTGCTGCAAGTTTGCTGAAAATTTTAAACGCGATGCCCGGCACATCCGGCACGCCGATGATGGAGACACGCGTCACATTTGTGTCCTTCGTAACCCCTCTGACCAGCATCTTTTCCATTTTGGCAACCTCCTTCACAATTGTGCCCGGCACCCTCTTGAGACTGGAGAGCACCTCTACCTCAACATTATATTTTTTCGCCATTTCTACAGACCGGTTATTGAGCACCTGCGCGCCGAGCGTGGCAAGTTCCAGCATCTCGTCATAGGTGATCTCCTTAAGCTTCTTCGCGCCCTCAATCTTACGCGGGTCGGCGGTGTATACGCCCTCAACGTCCGTAAAAATCTGGCAGCGCTCCGCATGCAGGGAAGCGGCAAGCGCAACGGCGGTCGTATCCGAACCGCCGCGGCCAAAGGTTGTCACATCGTCATATTTATTGAGGCCTTGGAAGCCCGCAACCACAACAATATTTTTGCGCCCAATCTCTGCGCGAAGGCGATCGGTTTTGATGGATTTAATGCGGGCGTTGCCATAGGCAGAGCTCGTTTGGAAACCTGCCTGCCAGCCCAGCAACGAAATGACAGGGAACCCAAGCTTTTCAATCGCCATCGCCAGCAGGGAGGCGGACATCTGCTCGCCGGCAGTGAGGAGCACATCCATCTCGCGCTTGGAGCCCTTCGGATTAATTTCAGCCGCCTTTTCGATCAGGTCGTCTGTTGTATCGCCCTGTGCGGATACAACGACCACTACATCGTTTCCCTCGCTGTAGGTCTGCGTGACGATCTGCGCAACGTTGCGAACCTTATCGGCATTCGCAACAGAGCTGCCGCCAAATTTTTGTACAATGAGTGCCATTGCAATACCCTCCTATAATCAATAATCCGTCATCCGGATCACGGATTGCAGCGTAAGCCCGTTGATCCCGGCAAGCTTCGCCTGCAATTCCCGCTCCGTATCCTGCGGTGTGATAAATGCAATTTCATCTGCCGGCGCATCCTCGCAGTGTAGCGCCGTGATCTCGCCAAACGCTTTCCGGGCAGCTTCCAATGCCTGGTCCGGCTTGCTTGCCTGCGCACGGATATAAAGCGCCGTGCGCATATCGCGATAATCGGCCACATAGCCCTCTTCGCTGCTGCCCCAGCCGAAAAGCTTTTTGCGGTTGAGATGCTTTGCACAGTCGATCACATCGGCCACAACCGCGCTTGCTGTTGGCATTTTACCTGCTCCGCGGCCATAAAACACCACGTCGCCAATCGCATCCCCACGCACAAGGATCGCATTGAATACATCGTCCACTCCGGCAAGCTGGCTATGCCGATCCACAACCGCTGGGCTGACCATTGCGCTAATGCGCCCGTTCTGGAGCCTCTTTGCCCGGCCGAGCAGCTTGATCACGCCGCCCCAAGCGCGAATATATTCCACATCCCGCAAATGGATTTTGGTAATGCCTTCCGTATAAACGCCATCCGGATACACATGCTTACCAAATGCCAGAGATGCCAGAATGCAAATCTTGCGGCAGGCGTCAATGCCTTCGATGTCGGCCGTCGGGTCTTTTTCCGCATATCCGTTTTCCTGCGCCAGGCGAAGTGCGTCTTCAAAGCTCATTTGATCCTCAATCATGCGGGTCAGGATGAAATTCGTCGTGCCGTTGAGGATCCCGGCAATCTCGTCAATTTCATTGGCTGCCAGGCACTGGCTGATCGGCCGGATAATCGGGATTCCTCCGCCAACGCTTGCCTCAAAGAGGAAATTGACGTTGTTTTCTTCAGCGGCCTGAAGCAGTTCGTACCCTTTCGCCGCTACAAGCTCCTTATTGGAGGTGACCACGCTCTTCCCCGCCTTGAGGCAGGCGAGCACATATTCATACGCCGGATGCAGGCCGCCCATCGTTTCAACAACGATCTTAACTTCCTCATCCTGTAGAATCTTTTGAAAATCCTTGGTGAATTTTTCTTCATTTGGGTCGCCCGGAAAGTCGCGCAGGTCAAGGATGTACCTGATCTCCATCTCGGTTTGGGTGCTTCTGCGCACAATGCTGCCATGGTTCTTGCCAAACAGCTCCACTACGCCCGAGCCGACCACGCCATACCCCATTACCGCTACATACATGTGTGACAACTCCTTTAACATTCCGCGGGAAAATTCAGTAAACTAGAGAATCTCAGAATATTTTATCATAAAGCGGCGGCATAATAAAGGGAGAATTTCAACTTTTTTCTTTTCTGCTCTACATACGTCAGAACCGTAAGCTGGAGCAGAGAAAAATGAGAGAATTTTGTAACATATTTTTAATTGTATTCATACCCCAGCTGTTATAGAATACAAATAACCTGTTTTTTCAGCAAAAAGGGGCGATGCTTTGCCGGTTTGCGCCTCTTGTGCCCCTAAAACTGCCGTTGCCCCCTGGGCCGCGGCCATCAAGGATGTGGTGTCATGACGAAAATTGAAAAACGCAGGCGTTTTATCATCAACACCGTCTATTTTGCGATCATATTGGGCCTCTTTTACTTTTTCATGCGGTTTGCCTTCTGGACGTGCTTCCCCTTCATTTTGGCCTTTTTTATTGCAATGGCCTTACAGCGCCCCGTCAACTGGATCACCAAAAAACCCCGCTGAAAAAGGGGCTTGTTTCCGGACTTGCCGTTTTGCTTGCGCTCACGGCGATCATGGCGGTGCTTGCACTGATCGGCGTTCGGATTGTGGAGGAACTACGGGGCTTTATTTCCTTGATTACGGCAAAGCTTGATAATCTACCCGTTTTTCTCAAACAGACAGAGGCCTGGATTTTAGAAAATATTCACTTCCTGCCGGACAGCATTGAAACCATGGCGGCCAACAGCATCCGTGAGCTTTTTCACGACTTGGAAACCGGCGCCGCAAATGGCAGATTGAATATCGACCTCTCTATCCTCTCCTCTCCGCTTTCCGGCGTATGGAATACGGCAAAGCAAATCCCCTCTATTTTTCTTGCCACTTTGATTTCGATTATCGCCTGCTGCTTTATGACGGCGGATTATGACCGCCTCGTTAACTTTGTAAAACGCCAGCTGCCTAGGGAGCGCAGAGAGGCGCTCAGTGCCTCTAAACAGCTTCTTTTCTCTTCCATGTTTAAAATGCTCCGGGCCTATTTGCTCATTATCCTGATCACTTTTGTCGAAATGACCATTGGCCTGGGTATTTTAAAGCTGGCGGGTTTATATGAGAGCAGCTATATCCTTGCTATCGCCCTTCTGACAGCGATTGTAGATATTCTCCCTGTGTTGGGAACAGGCACCGTCTTAATCCCATGGGCTGTTTATTCCCTCTGCACGGGCCGGGTGGGGTTTGGCATCGGCCTTATTGTGATCTATGTGGCGATCTCTGTCATCCGGCAAATCATCGAGCCGAAGCTCGTGGCCGGTCAACTCGGTCTTCCCCCGGTCGTGACGATCGTAGGCATGTATATTGGGCTGCAACTGTTCGGTTTTATTGGCCTGTTTTTAGTTCCGTTAACGCTGATTATGCTCAAACTGCTCAACGATCAAAACCTGATCCATCTTTGGAACAGGGGCGATGCGGCGACCTCCCCTCCAAAATCGCCGGAGCCTGGCCCTAATGGCGGGGGCGATACCACCCTACCACCGGATAAGCCCGTGAAATAATGTGACTTTTCAATTTTTTTCAGAAAATGATTGAAAACGAGCCGCAAAGATTGTATCTCTACAATTTTTGCGGCGTATTTTTTCAGCCTCTTCCATGAGAAGGAAAATATTCCATTCCGGATTTTTCATTGCATATGGGTATAAAAATTTCCACGGCGCAGATACTATTTTTGCCTCAGACGGCGGCGGGTGTTGTTTCCCGCCCTGTTCCAAATGTTATCTGCCGGGCTGCACGGCGGCAGTCAGGGAAAATTATAATGGAGGAGTTATCTATACTATGAAAGCCACTGGAATTGTAAGAAGGATCGACGACTTGGGACGCGTGGTCATTCCAAAAGAAATTCGCCGCACCATGCGGATTCGTGAGGGTGATCCGCTTGAAATATATACGGATGCGGACGGTGAGGTGATCTTTAAAAAGTATTCCCCCATCGGGGAGCTTTCTTCCTTCACCGGCCAGTATGCGGAGGTTCTTTCCCGCAGCACCAATTTGCCCGTTCTCATTTGCGACAGGGATCATGTCATCGCCTGCGCAGGAATTCCAAAGAGGGAAGCGGTAGACCGGCGGATTTCCGCTAACTTGGAATCGCTCATGGAAAAACGCTCGAATTTTGTCTATAGCGGATCGGGCGAATCGCTTCGTCCGGTGGAAGGGCTGGAACGCATGGCCGGGATTGCCTATCCGATCATTGGGTCGGGCGATGTGTCCGGCGCCGTCGTGCTCCTGATGGCGGAAAAATGGCGCTACGGCCCCATCCTCAACCGAGATCAAACTCATGCAAGTTGCCGCCTCCTTCCTCGGCAAGCAGATGGAGGAATAACCCGGCTATTTCAAAAGATCAGAGCGCGCTGCAAAGGTGATGCCAAAGCAGCGCGCTCTTTCTCTTTCCCTCCCCCAATCGAACCCGTTGGGAGAAGGCGGGGCCATCTATCTAAAATGCGCCATGTGCCTATCGGCTGTCCCCGGCTCCCCTGTGGACGGATCAACCGCCACCGGAGGACGCATCGGCGCTTATTGTTATCCCCGATTACAGTCTATGCCTCTCCCCCCGCGTTAGCGACTGTTCTTCTCGCCCATCATCCGGTGTGTTTTGTCCCATTTTTGAAAATTGGAACGAAACCAGCCTTCTTTTCCCTTTCTTTCTCAAAATCATAGGCCAAAAAGAAATCTCCGTTAATTTGCTCACTGCAATTGATTTCTTTTTCGTTCTCCCCTATAATGAAGCGTAACCTTTTTCAGAGGAAGGGATGGATTTTAACGTGAAAAAAAAGATCCTTGGCATTGCTTTTGCCGATGAGATGGAATACGCCCCATTTTTGACCTATGCGCAGCAGCAAGGCTTCCAGGCGGAGGGAAAAACGCGGAAACGCCGGCCTTGTGATGGAGCTTCAAGAAGGTGATCGTCAGCTGGAAATTCACGCCGTAGTGCGGGATCGGGAAGGTGAACGCAGCGAGCGCCGTTTCCTTTTTAATTGCAGATAACGGCGCGCAGATGGTCTGCAACGCAGGCCTCTCCGGCGCGGTCTCCGGGCTGCGGCGAGGTGACCTCGTAGCCGGGGCAACCTATGTGGAATGCGATTTTGATCTCAGCGCTATCGGAATACCGGCCGGCCAGAAGCCCGGGCAGGAATGGGTTTATCAGGCGGATAAAACGCTTCTGCGCCTAGCGCTTGCACACCCTGGCCTGCAAGAAGGAAAATTAGGCACCGGAGATTCTTTTTAACGGACGTCGATCGCAAAAGGGACTATATTGAGCGCTTTGGCATCACCGCCTTTGATATGGAAACCGCAGCGATCGCCTCTGTTTGCCACAAATGCGGATCCCCTTTATATGCTGCGTAAAATTCGGATGATGCTGACGACTCTGCCACGGAACAATACCGGGAAATGAATGAACGGGCGGAAGATACGCTAACCAACGTGCTACAAGATCTTTTTCACCGCATTCTAACGGAAGATGCCCTTTGGAACTGAATCTTCCATACAACAATAGAGGGAAACGCGTGAAGCTGCGTTTCCCTCTATTGTTACTATATGAAAAATTTACACCGTTGCCGCCCTTTTCAGCGCCGTATCGCCTGGGGTGCGGCGGCCGGAATCATCTGATAAATTTTATCATCACCATCCACCATGCTGATCGGCACCTCCGGTGCCAGCAAGTGAACATCTTCTACAAAATGCGCGCTGTTTTCCCGCGGGAATCCCATTACGATATTGACAGCGCCCTCCTTGACAGCGTGTACTGCGGCAGTAATCGCGGGGCTGTCGTTAAAATAAATCGTCATCTCCGCATTCACTGCCTTTGCCTGCTGGTGCAAACGCTCAAGCGTATCAGAGTTTGGCTGGAAGCACTCCTCCATCCGCTGTACGCTGACAACCTGCAACGGTACTCCTTCGCCATCCGCGATCTTTTTACCCGCCCGAATCAGCCGCTCACAATCGGGTTGGCTGGTCACGCACACCAACACGCAAGCTTTCTTTGACATGGACTCACCTCCTTCTTGCTTCCTTCAAGGTACATCCATATCATACCGCTGATATGTTGCGGGTTTTGTAAAAAACAATGACGAAAGTATAAACTTCTCCGCCCATTTTTCACAATTTTTCAACATAAGTTTCATGCTATAGTGACCAAATCTTGCCTTATGATTCCTGAATGGCAGAAATAGCCGTTTGATTCTCCCGATCGGATGGCACAAGGCCGATGTAGCTTTTGCCAGCATTTAGATGAAGCTCTGACCCATCGGAAGCATACAGCTTCAGCGGGCTGGCAGGCGTGTTCCCCTTTTTCCAAGTGATCTGCTCGTACGTGCCGTTTGATGCATAAATTCCGTTGCCTCCAGTTAAATCCATATCAATGCACCCGCCCGCATCCCCCATGCTTTTGACCGGGCAATAGAGCACAAGCACATTGGTCACTTCCATCTGTTTGCCGCCATCCTCCGTCATTGGCTGGCCATTCAAGAAGTTCTGATAATGCCCGGAGGCCGCATCATACCGGAACGTATGTTGATAAGCATTTGAGAAGGAGAAGGCCACGCTTTCACATGTGCCGCCGGAAAGGCTTCTAGGCTTACCCTCTTGCGCAAATACAAAGGGAGCTCGGTTCGCCTGATTGGCCTCGCTCCTAAGGTTGAGCCTTTCGAATGCCTTCGCAAGCCGCTCTCCATCCGTGCATCCAGTATGTTCCATGCCCACATTTCGGGTACGATCCCGATAAAAATAGGTATTTGAATAGGTCATCCCATCAATATCGTCTACATTGCGCTGCTTGAGCGCATCATAGGCATACACACTTCCACCCCAATGCACAAAAACAGCATCGAGTCCCTCCGCTATCTCTAGAAAATCGTGCCGTGCGCTACGCACCGAACCAATTTTGGGGATGCTCTGCACATCCGCAAAAAGCCACATCATTCTAGTGATGCCGCCCTCCGCCAGGCCCTCCAACACAATATCCGGCGCACACAGCCCCCACTGCGGGCGGGCTGCGGGCGCATTGTTGATCATCACCGCCACTGGGCGCCGGCCTACCGCCGCCTCCCGAAAGCCAGACAATCCAGTCAACGGGTTCACCGTCTGTTGCGTTTGCGCCTGTTGAGAACCCTTTGGCACAGTGGAGCCTTCAAGCTCCTCCCCATTCCCGCAAGCGGAGAATCCGATGGCCATCGCAGCAAAGAAAAGGACCGCCGCGCAGAAGGCGCGCGCCCTTTTTCCCATCATCTTTTCACAGTCCATAACGATTCATCCCTTCACCGGAGCCGCTTAGCAAATACCCCGCCACGTGCCGAAGCGACCCTTCATTTTTCAATCCTTTGCTATCTATTATAGCGGTTCCACGGCTTGGGTCAAGAATGAATCCTGTCAAATAGAGAAAATAACTGCAACACGATTGCTCTCGTGAGCGGCACTATCTCTGTTTTGTATGATTACAACAAGCTTTGCCTTGTTTCCGCCTATCGTGGAGAGGATGTTCCGGCAAAAAACTTTTGGCAAAGCGCATGCCATAGGCTCTCGTAGCATCGCCTCTCCACGGGAAATATGCTTGGAAAGAGACAAATGTCACACCGGAAATGCCGATGCGCTTTTCGCAAGTTAGGCGCCGTGAGCAATAGAACGATAACTTCGTACGGCGCTATTTCTTTTCGATTGGAATCCAGACCTCGTAATATCTATTTTTATTCCGCTGATCATGATCCGTCCAGAGGTGCAGCACCTCAATGACCAGATCCCCCCTTTGCCTGTAGCCGGAGCTGGGCAGCCATGCGTCAAAAATCAATTCCTCAAGCTTTGGGAACTCCTCCCAGGCAAGCCCTCCGGGTTCTGTTTGAAAGGCTGCATAAGCCCCAGCCGGAATAATTTGCTTTTCGAGCGTATTTTTTTGCACGCTTGTTTCTGGGCGCGCAATCATATAGTTCCCATTTTTCCAAATGCCGTACCAGATACCGTCATAAGCATGGTTAGACGGTTGATTCCAATGCCCTTCACAAATCCGCCCTGGAACATCGTCACAATCATCCGCCCACATAATATGCCGCAGCTCTTCTCTGGTTTTGTAGCCCTGCCCGTCAAACGGTTTGGAAACACCATAAAGTGTGGTTTGCTCCAGTTCAAGCATTCTAAAATTCATTTCTTCCGCTCCCTTAATCCTTATGTGAAAGGAAACCGGCGGATATATCTTCAATGGCTGACGCGAATCCCGTGCCTGCGTGGGAGTGAGCCCGTGCTGCTTCACAAACGCTTTTGTGAAGGAATCGGCGCTATCATAGCCGTATTTCACCGCGGCATCAATCACCTTGATGTTTGACTCGCGCAACTCATATGCCGCGAGAGACAAACGCCTGCGGCGTATATATCCATTCAGTGTCATTCCGGTCATATAGCTAAAAAAACGCAGAAAGCTATCCTGCGTGACGCATGCGATTTGCGCAAGTTCCTTCAGAACGACCTGGCCACACAGATTGGTTTCAATATATGCCGCCGCATCGTTGAGCTGTTGAAGAATATCCACCTGCTCACCTCCGCTTATAATTTTATCAAAAGCTTAAATTTTTGTCCGTCTTTTTCAGGGCAGAATGGAAAGGAATGCTTGAAGAGATGCTTCGGCTGACCAACAGATGCATCATCCAATTTGCCCGTTTAAAACTGATGGAATAATCGTCAATAAAAGAAAGGTTGATAAAATAGCCTTCTTCATTCGCCCTGTGGTAGGAGACGTTTTCTCGGGGGCGAGAAAACGCCCTCCATCCCATAGGCGGATGAAGGGCAATTTCACCATAAAACATTCAATTCCGTGTTGACTGGGATCACACCAGCCACAGCCCCTATTCTTTCAGCAGGGCAACCATAACAGCCTTCTGCGCGTGCAGCCGATTTTCCGCCTCATCGAAGATTTCCGCCGCATGGGCCTCCAGCACCTCCGCCGTGATCTCCTCACCGCGGTGGGCAGGCAGGCAGTGCTGCACCATGCAGCCTTCGTTCGCAGCTCCCAACAGCTTCTCATTCACCTGATAAATCCCCGCAAAAGCGGCGCGGCGCTGCTCTGCCTCGCCCTCTTGGCCCATGGAGGCCCACACGTCGGTAAAGATCACGTCCGCATTTTCCGCCGCCTTCATCGGATCGCGCTCAAGCGTAAAGCCGCCGTTTTCCGCTGCAAAATCCAGCACTTTCTGATCCGGGTCATAGCCCTCCGGGCAGGCAACGCTCACCTTCATCCCAGTTTTCAAACCGCCGACGATCAGAGAATTCGCCATGTTGTTGCCGTCGCCAATATAGCACATTTTGAGGCCTTCTAAACGGCCTTTGTGCTCCCGCACAGTCATCAGGTCGGCAAGCACCTGGCAGGGATGGCAAAAATCTGTCAGGCCGTTGATAATCGGGATCGAACCATATTCGGCGAGCGCCTCCACTTCCTCCTGCGCGAAGGTGCGGATCATGATGCCATCGAGATACCGGGAAAGCACCCGCGCCGTATCCTGCACTGGCTCGCCACGGCCGATTTGCAGATCGCGTGCGCTTAAAAACAGCGCGCTGCCGCCGAGCTGGAACATGCCCGCTTCAAAGGAAACACGCGTGCGGGTCGAGGATTTCTGGAAGATCATGCCCAACGTTTTGCCCTCCAAATGGCGGTGCGCTATGTGGTGGCTGCGCTCATATTTGAGCTGGTCGGCAAGATTTAAAAGCTCCAAAATCTCCTCTGTGGACAGATCGAGCATTTTCAGCAAATGTTTCATGAAATCATTCCTTTCCGGGCAATTTTATTATTTCTCCGTGAGTACTTCCTTCAAAATGGCAATGCCCTGTTCCAATTCCTCCTGCGAGATTGTCAGGGGAGGCAGCAGGCGGACGAGCGTTTTCGCCGTGAGCACCAGCAGCCCCCTTTCCACACAACGAGCAGCAACCGCTTTGGCCTGCTTTGTTTGAAGCACCAGGCCAAGCATCAGGCCCATCCCTCGGATTTCTACGATTTCATCACATTTGGAAAGCGTATCCCGCAGGAACGCGCCCCTTTGGCGCACCTGCTGAAAGAGCGGCTCCTCCATGCGGGAAAGCACCTCGCACACCCCCGCGCAGACGATTGGGTTGCCGCCAAAGGTGCTGCCATGTGTGCCTGGCCCCATCACAGCGCCGAGCCTCTCCACACACAGGCAAGCCCCCACCGGCAATCCTCCGCCGAGGCCTTTGGCGCTCGTCAGAATATCCGGCCGCACACCGAAATGCTCCCATGCATAGAGCTTGCCCGTCCGGCCCACGCCGGTCTGCACCTCGTCGAAAATCAGGAGGATATCCTTTTCCCGGCAGAGCTCTGAAGCCTTGTGCACAAAATCCGCATCCAGCGGCTGCACGCCTCCCTCGCCCTGCACCGGCTCCATCATCACGGCACAGACGGTCTCGTCGATCGCTGCCTTCAGCGCGTCAAGATCATTTGCCGCAGCATAACGGAAGCCCGGCGGAAAGGGATCAAAATACTGATGCAGTTCATCCTGCCCGGTTGCGGTGAGCGTTTCCATCGTGCGGCCGTGGAAGGAATTTTTCAGCGTGACGATCGTCGAGCGGCCCGCCCCATAGGTATCAAAGCTATATTTGCGCGCGAGCTTCATCGCGCATTCATTCGCCTCCGCTCCGGAATTTGCAAAAAACACACGCGCAAAACCAGATTTTTCGCATAACAGCTTCGCCGCCTGCGCAATCACCGGGTTGTAATACAGGTTTGATGTGTGTGCGAGCTTTGCCGCCTGCTCTGCAATCGCCTGCGCCCAAGCCGCATCGCCATAGCCCAGGGAACTAACACCGATCCCGGCGGTGAAGTCCAGGTAGCTTTCCCCTTCCGGGCCGAAGAGCTGCGCGCCCTTCCCCTCCACCAAAGCGGCGTTAAAATGCGCATAGGTAGGCATCAAATATTGATCCGCCGTTTGTTTGGTCTCTTCATATGTCATAAAAAACCGTTCACCCTTTCGCATAGGATCGCCTTTCTTAGATAAACATCGTTCCTACCCCTTCATCGGAAAACAGCTCGATGAGCAGGGAATGCGGGATGCGCCCGTCCACAATATGGGTGCGGTGCACGCCGCGCCGCACTGCTTCCACACAGCACTCGATCTTGGGGATCATGCCGCCGGAAATGATGCCCTGGTTCTTCAGCCCCGGCACATCGCTGACGTTGACGACCGGAATGAGCGTTCCCTCATCCTCCTTATCCCGCAGGAGGCCGCGCACATCCGTCATCAGCAGCAGTTTTTCCGCATGCAGGCAGGCCGCGATGCGTGCCGCTGCCGTATCGGCGTTAATATTATAAACATCCTCCCCATATCCGCCGCCAATGGTGGAGATGACGGGGATATAGCCGGTCTTTAACGCATCGTTGATCGGCGTTACGTCAACGCTCTCAATTTCGCCTACGAAGCCGAGATCCTCGCCTGAATGCTTCACCGCGCGGATCATACCGCCGTCCAGCCCGCATAACCCCAACGCCTTGCCGCCGTGCGCGCCGAGCAGCTGCACGAGATCCTTATTGACCTTGCCCGCGAGCACCATCTGCACCACGTCCATGGTTTCCCGATCCGTATAGCGCAGCCCTCCCACAAAGCGGCTTTCCTTGCCCAGCCGGTCGAGCATAGCGTTAATCTCCGGGCCGCCGCCATGAACGAGCACCACATGGATTCCTACAAGGGAGAGCAGGACGATATCCGTCATCACAGCGTCCTTGAGCCCCTCGTTAATCATTGCATTGCCGCCATATTTGATGACAATCGTTTTCTGATAATATTTCTGGATATATGGAAGCGCCTGCACCAACACCTGCGAGCGCTCAAAATTGGATATCTCCATATGTGCCGTCACCCTCTTTTTAAAACCGTCCTCTTATTTCTCCTTTACCGCCCTATTAGGTGCGGTAATCCCCGTTGATTTTCACATAATCGTATGTCAGGTCGCATCCAAAAGCCTCCGCATGCGCCTCGCCGTCGTGCAGGCGCACATCGATCTTGATTTCCTCCTCCAGGAGGACTTGCTTCGCCCGCTCTTCGCTGAAGGGAATGCCCGCTCCGTTCTGGCATACCTCCACACGCCCTGCGGGGGAGGCGAACGATACATCCGCCTTCGTCACATCAATCTCCGCGCCCGCATACCCCATCGCGCACAGCACACGGCCCCAGTTTGCGTCCGCGCCGAACATCGCCGTTTTCACAAGCGAAGAACAGATCACGCTTTTTGCCACCGTGCGGGCGGTGTCCTGGTCCTTTGCGCCGCTGACCTCGCATATCACCAGCTTCGTCGCGCCTTCGCCGTCGCGCGCCATCTCCCGCGCAATGCGGATGAGGAGGGTGGAAAGCATCTGTGTAAACAGCGCAAAATCCTCATTCTCCGAAACGATCTCCCGGTTCTCCGCCTTGCCGGAGGCCAGAATGCAGGCCATGTCATTGGTTGAGGTGTCGCCGTCAATGCTGAGCATATTGAAGCTGTCCGCCACCGCAGCCGACAGCGCCTTTTGGAGCATCGGGGTGGAGATCGCCACGTCCGTCGTAATAAAGCAGAGCATGGTCGCCATATTGGGATGGATCATGCCGGAGCCTTTTGAGATTGCCCCGATGGTGCATCCTTTACCGCCGAGCATAAAGGTAAGTGCAAATTCTTTTTTACGGGTATCCGTCGTCATGATCGCCTGTGCCGCATGGTCGGAGCCCGCCTTGGAGAGTTCCCCGATCAGCTGCGGCATCCCCTGCTCCACCGGGCTGAGGTCAAGCGGTTGGCCAATCACTCCCGTGGAGGCTACAATGACGTCCGTTGGAGCGATCCCAAGCGCCTTGGCCGTGATTTCACACATGCCCCGCGCTTTTTCAACGCCATCTGCATTGCAGGTGTTTGCAATGCCGCTGTTGCACACCACGGCGCGCGCTTTGCCATCCGCCAAGTTCTGCTTCGTCACGGTGACTGGCGCGCCGCACACCAAGTTCTGCGTGTAAACGGCGGCTGCATTGCACAGGCAGTCCGCTGAAATCAACGCGAGATCGCGCTTCGATTTGTTTTTTCGAATTCCACAGTGAACGCCTGCCGCAGTAAAGCCTTTTGCCGCGGCAACCCCACCGGGGATAAATGAGCATGTTACCATTGATAGAACCATCCTTCCTGCCTAGGTTAATCCTTATGCTTCCTGCGGAACAGCGCAAGGCCGCCGAACCCGCTGATAATCGCCATATAAAAGCCTAAGTTGTAGAAAAAACCCGTGTTGTTTGCCTCATAGATCTGATAATCGCCAAACAGGGAGAGCACCAGGGAAACCGGCGCGATCCAGCCGTGCCAGATGCCTGTGAAGAAACCGACGGCATCTGCGGAAGCCACTCGGTGCGGCACGCAGCCACCCAGCAAAAACAGCATGCAGAGCACCAGCAAAACAATTGCGGCCCATTGTCTTTTTTTCATGGCAGGTTCCATCCTTTCCTGAACGGCAGCCTTCCGGCCTGCCGTATTTTAAAAACAGGTGGGAATCATATGAAGCCCCGTATCCTCCGGCAGGCCAAACAGCAGGTTCATATTCTGCACCGCCTGACCAGCCGCGCCCTTGACCATATTATCAAGCGCGGAAACGACGATCAGCGTCCCCGTCCTGGGATCAAGGTGCAGAGAAATATCGCAAAAATTGCTGCACCGCACATTGCGCAGGTTTGCGGTTTTCCCCGCATCCAGCACACGGACGAACCGCTCAGCATGATAAGCATTTTGGTAGGCCTCGCGCAGCTTCGCTTGTGTTACGCCCTCCTTCAGGCGGGCATACATCGTAGAGATAATCCCCCGGTTGAGCGGCAGCAGGTGCGGCACAAACACAACCTGGAGCTTTTCACCGGCCACGTTGGAGAGCGTCTGCTCGATCTCCGGCGTATGGCGGTGCGCCGCAATCTTATAAGGGGAGAACGCCTCATTGCAATTAGGAAAATGCGCCGTCTCACTGGGGGAACGGCCGGAGCCTGTCACGCCGGATTTCGAATCGATCACAATCCCCTGCGGCTCGATGAGCCCTTCCCGCAGAGCCGGCGCAAGCCCCAGTGCCACGCTGGTGGGGTAACAGCCAGGGTTTGCAAGGATTCGGGCCTTTTGTATCTCCGCCCGAAACAGCTCCGGCAGCGCATAAACTGCCTGGCTATGCAGTTCCTGATGCGTATAGGCCCCGCCGTACCACTGCGCATAATCCGATTCTTCCTTCAGACGGAAATCCGCGCCGAGATCAATAAAGGCCACATCCTTCTCCGCGCACTGCGCCGCGAATTCCTGTGAAATTCCATGCTGCACACAGGCGAAGATAACGTCGCTCTTCTCGATCGCCTCCTGCGCGGAGCAGCAAGGCAGATCGCACAGCCCGTAAAGGGAGGGGTACACCTCGCTAACCGCCTTTCCCTCAAAGCTAACCGAGCTGACGGCCGCAAGTTCCGCCTGCGGATGATTTAACAAAATTCGGATCAGCTCAACGCCCGCATAGCCGGTGGCGCCGATGATACCTATTTTTATCATAAATAGTCTCCTTTTTATTCGCCTTTCTGCATCAAAGCCCGCACGCGCTCTGCCTGCGCGCGTACATTTTCCGGCGCAGGGCCGCCCAGCGGCGTGCGGTCGGACACGCATTTTTCCAGGGAGATCGCCTCATACACGCCTTCGTCGAAGAGCTCGCACACTTCTCTATAGGCTTCCAGCGGCAGCGTTTCCAACGTTAAGCCCTCGCGGATACAGCGGGCCACCAGCTCTCCTGTTGCCTTGTAGGCATCCCGGAAGGGCAGGCCCTTTCCCACCAGGAAATCCGCACAATCTGTTGCGTTGATAAAACCGCCGGCAGCGGCCTTGCGCATATTTTGCGGCAGCACTGTCATCGTGTCAACCATCGGGATGAAGGCTGTCAGGCAAAGCTTCACGGTATCGAACGCATCGAAGATCGCGTCCTTATCCTCCTGCATATCCTTATTATAGGCCAGCGGCAGGCTTTTCATCACCGCCAGCAGCGTCATCACATCGCCAAACACGCGGCCAGCTTTGCCGCGCACAAGCTCGGCAATATCCGGGTTTTTTTTCTGCGGCATCATCGATGAACCTGTAGCAAATGCATCATCCAGTTCTATAAACCCGAATCTCTGTACTTGACCACAGACAAATCTCTTCACTCAAACGGCTCATATGCATCATCAAAACGGAAGCAAATGACAAAAATTCGATAATATAATCGCGATCGCTGACAGCATCCATGCTGTTGGCATAAACACTGCCGAAATTCAGCTGCTCAGCCACATCAAAACGATCAATAGGAATGTAGTTCCAGCAATGGCTCCTGCACCAAGAGGCATCATATCAGCGCCAGACCACACCCCTGCAACCTGCGAAAATCACGCTGCAGCATATTAAATAGGCCAGCAGATGATGTGCAAAGGTTATAGGCTGAGCACGCTGCAGATGTGTGTAACCAGGCATCAGCGTTCTGTCATGTTTTTTGGCAACTGCCAAAAGCGCCTTCTCAAACTGCAGCAGCAATTCACCGATCTCTACAATCTCACGTTTCATATACATGTGCATGTCTAAAGCAACCTGGTCATTACGGCTGCGGGCAGTATGCAAACGTGCCCCAGCAACGCCAATCCGCTCAGTAAGGCGTGCCTCAATGTTCATATGAATATCTTCTAAAGCCACTTCAAAACTAAAATTACCGGCTTCGATATCAGCAAGAATAGTTTCCAAGCCGGCTACAATCTTTTCCACATCTTCAGCAGGAATAATACCGCATTTGCCCAGCATTTGCGCATGGGCAATACTGCCTCGGATATCTTCGTGATACAGCCGTTTATCAAACTCAATAGATGCATTAAATGCATCTACGAGTTCATTGGTATTTTTACTAAATCTGCCGCCCCAAAGCTTAGCCATTATTTCAGTTTTCCTTGTTTCATCAATGCACGTACAGTCAAAGGCAAGCCAAACAGGTTAATAAAGCCGCTGGCATCTGCCTGATTATAGACTTCATCAGCACCAAAAGTTACATACTCCTGGCTGTATAAGGAATACGGAGATTTAGCGCCTGCAGAAATGATATTGCCTTTATACAGTTTCAAACGTACTGTACCTGTAACAGTTTTTTGTGTTTCATCAACAAAAAGCTGCCAAAAGCTTCGCGCAGCGGAGAGAACCACATACCGTCATAAACGAGTTCAGAATATTTAATGCCTACCATTTGTTTATAGCTCATAGTAGCACGATCAAGGCAAAGATTTTCCAGTTACAATTATGAGCATAATAAATAATAGACCCACCAGGAGTTTCATAAACACCACGGGATTTCATACCAACCAGACGATTTTCAACCATATCACAAATACCAACGCCGTTACGGATACCAATCTCATTAAGATTTTCAACGATAGTGGCCGGACTCACTTTTTTTACCGTTAACAGCAACCGGCACACCCTGTTCAAATTCCAGTTCTACATACTCAGCTTTGTCAGGCGCAGTTTCAGGAGTATTAGTTACAATAAAAAGTGCGTCCTTAGGAGCATTCCAGGGATCTTCGAGATCTGAACCTTCATGGCTCAAATGCCACATGTTACGGTCCATAGAATAATCATGTTCCTTGGTAACAGGAATAGGAATATTATGTGCTTCCGCAAAGTCAATGGCATCTTCACGGGAACGGATGCTCCATTCGCGCCAGGGAGCAATAATTGCCAGCTGCGGAGCCAGTGCTTTTACAGAAAGTTCAAAGCGAACCTGGTCATTACCTTTGCCCGTAGCACCATGAGCAACAGCATCAGCACCTTCTTTTTCAGCGATCTCTACTAATCTTTTAGCGATCAGAGGACGTGCAAAAGAAGTACCAAGTAAATATTTCTTTTCATAAACTGCGCCGGCTTTGACAACAGGCCAAACATAATCAGCAATAAATTCTTCCTTCAAATCTAAAATATAACATTTGCTGGCACCTGATTTAAGTGCTTTATCATGTACGGGATCAAGTTCGTCACCTTGACCAAGATCTGCCGTAACTGCTATAACTTCACAGTTATTATAGTTTTCCTTTGAGCCAGGGAATAATTACCGAGGTATCCAAACCACCAGAATAAGCAAGCACGACTTTTTTAATGTCTTCTTTTTTCATTGTAGATACGCCTCCTAAGATGTTTAAATATGTAAGATTTCATGCATAAACTTGTAACGACGAATATGATTATACCACATTTTCCAAAAAATGGAAGAGTTTTTATGAATGTATACCGTATTTTTACTTATAACACTTCATCACTCATCAAAAGTGCCATAATCGCTTTTTGTACATGCAGACGATTTTCTGCCTGATCAAAAATTTTTGATTGCGGTCCTTCCAAAACATCCTCAGTTATTTCCTCCCCGCGATGTGCAGGCAAACAATGCAAAACCATAGCGTCAGGCCGGGCCACTGCCAGCAATTCTTTATTGATCTGATATTCACCCAAAGCTTCCTGACGGATAGATTGTTCTGACTCTTGACCCATACTCGCCCAAACGTCAGTATAAAGTACATCAGCACCTTTCGAGGCTCTGAACAGATCATCGTCAACCTCAATCGTACAGCCTGTATGGACTGCATCTTCCTGGGCTGTCTTAACGATAACAGGATCTGGCTGATATCCCTGCGGACAAGCACATACCATATTCATACCAACTTTTGCACAGGCATACATCAGTGAATGAGCCATATTATTGCCATCACCTACATAAACAAGTTTCCTGCCTTTCAGAACCTCTTTATACTCCATAATAGTAAATAAATCAGTCAAAGCCTGACAGGGATGCAGCATATCCGTTAAACCGTTAATGACCGGAATACTTGCATATTTAGCCAATTCTAAAACAGATTCATGTGAAAAAGTACGAATCATGATCCCGTCAACAAAACGTGATAAGACTCTTGCCGTATCACGTACTGGTTCACCACGGCCAATCTGAGAAGCAGAATCGTTCAAATAAATCGGGTGACCGCCAAGCTGCCAGAAACCAACCTCAAAAGAAACACGTGTACGTGTTGATGCCTTGGAAAAAATCATCCCAAGAGTTTTGCCTTTAAGATATTGATGCGGCTCGCCATTTTTTTGTTTACGCTTTAACTTTTTAGCGACATCTAAAATAGTCGCAACTTCACCCACCGATAAATCGTGAATAGAAATCAAATCTTTATTTCTTAAACCCATTCTCCACCCTCACAAACTTGGTTAAAATTCAGCCAATGCCGCATCTAAAGCAGCTACTGCCTGATCTATTTCTTCTTTTGTAACGATCAAAGGAGGAACTAAACGAATAACGTTACCAGCCGTACAATTAACAATGACCTGACGCTTAAGACAAGCTTCGACGACCTCTTTGCCATCTTTAGCCAACTCCATGCCTAAAATCAAGCCGCAGCCGCGTATTTCAATAACCTTATCCGGATACTTAGCCATCAGAAATTCCAGTTTCTTTTG